>Ga0247810_10000543_pt1 | contig 37881 bp, 23 predicted proteins | sample UWRJL119311C1_FD_179918 | JGI IMG/M metagenome (GOLD analysis project Ga0247810, IMG submission 179918) | Plant litter microbial communities from Arlington Agricultural Research Station in Wisconsin, United States - UWRJ-L119-311C-1 | ecosystem: Environmental > Terrestrial > Plant litter >...
TTTATATCTAAACTTAAGTATAATTAGAATGTGAGGCTCTAAAAGTTATAAGGCTCAGAATCTTGATATATAATAGTGCAGCTTAAATTCAAAATTAAATGCTATATTTAGATAATGCTAAAGAGACATTTGCAGAGTATCAGAATATATAAACTGAAAGATAGAAAAAACTTATATAATATAGATTATCTTTTTTAAATATTAGAATACAAATCCTAAGGCTTGTATTACTCTGTCTATTGCTCCTCACATTTTACATCTTTTCTTTTTATAGTTTAAGCCTATTTAGTAAAAGCACTAAATTTAATATAGAGGAATACTAATCTAAGCTATAATACAATAGAAAAGCACTTCGCTTTAGTCAATTTTATTACAATACTTTTAAAGTTCCTTTAGATTATAAACGAAGTTAAGTACTTTATAATTTGTAGCTTCAGAATTACTTTAGATAAAGTCAGTATCTATAGCTAAGCGAAACATATTATTTATTAGTACTTTCTATACTAAAAAAGTGTTTTTGTACTAGAAATATACATTTTACATATAGTTTATATAAGCGGTCTAATTAAAGATTACTACTTTTACCTAAAAGATGTTGTGGAGCTAGTGGGGTTGCCACGATTACACCCTGCGTCCAAACCTTAGGATACTAATGTGTTTCCCATATTCTGAACTCACGATCATGATCCAGATTTAGCTAGCCATATGTGAACTAGTCGTTACTAGACCAAACAAGGACTTAGTGCCTAGACTGTCAACATTGTAATCAAATCTGGTATTCTATATCTGGTTAGACCTCAACTTCTCAGTTTTGGAATCTTTTATTTCATTGGTCACGTTTGCGAAGGGATTAAGAGTCCTTGGAGCTGTGAATTCAGAAACTGAAGGAGTAGCTAGCTATCAAGATTTTATAGGGACAGCTTCCTCAGCCGCCCTATCACCCTTCACAACTGGTACAGTTACCTCGTTTGTTCTCGTTACGGCCTCAACACCGTTCATCTTCTCCTCATTCTGTTTCACAATGGAATCTCCCTCAAATTCACTCCCATACCTAAACTTGTGCCCATAATGGTCATTTGGCAAGTATTTTTGGCCCTCCACGCCAGACAAATTTTCTCTCAGCGTGCCACCAGGGAAATCATAATCCTCCCACATGAGACCGCGCTTCACAAGCTCAGGACGGAGGAGATATACCACATCCTCAAATGTACCAGGACTAGTGACATAAGCGATGTTGAAACCATCGACATCCGCTTCATCGATCCACTGCTGGAAAACGTCCGCTACCATAGCGGGTGTTCCGACGGGGGCGGGATGGAAACCACCTAATGCCATTGTCTCGCCCAATCGTCTCGGCGTCCACGGATCATTGGTTCCAGTTGCTTTGTTGAAGTTCTCCAGGAAGGTGTGCGTGGCAGCGTCTCCAGGGGCATCTTTCAATTCGAAAACATCGTCGAGAGGGAAGCGGCTCAAGTCAATACCAGTGTAACCGGAAAATTGTGCCAGACCACCAATAATATCCGCGTTCTCGCGCGCACGCTCATACTTTGCTTGTGCTTCTTCGAGTGTCGCTCCTAGTATTGGACTTATCCCCACAAAGAACTTTAGTGCTTGAGGATCTCGGCCCTGCGCAGCAGCGTCTTCACGAATCTGTTTTATCGAGCCGGCCGTCTGGGAAGGGACCAGACCACCAACGTAGACAGCTTCGGCGTGCTTGGAGCCGAAAGCTCGTCCCATCTTGGATGTTCCCGCTTGAAAGAGAACTGGAGTTCTCTGCGGCGAAGGATGCGTCTGAAATGGTGTTGAAGATTTGAGATATTTTCCTTGTATCTCAAAATTAACATTGCTCAGCAGGGACAGTGGGATGGATTCAAGAATACCTCTATGTTCAATCTTCTTCACCTTACTTGGCTCATACGCAATTCGGTTGTTCCGATCCCAAACCTTCGCATCATCGGCCCAACTACTCTCCCAAAACTTGTACACTAGATCCATGTACTCATGCGCGACATTATATCGCTCATCGTGTGGTACGACATCATCAGCGCCTAATGCCAGTGCAGCAGACTTGCTCCAACTGGTGACTACGTTCCACGCTACCCTACCTTCTGTCAAATGATCCAACGCTGTGAACGTTCTTGCAAGTATGAACGGCGTTAGGTAGCTCGTACTGCCTGTCACTCCAAACCCGAGGCTCTTTGTCACAGCTGCCATGGCGGGAATAAGAACCATTGGATCCAAGGCGGCAGAATGTGCTCCTGAACGTAAAATCGGCGCGGTAGAATTGCCGTAAATGTCGAAGAGGGAGTAGGAATCAGCGAAGAAGATGAAGCTAATCTTTCCTTCCTCAGCGAGACGAGCGAGGTTCAACCAGTATGGGAGACGGTCTTTGCCGCTTGTCTTGTCATCAGGATCTCGCCATTGACCTGGACTCATATGGGAGCCTGTACATGCATTCTCGAAGAAGTTGAGGTGTATGCGCTTTTGGGGGGATGTTTGGGATGCCATATTGATATATCGAGAGATTAAACTGTCGTCGTTTGGAGTTGGCAACAAAATGAATGAAAGATATATATTGAATTCTGGAGAAAGAAAATTCCGCCCTGATGTAGCTCGACGTTAAACTTGCGGGAAGATGCTACACGTTGAATTTGGGCGCGATCCGTCGCGTTGTACAATCCGTCAACTTAGCCATGGTCTATACCATCTGCAAGGCTCGAAGTCCCGAATGGAGCAACCCTTATCGCTATTGTGGAGTTGGAAGTCGTCGGGAGTTCAAATTATTCCGAGCCATCGGGTCGCAGTTTAGATGAACCCGAAGCGAATGGCAAACAGGTGGTGGCGATGCCACATCTCGAACGAGTCACTTTGATAAGTTGATATCAACTAAACAATTGCTGATGACCATGATTATCGGACTTCCGCACTGATAGAGAAGTGAAGCTTTGTCATCCACAGTCTGGAAGATAGGTTCGTTTTTGGTTTTTTGAGTTTGAGTAGTCACGTGTACGTATGATCTCCCAACCCAACTTCTTTACGTGAAGAATGCAAATCGGACTGTGAGAAGAGTCTTATTATGGATAGTAAAATCTAGTGTTTTAATTTGGCTGTGCTGGAACATCCTTTTAAATACCCCACAGCACGTGCATAACCCTAGATATTGTACTGTGCTGCGAACTTCTAATCTCCAAGAGTTCAATTCTGAAGTTCTAGCGCAAGCTAGAGTGCAAAGTATGCCAAAGGGTCTTAAGGATATCTCACGTTTATGATAATTTCATTCTGAACATGTTACCGCCTGCTCTACTTCTCTATCTCCTCCAAGAACTGCTTCCAATGCCTTCCTACTCCATCGACATCTCTATCAGGCGAGAAGTTTGCACCTTGTACTTCTACAGCCCTGACATCCGGTCTCAAGCTTTTGACGTACCCGAAATACTTGATCAAAACATCATCCCTTGCGCACATCAACAGTATTGGACACTGAACCGCTGCATAGAGTTTCTCCGCATCCTGAGCCCAGACGGCACCGTAGATCAAATTTCTCCCTTTCCAAGCACGGATGTGATCGATCGCTTCTCTTTGCCAAAGATCTAAGTCGCTACCCACTCCCATATGAGCAAGATACTCCCAGGTCTTGAGTAAATGCGAACCATCGGTGACAGGCTCATTAAAAGTCTGGAAATATTCCTCTTTCATAGCTGCACGTTCCGAGGCATCCATAACTGTCGGCCCGAGAAGACTTATGCTTGCTACAAGATCGGGATATGTTGCTGCCATTTCAACAGCTAGAACGGCGCCGGAGTGGTGGCCAATGATATGGACCTTCGATCCCTGTGCTGCATTTGCATTAGAGGACGTTGAAAAGACTCCGATGGTCTCAAGTGCGGAGATGCAAACGGATGTGTACCACGCTGTGCCAAGACTTGTTATCTCGGTGATAAGAATAGGAGTCGGATCGAAACTGGACCCAAATCCGGGCATGTCTGGAGCGTAGCAGGTGTAGCCTTGTGATGCAAAAACAATCATTAAGGATTCATAGCAGGCAGACGAAGATGCAGATTTATGGAGGAGGAGGAGCGGTATTTGATTTTTGATTGTCTCTGGTAAGGGAAGTACATATCGGTAGTGAATCTGCCCATAACTTGTGTCTGCGTACCCTTTTTTGATCAATGGTAGTGGTGACATATTCAAAATTGTTGGTCGACCGGGTTGAGCATTATATGGCGAAGGGGAAAGCCAAGTTTATGTACTCCTGCTCGTCGGGAACTGGTCCGAAAATACAAGCGATAAGATCCACATTGATAAAGCGTGTACGCATAAATGCGTATGCTGAAGATGTAGGTTGCCGATTCATATACGATGAAAAGGAATAAGCCAGATCTCACCTACATACATACATTACTAAGTGTAGCAATACTACCATATTATGTCAAATTTTATAATCACAAGTTTGCATTGCATGCTTCTTACGTCTGTGCGGAACGAGTCGTCTAAATAATTCTAACTTTCAAGATGCTACACAATTAAACTCCTTGTGCTTCATCAAGATTCCCCATTTACCCAGCTCTACAGTCCATATTCGACCTTTAGGCCGACGCAGTCTTTACTTCGTTTGTATTGGCTCCCTTCTCACAGTCTAAATCTTTCGGGGTGTTTGTTCCATCACCATTAATTCCGTCAATCAAGTCTTCGTTCTCATTTCCAAAAGACTCTCTGATATAAGGCCGCCCTGATGGTGGAGATAGAAGGCAGATAAGGTAGTAAAGAAGTCCACCTCCGAGGAATCCGATGAACCAAGCGGCTTGAAAACATCGCAGCCAGGCTGGATTCATCTTCGCACCAGAGATAGCAACCACGAAACCAGCTGGTAGGTATTTAGCAATAGTATTGAAAGTAACGATAAAGCAGCTTACGGAAAGAAGGCCAAATGGCTAACGCCCAGGTGAGGAAAGCTCTCCAGTTAAATCCATAATCAAACCAGTAGATTGAAGATTTGCTTCCAACGTAGAGATCCGGTACTTTCCAATTCCTACGTCGAATGATCCAGCTAAAGTTAGGTAAGCACGGTGAAAGGGGGACAAAATCGCTTGAAAGCTTACAAGTCGACGACATTAATTGACGCCAGTGGGGAAATGAACATTCCGAAAGAGTTAAGCACTACGATGAAAGTTCCGGGCGCATTGACGAATCGCCAGGGATTAATAATGTATCCGATGAGACACATAATCAAACTACCGCGCTTGACATCGATATATCGGGGAGCGAGTGATGCGAGATCCATTCCTGCGGCTACTGAGTTCTGCACCAAATTCACCTGCAGATTGTTAACCGAAACTCATAAGCAGATAATGTGATGATTTTACCGAAATTTGACTCCAAAAGAACCCGAGTCCAGCAAAGAAACAGCCAGCTCGAGTAGCAGCGTTGTAATTATCAGTGAGTAGGAATTCAAGAAGTACGATCGGCTGCCAGATTTGTTTCCCATACATGTGGAACACAGCACTGGTTGCAAAAACACCAAGCATAGCTGTTGTTGTAACGGCTAGCGGGCAAGTTATCAATTGGTGAACAGCCGGAACACGTTTACCGGTGGCATAGCGAGTCCAATCTGCTTGTCTACAGAGAAGTTAAACACCGACTTTGCCACCCGCCAAAGATACTTACCGAATAGCACTTCCAGTCCAAGCTCCAGCAACTGAACTAACAGCCTGCAGCATGCGGAAACTGCGTACACTATCACACGATAATTAGCTTTGATTTCAAATCCATTCATAGGAGATAGTAGATATCCAACCTACCTGCTGGATATTCCAATCGCAGGTCCCAGAACCGAGGCACCACCATTAGCACCGACGGCCCATAAGAATAAACCACCCATCGTAGCCAAAGAAGCAGCAAAAGCCCACCAAAGGTACTTGTGATATTTTGAAGGATGAACCAGCATCAAAGGCGTGAATATAAGGATGTAGACGACGAAACCAATGAGCTGATTGGTTTCAATCGATGCTGATTCAGGGAGGGTGTTGGTCATGTTTTGAAAGGATGGGAAAACGGCTGACAAGCAGACTTTGACGGCGAGTCCACCCCAATAAGCCTGGATTCCAAAGCTACGTTGCGTCAGCTGCTTGTTGAACTCAATTTTCATAGATTTTTGGACTACTGCTTACTAGATGAAGTTCACAAAGCACTTCAACGTTACCACAAAGAAGCTTCCATACATGCCAAATGCTGCTCTACTCATCATTGGGAAACCTAAATGGTATTGAACCTTGAGAAGGTCAGAATAGTTGGAGGTTGAGCTAGATTTCGGATGAAATTACCCCTGGTTCGCCGCAGACGAAGGCAATCATTCCAGCGATGAATGAGCCACAGAATACCATTCCAATAGCCTCTCCTGCAGTAAGTCCATTTGCAAGATTGCTCGAGCCAAGCGACCATGCCGAGGAATTACATGCTGCAGCTACCCTAATTGATTGTCAGATTTGTTTCACGCGGCAAGCTTTGAGTACGAGATACCAGAATCCAAAGAATCCTCGAGAGCTAAAGTTTCTTTCTTCTGGTGGGGCAGGAATGATGTCCCGGTTAGTCCATCGGTTGAAAGTCTTCTCATCTTGACCCTCTTCTCTGACTTCCCAAGAGGTGAAGGTTCGAAGAATGCGAATCGTGTCGCATCTAAAAGATAAGCCCATTGTACCTTCTCCTTAAAAAGATTTACAAAGTTGGTGCTTGAAAGAAGTGGCATTTTAGGATTAGATGAGTCCATCTTATATGAAACAATCATCATGTGCGCATCTAGCACAGTCGCCAGGAACTAAGGCTACTGCCCGTGGATTGACAATCCATCAAAATTGGCATATCTGCTTTGTCGGAGGTCAAGATAAGGTTGTTGGTAGACCAAACGATCAAGGGAAATAGAGCACCAGAACTGTTCGGGAGCATGGTCCCGACTCTGTGGGGACAACAATATCTGACCAATCAGAAAGCACCAAAAAGACACAACTGGCAATAGATTATCATGGAAGCAGAAGTGGACGCAAGGCAAGATAACATAAAGATAACGGATGGAAGTGACGGAGTTTAAAAAATCATTATACATCTGTACGATAATCCATAATCGGAGCGCCGTTGCTAGGCGCTGTTGACTCGCTTCTGTTCCAGTGCGTTAGTAGCGCCTATCCAGATCAAAAGTCAACTTTTATAGCTTGGAGTGATGGTGTCTATTGTTGTTTTGTGCAAAGAATCGACAGTAAAAAGGCAATATCTCAACATCACGAACTCTTCTCAGCCGTTTCGTGCGCGAGAATGTCGGTCGCCAGAGTGGAAGCGTGCGACAAAGAAGCTCTCGTCAAACGAAAAATGCAGTTGAACTCTCTCGATATTGTAGCCTCAGGCACACAGCCTCATTAGATATGTATTGATTGAGGCGGTTACGTTTCATGTGAGAGAAGATGACATTGATCAGGAGCAGGAGAAAGGGGGTCTTAAGTTGCTGGGACCGGTATCCGGTAACCGGTATGGAAGGTGGGGAGGCATCACAAATTGCCTACTTTGATGAAAGGGAGACACCGAGGCCAGAGCCTTTTCGAGCACTACGACAACTCGAGTCTGTCAAGTTAATACTAGATAAGACTTTGTAGGAGTCTCTAAGAAAACATTTGCTAGTTACTATTTAGAAAAGACGGGAGAAGGTGATAATGTGTTCTTAAAGATCTTATTACTGTTGTCTTTCAAGTACCGCGAGAAGAAAGGATAGTGCCACGCTGATACTTTTAGTAACACACATTACATCTGTATTATATGATATAGTTTCTTACAATAATAATCTATTAGGCATCTTATCGCAAGATATCCTTGTTTATTAAACTGTAATGTTACAATCGCTCTATATCTCATGTTATCTTACAATCTCAATTCCAAATATCGATTAGATTCATGCTCATATGATACAATTCTTTATTGTTTTTAGGAATGTTATTATTTTAACTCATATCTATATGTAGCCGGCTTATATTTGTTTATATAAAAGATACTGGCTATTAATCTACTATATTATAATATTTAGATATTAAATAAATATTATAATTATAAAAGAAGTTATAAGTTAGACTATATATTGCCTAAGTTTATTAGTATATTTACAATTATAACAAGCTTTTCACTTACTAGAATAGTAAACTAGACCTTGGAGTCTGGGATCAGGTCTTGGAACCAGTGTTAGTTCGACCGCCTGTGGGCATCTTATATATAAACAATTATAAAAACAACGGAGGCACTGGAGATCTCTGACTGATATGTGAGTTCTTTATTATAATTAGAGTCGTCTCTTCAGTATTTTATTCTTGAGATGAAACACCAATTTACCTAACCAAGCTAGTGTAACCCGTAACATAGACCAATTACAGCTCATTTGCTAGATTGACTACGAATACGATTTATATACATGTTGATAAACTCTTCATTAAGTGCCGGTGCAGGGTAATCATACCCACCAAGAACATGCTCACCAACTGGTAAGCCTTTGAACATTGCAATTGCGGTTTTGTCTGTGTAGCCGTCCAAGACGGCAGTGATGCGGGCAAGGGGACTTGTGGGATGCATGGTAGCATACTCCAGTGCCCGTTGCTTCCACACACCGAATGCTAGTATCTGCTTGGGCTTCCCACCACCAAGAACACCAGTCAGTTTGAAAAATTTGGTGCAGCTTGGTGCACGCGTGCTCAAAAAGTCAAAATCTTGGCCTAGTCTACGAAAATCATGTAGCATCATGGCAACGATTGTCTTAGCCAAGTAGTCAACTGGCAACACAGCTGACATATCGGCATCCACAGACGGGAACGCTCCCATTTCAAGGCATCCGTCAATAAAGTTGTGCAAAAAATCACCGCGATCGTGCCGGAAGTGACCAGTTGTGGTTGAGGCAGTGACATAGGGCAATCGGTAAACAGCTGCATTGGCGCCACGCCAACGAGCCGCCGCGACCATCCTCTCGGCGATGTATTTTGAGGTCCCATAGCCATATTCGAGGTCGCCCTCTTGCAGTTCTAGGCCCATGTGCTTAGGTAACGTGGAGATCGTGGAAATATGGTGTACTGCCTTGGCCCGGCCTTGGGAGGCCAGGCGTAGAATCTCGTGAGTGCTGATAATATTGGGGCCGACATAGTCTTCTAATGGTCGAAACCAGTCAACGAGAGCACCACAGTGACAAATGGCGTCCACCTGATGCGACAATTTGTCAAATACTTGAGCGTTCATGCCAAGCAAGGACTGGGTCATGTCACCAACCATTACCTTGATTAGTGAAGCAAATCCGTGCTCCCAGAGATCATATTCCTGTAGAGTCCTCACTAACCGCTGCCGTGCCTCGCTCACGCTGTGAGCCCGCACCAGACAGTGGGTAGTAATTCCTTGCTTGAGCAGCTCGTACAGTATAAAGACGCCGACAAAACCAGTTGCACCCGTGAGAAATACGGATTCTGGACGTTTAGCAAGATGACGCGAACAACTCGGAGTTAGGTTGTTGAAGATAAAGCTACTATCGAGACTGCCGTTGCGGATTGCGATCATGTTTAACTGATTGGTAGATGTCATCGTGATGGTTGACTTATCCATATCCTGTATTTGCGACAATAAGGCCTGGCTGAGCAACCTCAGCGTTGGGTAAAGAAACACAATATTGACCGAGAGCGTCAGGCCTGTGCGTGTTGCCAGATGATTTCGGATCTCTACTGCGCTCAATGAGTCGATTCCGATGTCCTTTAAAGAACGATCGACTTCCACACCAAGCGGGTTTCTAAAGCCCAATGCTTTGGCAGCTACTTGGCGGGCCATATTGAGCACAATATCTGTATGCTCCCCCGGTTTAGCGTCATTCAGTACCTTACGCAGGTGCTGGCGGTTGGAGGAGGAAGAAGCCTGGTTTCCTGTACTGTCCTGAATGAGAAGTGAACTAAGGAGTGGCGGTATACTACCTCCATGTTCCTCAAGATAGGCCCGAAGTCGCCTTAAATCGAGGACGGCTGCCAGAGTCAATTGACGCCCGCTAGCCACGGCCTGTTGAAACAACTCCAGGCCTTCATCGGGTGACAGAGGTTCAAGACCATACTGATCGAGGTAAGAGAGAGTGGACGGGCCAAGTCTGGACGCCATTCCGCCGTCACTTGCCCAGGTTCCATATGCCACCGAGGTTGCCGGTAAATGTTGGGCGTGACGCAAGTGAGCCAGCGCATCAAGAAAGGTGTTGGCTGCGGCATAATTGGCAAGACCCGGCATACCCATGACGCCTGAAATGGAAGAAAACATCATGAAGAGGTCAAGATCCATATGCTGAGTCGCTTGATGTAGGTTCCACGCACCGTACGCCTTGGGTGAAATCGTAGTTTCGCATCGCTGTTCTGTCATCGATGAGAGAACACCAGCGTCTACAATACCGGCTGCATGAACAATGCCGCGCAGCGGCCGGTCTTTGTTAAACGTTGCCAAGGTCGAACTGACACAGGCTGGGTCAGCTATATCGCCGGCCACCACATTGACTTTGACTCCTAACTTGGACAGCTCGAGTATCAATGCATCCGCGCCGAAAGCATCCATGCCGTGGCGTGAAATCAGTACTAGGTCGCAGACATCGTGATCACTGACCAGCCACCGAGCTACGCGCGCTCCCAGATCCCCAAGACCACCTGTTATGAGCACTGCGCCGTCGCGCCGCACAAGCCGATGCTTGATTAAAGTTTCCTTCCGTACTGGGTCAAGGCGTTGCAATCGCGGAACAAGCAACCGATCCTGACGCACAACGCATTCGGGTTCGGTATTAAGCATCAAAGCTGATGAGATCAATAATCCTATTGTTTCCTCACCCAAATCGATCAACCGTAAGTGCAATTCTGGATGCTCGCTCCTAGAGGTCCGCAACAAGCCCCAGAGTAGCGATCCAGGTCCGAGAATCATGTTACAGTCATCCAGCTCAGCACCCGTACCGATAGCCTGATGAGTAACCCATATTAGCGGTGGCCTGAACCGAGTCCGGGCTGCCGTCTGTAGCTGTGTCAGTGCCGTCGCCATCACATCGCGTGTTTGAGACAGTACGTCTGCATTCAAATCCCAGAGGCAGATCAGACCGTTCAGTTTCTCAGCATGCTCGAGATTCTCGACTTTGATAAGTTGTATACCGGATCGTGATAAATTTTCTGCGATTCTCGTTGCCCACATCGAGGTACTTGTAGGAATCACAAGACCCCAGGTCCCGCTGGCATGAATACTCTCCATCTGGACTGGATGCCAAGCTATTTCGAACTGATTGCTCTCTTGTTTGCCTGGGGGACCACCACGGAAAGTCTTTCCGACGACAGTCTTAGTATCTTTGATATTGGTACCGGTAGTGCTGCTAAAACCGTTGCTGATACTGGTACCGTTGATAGAGGAAATGCCTGCTTCTTGTAGTTGCGTTTCAACATTATGGCGAACAGTAAACTCGCGTTGGAAAGCGTAGGTTGGTAGTTGCACACGCTGACAACCAAATGGTTTGAAAAATGCTTGCCAGTTAATAGGCACATGCCGCATGTGTAAGTGAGCAAGACTGTGTTGAAGCATCGAAACGCTGTCTTTGCCAGGGCTGAGAGATGGCAACCACACAGCCGCTGCGCTCTGATCATGGTCGGTGAGACAGGCCGCTCCCATGCCACAAAGCACTTGATCCGGTCCTATCTCAAGGAAGATGTTGGCTCCATGACGGCATAAAGCCTGAATGCCGTCAACGAAGCGGACTGGCTGGCGAGCCTGTTTTACCCAATACTCCGCTGTTCCTAGCCGGCTCGTCTTAACCAAACTTCCGTCTAAACTGCTAATAATGTTTAACTGGGAGGAATTGAACCTTACCGTATTCGCAATGTCTCTAAACTCTGCTAGCATGCCGTCCATATGGTGGGAGTGAAAGGCATGCCCAACGACTATCGTCTTAGCCTTGCGGCCTCGTCCAGAAAAAAAGCTTACTATCACTTCAATAGCATCCACGTTGCCAGAGATGACTGTCTGTGTTGGTGTGTTATAGGCAGCGATATCTACGTCGACCTTGGCGTCATAGACTGACTGCTCGACTTCAGCAGCGCTGGCTTCGAGTGACACCATACAGTGACGAAGACCAGATTCACCAGATTCACCAGATTCACTAGACTGAGCTTGCATCAAGCGACCACGCGCTGCAACCAATCGGCAGGCATCGGATAGGTCCAAGATGTTTGCGATGTGAGCAACGACGAGCTCACCTAAGCTATGGCCAATGACAAAGTCAGGCGTCACGCCCCAGCTTTGCCAGAGTCGCCATAATGTCACCTCCAAAGCAAAAAGCGCAGGCTGAGCAAAGTCAGTACGTTCTAGCAATCTAGCGGTAGGACTTCCAGGATCCGCCCACATCACATCAAGAAGAGGTACTTCCAATTCGTGGCTGAACTTAGCGGCGATCTTGCGGATTGTTTCGTCAAATACGGGGTAGACCTCACACAAGTCTTTGCCCATGCCTATCCAGTGGCTACCTTGGCCAGCGAAGAGCATGGCCAGCTTGGGTGCCGGTGTGGTTAGAGTAGGCAACGTGAGCGAGTCAAGGTGAGTTTGTACGTTCGAGTCTAGTTTTTCCAACAGCTCAGCTTTATCTCGGGCCTTCAGTACCAGACGCCTGTGGAGCTGGCTGCGAGTAGTTGCTAGTGAGAAGGCCACATCATCTAGGCTGTCCTGGTTAGCAGTACTGCTGAGATGTCTATGAAGCCTTTTGGCCTGTATGTACAAAGCTATGTCGGTGTCGCCTGAGAGGAGGAAAGGTAAAGTGCAGGATGGCTTAACTGCCGCCAGCTTCAAATTGCCGGTCACGGTAACCCGCCTCGGTGGTTCTTGGACGATCACATGAGCATTTGTACCACCGATACCAAATGCACTAACACCAGCCCGACGTTGCTGGCTCTCTCGTGTTGGCCACGGTTGATTTCTTAATACTGGGGCCATGTTGGCACTTTCCCAGTCAACCCCAGTAGTAGGCTTGGTTATGTGTAACGTTCGCGGCAGAGTACTATGATGCATTGCGAGAATCACCTTCAATAGGCCTACGAGCCCACTAGCGGCTTGAGTGTGGCCGATGTTAGACTTAGCCGCACCGATCAGAAGAGGTTCCTGATGAGTACGGCTGGGGCCAAACACCTCGGTCAGCGCAGTGGCTTCGATTGAATCGCCCAATTTGGTAGCGGTACCATGAGTCTCAATGTAATCTATGTCGTTAGGCTGGAGTCTCGCTGCAGCCAGAGCGGTACGAATGAGCCGTTGCTGTGCAGAGCCACTAGGTGCAGTTAAGCTCGCACTACGTCCATCATGGTTGACAGCAGTACCGCATATCACGGCATGAATCTCATCCCCATCGCGTTGAGCATCGGATAGCCGCTTAAGCATAACCACAACTGAACCTTCGGACCATCCTGTGCCTTGTGTATCAGCGGAAAATGATCGACAGCGGCCATCTGGTGACATTCCCTGGAGCTGAGAGAACTCTACATGCAGCCCGGGATTGAGCATCAAGCTGATTCCCCCAGAAATCGCCATATCACATTCTCCCTGACGTAGGGCAGTACAAGCTAAGTGAGTAGTGACTAGCGAGGAAGAGCATGCAGTATCTATCGTCATTGCTGGGCCTTGTAATCCTAGTTGGTATGAAATGCGGCCGGACATGGTGGCCGCAGCTGATCCCGTCACCGTGTATCCATCAATATCTGCCAAGTCTCGAATGGCGTCTGGGTTAAGACTTTGATGGGCTAAAATATTGCTGGAGCCGATGAACACGCCGGTCTGGCTACCCCGTATCTGTTCCGCAGTATATCCCGCACGCTCCATCCCTTCCCAGCAAGTCTCGAGCAGCATGTACTGCGAAGGATCTAGCCTGTGAGCCTCTCGTGGTGAGATACCAAAGAAGGATATATCAAATGCGTCGATGGAAGAAAGAAATCCACCCCGGCGGCAGTACGATTTGCTTTTGGCATCTGAGCTAATATCTTCAATCCAACGGTCCTTGGGCAAGTCAGTGATAGCATCGCCACCGTCCTTAAGCAGTTCCCAAAGGTCCTCTGGAGCGTTAATGTCACCAGGTAGCCGACAAGCCATAGATATAATAGCGATGTCATCGTCACCATCATTCACGCGAAATTGTTGAGTGGCCTTAACTGTCCGGTTAGCAACATCGGAAATATTGGTCAAATACGCTGATAATGTTTTGATAGTGTAGTGTTCAAGTAGTTTAGCTGCTGGAACGGGGCGGCCAAGCAGTCTCTCGAGCTCCCTTTGGATGCGAACGACTCGTAGCGAATCCCCCCCAATCTCGAAGAAATTATCCTGTATGCTGACTCGGTCATGGCCAAGGACCCTCGACCAAATTGAGAGTAGCTGACCCTCCAACTCAGTGGCTGGTATAACGGCGGCCGCCATAGTCTGAAGTGTTGCTATTGGATCTGGGAAGGCCGTACGGTCAATCTTCCCATTTATTGATACTGGGAAAGCTTCCATTCTAACGAAAAATGCCGGCATCATATAGGCCGGAAGTCTCTCGGCAAGCCAAGGGCGTAACAGCCGGTCAACACGGTCAAGCCCTGGTGTCTTGACATCAGATTCTCCATCCCTGAGCTGCCTCCCTTCTCGCACGCAATATGCCACAAGTCGGTCATCATGGCCAACCACAACTGCCGCGGAAATATCCTCGTGTGCTGTTATAGCTGCTTCGATATCACCTAGCTCGATTCTGTGGCCTCGGATCTTCACCTGTCCATCTATACGGCCTATGAAGCTTACTTTTCCGGAAACTGTGAAGCGAGCGACATCACCAGTTCGGTACATTCGGCCAGAGTGAAAAGGGTTATTGGGAAATCGAGTCTGACTCAGTTTGTCGTTGTTGCGATAGCCTCGTCCAACACCTCGTCCTCCAATACACAGCTCACCAGCAGAGCCAAAAGAAACAGGTGACATGTTTTCGTCGAGTATGTAAAGGTAAGTGTTTGCAATGGGACCTCCAATTAATACATCTTGATCATGGCTTACCCTCCAGAGACTCGAATATACAGTTGACTCGGTGACACCATACAAATTCCACAACTTGTCTGCATGGTCCAGCAAGCGATCTGCAAGTGCTCGAGACAGCGCTTCACCGGCGCACCAAATACTCTTAAGTCGAGGTTGATCGCTCCAACCAGAGTCTAGTAGCATTTGCCAGATTGCGGGTGTTCCCTGCATTATAGTGATTTGATGCCGCCCCATAAGTTTGATGAGTGCGGTCGTGTCTGTTAATTCGTGTCTCTGCGCGATGACTGTAGTTGCTCCGCAAAAGAGCGGTAGAAACCAATCGACAACAGCTACATCAAAAGACACAGCAGTGATAGCAAGCAGCCGGTCGTTGTCACTGCATCCAGGTTCCTTCTGCATTGAGAAAAGCAGGTTTGTGAGACCCCCGTGGGTTACCTCAACACCCTTTGGCCGGCCAGTCGAACCTGAAGTATACATGACATATGCAAGGTCGCCGCTCTGAATTGACACATCGTTGCTATTGCTACCGGTCGAGTCTGGGACTATCATGTGTAGCGCCTCAACGATGCTCAAGCTGCACACGTTGTCTAATGAACTGAAGGCCTCGGATGTGCTAGAGCCAGTGATAACTAGCTTGGGGCATGCATCCTCCATCATTTGATTAATACGTTCGATAGGCAATGTCGGTTCAATAGGCAGATATGCGGCACCTATCTTCATGAGTGCTAACATGAGGGGGACAAGCTCGATGCAGCGATCTAGGGCCACGCCGACGAGGTTACCATGGTCGATTCCTAGCTGACTGAAGACTCTGGCAAAGTGATTGGCAGACGAGCTGAGTTCTCCAAACGTGATTGCGGTGTCGCCACAGATTATAGCGACCTTGTCGTGGTATTTCTTAATGACAGACTCGAGAAGCTCAGGAAGACACAAATGTAATCTTGAGTAATCATCAATATCGTCAATTTGGTACTCTTTGACAGTCGCCTGTTCTTGTTTATTTTCTTCTGTGACGATATTCATCTTTGTAACATTCGCCCTGCTAATACCAATGGTGACTTTGCTGTTCTATAATAGATGGACTAATAACTACCCTTCTCATAATTTTGTCTCTAACCTCTTGACTTCAGCTCCTCTTTGTACGTTATAAAGGAATTCAGAAGCTCTAAAGTACTTCCCGAGAAATTAAGCTATACTAAATCGAAACAATTTATCACGGACATATAATAGTGAATCATAGCTTAGCAACTGATGCCTAATATCAAAGGCTTTAATATGTTTTGAAATACATGTATAATTAAAATATCTACTATATCCCAAAGAGCTACTAGTAATGGATATTATCTCACGTAAATACACAATTTCTCATATTGTTATTTCATTTCTTTCTACGTAACTTAGAACTGATTATTTTCATATGATTAGTTTTTAGTTTTTACATATTCTGCATAGTTATTTGACCGTCTCCCGCCTCCTCTTATTATCCTACAAATAAGCAGCAATATATCACGAATAGTCTCTTATTCTTATTGTAAAAGCTTTGACGAAACTGCCAATCACGTATATATACTCGTAATGGAATTATATGAATGTAGTTAGAACTGCGGCAAAGCACAATTAACAAGGTTGTGCTCATGCTCGTGGTAACAGGGTTTGAAGCCCGAGGCGCCTGAACCATGACGGAAGGATTTGAACCATGTAAAGCTTGAATTTGTCATGCTTTATAGGATGAGTAGTCCAGATCATTGCGTACGCAAGTCTCTAAATAGTTTAGTAACAAGATACTGAGTGTTGTCTTCATCTATTACACTATGGCCGTTGTCGCAGTCGCTGGTGGGCTGGGTGACCTGGGTCACGCAATCTCGGACGCCCTCTGTGAAAGTGGGAAGTATGAGGTCTACATTATGTCCAGAAAAGTAGTATAAATTTCCGCCATCTATTCGACGATACTGACCATAAAATTGCAGATTTTTGATCGTTCAAATTCGGAGCACATCTCGCCATTAACTGGTAAAGCTTACCACCGGATTATTCGGACCGACTACTCTGAGGATTCTCTAGTCGAGCAGCTCACAGCAAATCATGTCAACGTGGTTATCTGTGCTTTTTCTATGGACTCTGATTCCGCATGCGCCGCTGAACTGCGACTTATTCGCGCCGCAGAACGGTCCCCCTGCGTGACCCGCTTCATCCCCTCCGAATTCAATGTCGAGTACGACGTTGGTGACGATGTCCTCCCTTACCCGGAAAAGATATTTCATCTGACCGCTCGGCGAGAGCTAGCTAAGACAAGCACGCTTGAGTATACGTACATTTACTCAGGTATGTTCATGGACTATTTTGGCATGCCCCGGGTGGCTAGCTCATTGCGTCCACTGTGCTTCTGCATCGACCCGGCAAGTGGACAGGCAGTGCTGCCGGGAGATGGAGAAGGGAGGGTGAGCTTGACATTTACAACGGATGCCGCGCGGTACCTAGTACTGGGGCTTGGATTGGACAAGTGGCCGCGAATTATGACAACAGCGACAGCCACCGTCTCACTGAATGAACTCGTCAGGCTCTATGAGAAGACCCTAGGCAAGAAGCTTGAAGTTAGCTATCAGCCAGTGGAAAAATTCTTAAAGCATGAGACAACTCCTTTACCAATTAATCTGACCATAGCGAAGAACCATCCCAATCGGTTCCCTCAGGGTATCCGAGGCTTGGTCGCCGACCTGGAAGCATGTATCGCACTTGGCGGATATGATTTGAGCAGGCTGAGTGAGAATCTCGATCTGTTCAAAGCCTTTGAGGGAGAGGCACCCGCGCCTAGGACTATCGAAGGTTTATTAGAGGAGGCGTGGAAGCCAATTCCCAATTAGTGAGCAGACTCTGAAGAATGTATTTCTTAGCTAGATGCTCCGCTTTGTGATCAATTCAAGAATATATGTTATTTCTATACAAGTCACAAGTTGTCGCACAACCTGGAATCTCCAAGGATAGCCAGTTGTTTGTGCACATATCGTTTGAGATTCATTAACCGGCGACCTTCTAGGGGTGAAATCGTTTGTTTATCTTGCCAAAGTACGTCTTATGTTTGTCACACTGGTCTTAATAAGTAACTTAGGCTCCATTCCGTAATGGCTTCTGCCCTGGTCATGGCTTCGAAGTTTACCTCTCTAATCACTCATGCTCTGTCAGAACTGCAGCAATTGCACAGGTCAATTGATTCCGTCTAACAGCACAAAGATAGATTTAGCAGGAATCTGGTCCCTCTTAGCAGTAAATCTCATCCACCTCACTGTAATTAGACTTCCACACTCCAGGGCTGTTCTTCAGGAACTGTGATCGGAAACCAATCATACGCTGGCCTCGTGGGCTGAGCGTTCTGGCCATGTCCTTGTCAACAACAAACGGGAATGCCTCTTCGGGTGTTAGGTAAGAGCACTGAAAAACTAATGCGACGCATCTTCTCGTAAAGTCTTTGGTTTTATTGGCGCCACCTCCATGCACAACCTTTCCGGTAATAAAACAAGCGTCACCTACCTCCATCTCTGCTGGGATGGTATCTTCTGGAGTTCCGTTTTTCGAAAAGTCATTCCACTTGTGGCTTCCAGGAATGAGCCTGGTTGCGCCATTCTCGTCGCTGAACTCAGTTAATGCCACGAGAAAGTTGCAGCTAGCCTCGGGCGCACTGGGCCCGCAATGAGTGAAGATAGGAAACTGCCATTGATCCCGATGTAGTGGTTGGGCTTTGCTTCCCGGACCGATATCGATGAGTTGAGCAGAGTTCATCCAGTATCCCCCGGCATCTTTTAGGTAGATCTCTTCGCACAGCTGGTGGATCAAGTCGCACTCGAGAAACTCATGCCGAAATGTTTCGCTCACTGCGACCAAGCCGTTCAACCGCTTTGTATTATCACCGTGAAACTCCTTGAGCCATTCTTCCGACTGCTTTGAGCCTGAGCCAAGTTTGTCCATCGCAGGTTGCACCTCTTCATTCAGACGACGAACTTGATCTTTGGTGAAAAGGCCTTTGATAATGACACCCCCATCATCACGGAGGGCTTTAAGGATAGCATCGCAGCCTTGAGAAGGGTGAATTTGCTGTAACTTGATCGCAGTTGTGGACATGATGCAGGTGAAACGAATTCTTTTCCAAGTGCTCCGAAAGAAATGATTGCAGGTGATGTGAACTCGAACTGTAAGCCGGTAGCTATGAGGGTTCTCTTTGTATGCTTGAAGACGGTGAGATGTCTCGTCCAGAAGGGAGTCAAAACGGTCGGCATTTGCGAGTCATATTAATGGTGGCGGCTTACATGCATGTGGCTCAGTATCCACCCATAGTACAGGCCAGGTCGGGAGATCGTTGTATACAACATGCAACCCCCTGATTCTCTATTTTGAGGGCGTAATTTGTATACGTATATCATCTTACTGACAATTATACTGCCTGCCTGTTTGAAATGATAGTCAATGTTGATCTCTCTTGTTTACCTAGTGTTCGGTTTATATTTTCTAATTGTATAGAAGCCTAATTATCTATATGATTTCACTTTGATTACTCTAATAGTTGAATATAATCTTGGCCTCCAATTTAACCGGACAGTTCCTATTAGTAGGGCTCATTTTTGGTAAAATCTACTACACTGAAGTGGATATATCACATGCGTAACAGTGCTGGCTTGTCTCCGCAACCGTCTCTCTTAGCCAGCCTGGAATACACACCGTCGAAAAATAACCTCCCTAATAAATAATGGAGTCAATAGAGTCCAACAATGGCCAGCGCGTGGAATTTCAAGACGGAAGCTACTCTGTACCAAAGGCTTCAAGTTCACTTGTCCACGAACTTATTTATGACCAGGCAGAAGCGCGTCCCTACGCCGAAGCGGTGGTCTCTTGGGACGGCACCCTAAGCTATAGAGAGCTCGACTCTGCGTCTACTCGTCTCGCCAGCTATCTTGTCGCAGCGGGCGTTAAGCCCGAGAGCATTGTGCCTCTTCTCTTCGAGAAGTCTCGCTGGGCAGTGGTCAGTATGTTAGCTGTATTGAAAGCCGGCGGGGCCTTCATGACACTGGACACTTCCCAGCCAGAAGGACGACTGCGCTCTATTATAACAGAGAGCGGTGCAAAGATCGCACTCTCTTCGGCCGGCTGCCTTGGGTTCTGTTCTTCGATGGTTCCAGTTGTATTTCCCGTCACAGAGCTGACAATTGCGAGGCTGAATAATGCCATCGTTCGCTGGCCAGCAGGCTTGAGAGATGCCGCCTATGTAATGGCTACCTCAGGGAGCACCGGTAGCCCTAAGCTCGTCGTGGTAGAGCACTCGCAGCTATCATCCTTTGTAACCTATCTCACATCGCCGCTGGGGTTCACAAACCAGACACGCACCTTCCAGTTCGCATCTTACGCCTTTGATCCTATCATTGGAGATGTATTCCTTACTCTTGCCGCAGGCGGCACTATCTGTGTCCCATCGGAAGCTCAACGCAAGAGCGACATTGCTGGCGCTATGAAAAGCATGGAGATTAATCTTGCGAAACTCACTCCATCGCTCGTCAACTCTTTGGATGATTTAACACCAAGTAACGTTCCAACCCTCAAGACGCTCATTCTAGGAGGTGAAACGACACCCGTGACGGTTCTTCAAGCATGGACAGGAAAGGTGAACCTTAAACTTGTATATGGATCAACTGAATGCACCATCAGCGGTGTAGTCCCATATGTGGGCACCAGCACCATCGTACCTGGAGAAATCGGCCGCTCCTGTGGGAGTCGATTTTGGGTCGTCAAACCATCAAGCGATGACTCTAACATCAGCTTGACAAAGCAGGGCGAAGTTGGAGAGCTTGTCGTCGAAGGCCCCTTGGTTGCCCGTGGGTACACCAACATGCCTACCGAAAATACATCCAAATTCACCAAAGGTCCGTCGCATCGGAGGTATCGAACAGGAGATTTGGTGCGTAGTTTGGAAGATGGGCGGCTAGTCTATGTGGGCAGGGTGGACAACCAGGTCAAGATCCGCGCGCAGAGATTGGAGTTAGAAGAAGTCGAGGAACACGTACGCCGGTCTCTCACATTGCTTGATATAGATATTAAAAATGTCTTGGTGGATGCAGCAGTGCCACTCGGTGCAGTGACTAAGCAGCTAGTGGCATTCCTAAGTCTCGAGAACAACAACCAGTTGGGATCCCTGGTCTGTGGTGACGATAAGGGCGGTGCAACTGTTAAGCTCTCTCCAGCGACAACCCATCACTTTTCTCACATGGTGTCGTTACTGGAGGCAAAGATGAAGTCGTTAGTTCCCCCTTACATGGTACCCTCTATCTGGGTCCCAATCGACGAGATGCCGTATACCTTATCCCGAAAACGTGACAGGCAGTGCCTTCGCCGGGCCATTGAAAGCTTGTCGACAAAGTGGCTGGCCGCATTCTCCCTGACACATGATCACCTCCCTGATGGCGAAAATACTGCAGATATTGTAGCTTTGGAGAAAGAGAAAGGGAGTTTGCTTCGGAAACTCTGGTCCGACGTCTTGGATTTGGAGCCCGGATCCATCCGAGCTAGAGACAACTTCTTCCACCTCGGAGGCAACTCTCTTACTGTATTGAGATTGATTTCCATGGCGCGAAGAGAAAGTCAAACTCTTGTGGCCGACGATGTTTTTGCATACCCTATCTTTGAAAGTATGACAACTAAGCTCATTCCTGCGAAGAGTTGTGTTAATTTGGACCCCTTTTCTTTACTGGAGCCTCTTCATAGGCTCACTATCAAGCAGGAGGCAGCTCAACAGTGCAAAGTCAACTTGAACAATATTGAAGATATTTTCCCACTTTACTCAATGCAAGAACTATATGTTTTTAACTACCCCGAACAAAGTCGAGATATTAGCAAGGCCTGGGATTGGCAGCAACAGATCGTCTTCTCACTACCGAATCCATTCAACATCCCTCTTTTTAAATCCATTTGGAACGATGCGGTAAAGCGTCACCCTCAGCTTCGTACGCGCGTCGTCCGAACATCCCATGGCGTATTCCAAGTCGTCTTGCAGAATGAAGTTGCACCAGCTTGGCGAGACATTGACCACATGGATGGATATGTTTGCTGGGATAGGGCAGCTGCCATGTCATTTGGTGACGAGCTTTTGCGACTGGCAATTACAAAATCCGGCCAACCCGGTCATTTCGTGCTCACCATGCAGCATCTCATCTACGATGCCTACTCCCGCGACACGCTCTTTAGGGAGCTAGAAATCGCATATCTTCGTCAAAGTTCCCAAGCGACAGAGCCACCAACAATGAGCCAATTCGTAAGTTATATTAATGGAGCAGATCGTCAGCTGGGAATTGAAGCTTGGACATCTTATCTTGGAGGGTCCTCGACCAAGGCTCTCTTATCGCTACCAGTCGGTAGCCATGTGGGCGAGCTGAAGGTTCACAAATGTTCTCTTGACAGACCGCAGCTGCCATTTGTGAACTATACGCTGGCAACGATGATCGAGGCAAGTGTTGCGTTAGCTATTGCACAGATTCTGGACTGCAGAGATGTGATCTTTTACTCTGACCGCGCAGGGCGCAACTTGCCCGTTGCTGGTATCCAGGACCTAATGGCACCCGCGACGCTTTTTCTCCCTTTGCGCGTTCATATTGACCGCCAGCAAAGCATTCACGACTTTCTTTGCGCTCACCAGGTGGCAAGTACCTCGATGATACCATACGAGTACTTGGGATTCCTCGAACTTAGGAAAATCAATCATCTCGAAGGCATCCTGAGACATGCGCTCAACATCAACATCAACCCTTACACTCCCCTAGGTAAGCTGGGAATCGGTATAGGCCTGACAGTGGTGGACGAACACGAAGTTTTGGGTGATCCTTTCGCTGTTGAGGTATCTGTGTGTGAGAACGAGTTGGAGTTTTCCATACATTTTGATGAGAGCTTTATCAACGAAGCAGTGGTGCGAAAATTGGTGAAGAATATCAGAAGGGTGTTTCCACAAGTATCAACAGCATATAAAATGCCACAACTGTCTGTCGGCGACTTCCTGCAGGAGCTAAACCCTACCATAAATGATTAGATATTAGACTTAATGTTATAGAGGCTGCTTCCTTCCTTGACTTGGAGGCTAGTAACCTTAAAGTCCGCATGATACACATTCTTCAAGACAGACGAGCAAAAACTTTAAAAAGAACCCGAAGATGCGTAAATAGATCTTCATCATATATGTGCTGATAGAAAACTATACTGCTTAAATGATGAGAAAAAGCACAATTAACTATGGAACATGTTGTTGGTCACAGTATGGATGATATATATTTTATTGGATTTAAATAAATTTTCTGCTATCTAAAATTACGGTCGTCAGGTAAGTTAAGAGCAAATGTATTTAAACTATGAGTTTACCTGTGGTAAAGAATTTGAATTGCATCTACTTCCAGCTTATACGGACTTCTTGTCGAATTTGATTCACAATAGACAACAATTCCTCCCTACTTTTCCTAGAGAAACATACAAATTCCACAATTATACCCACTAAGTTTGTTATTGAAGGCTCAGGGATTACATCGCCACGCTTATAAAAACATGATGTGCTAGAAACATGTTCCAATAGGTCCGGTCGGCGCTGCCGTAGCTCCTCCATTATGTCATCACTGTTAAGAGTTCCACCACGAGTCACGGTGATTGGCACAAGATCGCACCAGACCTGTGCGCCACCAGTAAATGAATGAGACAATGCTCGTAATCTCTGGGAGTCTCCCGTTGCAGCGAGAAGCCAAAGAGCCGCAAGATCAACTCCATAAGTACATGTCGTAGGCCAAACGCCGGCTACTCCAGGACACCTCGCATTGACTTCCAGGATAAAGATACTTGGGGATATTGGCTGAAAATTGTTCTTTCGGCGGAGATCTACGAGGCCATCTTCCTCTGCGTATTGGAAATTCGAATCACAGACTCGAGCTTCCACGTGGAAAACACCGGTTCGAAAGCCTAGATTCTCAACAAGCAACCGATGTATCCTAGTTTTAATCATGAGAATCTCCGGCTCACTCAAACCGGAAGGGTACACCATATCACGTTCTAGGAATGAGTCGGTCTTTCTGCTTCCCTTCTCGTCTGCTGTACATGGGAAATTGTCAACAACTTCGAAGAACAAAACTTCCCCGTCCAACAGGGCAAAATTGGCATCAATCTCAGGCCCATTAACGTAGTTCTCAACCATGATTCCAGATTTGCTGCCGTATTTTTCGATTGCTTTTACGGCATCACAGAGCTCATGCATATTTGTAACCTTAGAAACGCCTATGGAGCCCTGGCCCTGACGCGGCTTTACTACAAGCGGGAATTGCAATGACTTTTGACAAGTACTAACCTGCGCCTGAAGATCATGGAGGTCTCGAGCGTAGAGCAGTTGAGAGCAATTGGTCATATCTCTTATTCTCATTGCATATTTATCAACACATGCCCCAACTGCTGATGGAGGCAATGTAAATAGCCCTAACTCCTCTGCTACTCTGGTTGCAGTCAATAGAAGATGATCTTTATAAGCAACAATGCCACTGATAGTCTCTGGCTGACTATTTAAGACTTGCACAATTCGAGATTCCAGTTCTTTGTCACGCGTCATGTCAACGGTTATTATTTCGTCTCGACAATGGGAATAGGCGTTGACGTCCTTGCTGTCCATAATGTGTAGCCTCATCCCAAGGCTATGCGCCGTGGCATAGAACGTCTCCATTGATTGGAGGTGTCTATGATGACCTAGTGCAACTACTACCCGCCTCGGCGGAGTCGAAGGTAGTACCCATGGAATTGACATTCGGATGGTCAACTGACTTTCAATTAAATCCAGGACTTCAATCTGGGATAATGCTGTGCTCGGTTGAAGAACAATTCCGCCCGACGCACACCGTAACATCCGCTGAAAGCTCTCATTGTTAGCTGGGGAGATATTTTCAGGGTTTATTTCATGGAACGGTTCAAGAAATTCCTGGATGTTCTGTATATACTCGCAGCCGGCCAATCGTTGGTGGAGGATGTTTGAGCGAACAATATAACCCCTTTCAGATGGAATTATTAATTTTACTGCCAATTCGCCGAAATTCGTATGATTCAATTGTGGCTCTATATGCGAGAGGATGAAATCCATAGGGGTCATCGGCGGAGTCCGCAGACCGTTTGATTCGCATCGACGGTATTCTTTTAAAGACTTCACACAAGGCTGTATAGTCTGGCCGTCTTCGCATGTTTTCATAAAGAGAAGGTCGAGCGTGTTGAACCGTGATGCCCCGCTTAGTTCTGAAGCCAACTTAGCTTCTCTGGCTCTCCATCGACAGGCTACCCATTCTATTTCTAGGTTAGAAATTCTGCATTTTGTAATCTTGCTCAACACACTTACGATCGACTTCCGCTAGCTGTATTCTGCAACTTCGCCAAGTATCCATTGATACAATTATGCTCTTGGCTCTAAATCCTGAACCTGATTATGCGAGAGCAATAGATACAAAGTAGAAAAATACTAAAAGGACCTTTGAGTTGTTAGCATCTGGAAGGTAAATGGCAAGTTTGGAAGAATGGATCATGAAGTTCATGCCTGAGGAGGCGGAGTCTGAAATAGGTAGGCTTCTTACGTAACGTTACTGGTAGATATATTTGGCTTGATTACTCGCTAGCCTGGTAAAGTATGTGATTATACCCATTACCATGTTGGAATACCTAATTTGGCTCGATATATTTGTTTGATCCGGCCTATCCTGTCTTATTAGCGAAGTTAGAGATCTACCCAACGAGCAGAAGGCAAACTGCGTGCTTGCATATAAGCGTAAGCCTGTGCCGTGATTGTTCATCTGGGTCTTCTCACATACTCCAATTTCTTTCTACCTTGGCCTGTTCTTTCCTGAGGTTTGTTGTGGCAACGTAAGGTGAGCGCTAGCAATGCCAACAGGCATGTTTCATCCGACTCAAATCTCAACAATTTGTTTCGCTGCCCGTGCTCCTTAGATCCCTACATTCCTTTTGGGGTTGACCCAGGGGGCCTTGATAAGCCATATATACGACGGGGATATGGAACGATAGTTCAATGTCGCTGTGCGGCACTGCTGGGACCAACACGAGCTTTCCAGCATTTCTAATTTCACTCTAAGATCATTCGGAAACAAGTATTTTAGATATTGAGTGACCTTCCTAAAATAGTTAATTATTAGGCTTATAAGTGGCGCTTAGATTGACAAGCATCAATGGTCTGGGGAACCTGTGCCGGTCAGCATACAGAGTTACAAGAAACTTTTTAATCCCAAACAATCCCCCCAGAGTCACGTGAATGTTATTCCTGCCTTGTCCTCAATCGTTTCAAAGCTATACCTGCTTCAATGCTCCTTTTCTCAAAAGAAACCCCCCCCTCATAGCAATGGACTTCTTAAGTTGTGTCGAAGACGATTCTTTTGGACCAGCTGTTCACGGATGTCGAGATAACTTCGATTTCACCATCAAGTTCGAGAACATTTTCCTTACAATCATCCCGAATTGCTTCTTTATTGTTATTGCCTTGGGAAGAATCATTATACTCAGTCGTCGATCGAAAGTCATCAATGGACCAATTCTGCGAAGAATTAAACTAGTAGCTAGCAATGCCTACGGTGGACTTCAATTATCGCTTCTTATTTTGAGCACAGATTTTATCAAGTCCAGTGCACTGTTGCTAGCGTCAGCGGCAGTATCATTCTGTTCCTCCATTCTGATCATAGGTCTTTCGTTTCTGGAGCATTCTCGATCATCTCGACCATCGATATGGTTGAGCACATACTTTTTCTTCACGATACTCTTCGATGTCGCACAAACGAGAACGTTATGGCTTGCCTCAACCAACTTTGAGGAAATCATATTCTCCCGCTTATCTACTGTCTGCGTCATTGCAAAATTGATTCTCCTCATAATTGAGTCCCAGGACAAATCAAGATGGGTGCAGTGGGATATGGAAAGACACAGCCCCGAGGAAACGAGCGGTATTTTTAGTCTTACAGCCTTTACATGGTTAGGCAGGATATTTTTAGCGGGATACACCAAGATCCTGACTCTAGATGATCTCTTTCCCTTGGACCAAAGCATGGCCACAGAAGCCTTACAGCTGAGGCTCATCGACAATTTGCGGTCTTCCAAGTCAAAAGGGCAGAAACATGGCTTTGGTTTAGCTAAAGCCATGGTAAAGACTCTTAAGGTTCAACTTTTGCTTCCGATTGGACCTAGAGTAGCTCTTATCGGTTTCAAGTTCTGCCAACCGTTTCTCATTCACAGTCTTTTACAATACCTCGAAAAACCTGCCGATCATGCATCAAAAAATCGAGGGTATGGCCTCGTCGGCGCTACAATTCTCATATATACTGGTATAGCCGTGTTTACCTCTCTCTACTGGTACCTGCACGAGCGTACACTATGTATGTCTCGAGGATCTCTTGCCGGATCTGTATATAGGAAGACTACAGAATCAAAACTTAGCACTGTGGGTGCTTCAACGGCTATAACCTTGATGAGTGCAGATGTCGAACGCATAAGACTTGGCTTCTTGAACTTACATGAATTCTGGGCAAACTGTATCGAGGTCGGCCTTGCGAGTTGGCTTCTCTATCGACAGTAATGAAATTCATTTCTTTACATCTCTTTTGGGATTATTCATAATCTGTCCCTCTAATTCGTCACCAACTCCAAACTTAACTTTCATAGCTTTCCCTGGTTATGGCTTAACGTTAATGATATAAAGCTAACTTTTCTCGTCGTCTAGACTCGGTGCAGCCGTTGCTGCCCCTCTCATCGTAGTTCTCTGCTGTGTCGTTGGCGGTGCATTTGCGAATAAATTTACTGGTCGACGGCAAAGGGCATGGATGAGCAAGATCGAAAAGAGAGTCGGATTGACTGCTAATGTCATATCAAGCATGAAGCATCTCAAGATCTCAGGCCTTGCTGTACCTGTAGAGGACTTAATCCAAGACATGCGAGTCCATGAGCTTCAAGCAGCATCCAGATTCAGGACAGTGAATGTTATTGTTATCGTTTTGGGTTATGTTCCTATAGCTCTAGCCCCAGTTATAACATTTGCGATCACATCCCGGACCCTCGATGTGACTACAATATTTACATCAATCTCTTATCTACTTTTGTTAACTGATCCACTAAGCTATCTTTTTCAAAACAGTCCTAACCTTCTTGCCGGTTTTGCTTGTTTTGAGAGGATCCAGACATTTTTGGAGAAAGACCCCAGGGTGGATTTTCGCATTTCGAAATTGCATATTTCGAACTCGGAGCTTGTGAAAGGTGAAACTAGCTCCGAAGAGAAGGAGGGCGAGTCGGGGCCACTGATGACTATCACCAACGGGAATTTTGGTTGGGATGCTAATAAAGTGACCCTCAAGAATATCAATCTTGACATTCCATCCTGTCGTCTCACGATGATAGTCGGACCTGTTGCATCAGGCAAATCTACGCTATGTAAAGTTCTTTTGGGAGAAATACCGGAATATGAAACACAGATTACTATGAACCATAGCATTGCTTCCAGCCACATTGGATACTGCGATCAAATCCCCTTTTTATCAAACTCTTCAATCCGAGCAAATATTATCGGGTTTTCTCCATTCCACCAACAACGGTACAGAGAGGTGATCGAGGCAACTATGCTGAAACCGGATCTAGCAGTTCTAACTAATGGTGATGCAACAATAATTGGTAGTAGCGGTATTACATTAAGTGGCGGTCAGAAGCAGCGAGTCTCGATAGCGAGAGCGTTATATCTCGATTCCAACTTCGTCATTTTCGACGACATTTTAAGCGGTCTCGATGCAATTACTGAGGAAAAGGTCTTTACACATGTCTTTGGTCCTCAAGGTCTTCTGAGACGTCGGAATTCGACAGTGGTTTTATCTACAAACGATGTCAGACGTTTACCTTTCGCGAATCATATTGTCGCTTTAGGAGTGGATGGAGGTATCGTCGAACAGGGCTCATACCCAAAACTCATAAATAATGGGAAATATGTACAAAGTCTTAGATCAAAAGCTATGGATGATGAAACACTAGAAGAAAGTCTCTTACCTGTGGAGTCTGAAGAAAGTGCAGGCATAGAACTTCAAAAGATGGTTGCAGGTCTACCAGTCATCCAGAGCCACATTGACGACAACAAGAGAATGAATGGTGACTCTGCTGTATACATGTATTATATGAAGAGCCTTGGAAAAAGATCTATCGCATCTTTTCTCATCTTCGGCATTGGATGGGGATTTTCCTATAACTTTGGCAATATCTGGCTCACATATTGGTCTCACGATATCGGTTCTGCCCATCCACAGCGGAAAAATTCTTTTTATATCGGCATATATGCTTTGTTCCAACTGCTTTACATTGTATCGCTCTTATTTTCTTTTATGGTATGCTATCGAACAATGGTCCGGGCATCTGGATCGAAACTCCACAAAGCTGCATTGAATACAATGATTAACGCACCCCTGAGCTTCTTCGCTACTACAGATACTGGACTCGTCACCAATCTTTTTTCTCAAGATATGACGCTTATTGACAATGAGATGCCTGTAGCTTTAACAAATCTCGTTCTTGACAGTTTTAATGCCTTGGGAATGGCTGCAGTGATCACGACATCATCTCCTTTCGTCGCAATTACTTACCCCTTTCTGTTCGCGATCCTCTATGGGATTCAGAAGTTCTATCTTCGCACATCACGACAGCTACGACTCTTGGATCTTGAAGCGAAGAGCCCGCTCTAGTAAGTTATCCACTAGGTCCTTAAATCTCAAAAGCCTTAATTGACTGGCCCGCGAACTAGCACTCACTTCCTTGATACGATCAGAGGAGTGACGACTTTCCGCGCTTTCGGATGGGTCCAAGATGGAATTGATCTGAACAATCATCTGCTTGACAATTCTCAAAGGCCCACTTATCTTCTCGCCATGATTCAGCGGTGGCTAGGGTTTACTCTTCAGATAGTCGTCGCTACTCTAGCAGTTATGGTAGTCACACTAGCTACACAGATTCGCTCAAGTACTGCTATGACTGGTGCCAGCTTAGTTTCGCTGATGACTTTCGGCGATATTTTGAAGTATATTATCAGGTGGTGGACTCAGCTTGAAACGTCTATTAGTGCTGTGAGTCGGTTAAAAAGCTTTGGCGAGAAGGTTAAGTCGGAGAGCCTGGATGGTGAAGATGTAAAACCGCCCAGGGAATGGCCGCTAGGGGGTGCTATTAAGATCAGTGGAGTCTCAGCGTCTTATGGGTAAGTCTTTCGTACTTGTAAACAATAGCGTCGATTTTTATCATTAATCTTGGATTTAGTGACCTCAATAAACCTGCTCGTGAGCCAACGAGGAAGGAAGATATCATCAAGGAATGTCTTCGATATCTAGCCCTCAAAGACCTTAATCTCTGCATCCAACCAGGAGAGAAGGTTGCGATCTGTGGACGAAGTGGAAGGTATGTTCACTCATCCCTCAAAAGCCAGCACCAGCTAATGGATTGCACTAGTGGAAAATCATCAATCTTACTCCTTCTACTCCGCCTCCTTGACCCTGTCTCCTGTGACTGCTACAACATAACCATCGACAACATTCCCCTTCATAAGCTCAATCGACAGAACCTTCGCGAGCGCATAATCGCCGTTCCACAAGATGCCGTGTTCCTTCCAGAAGGATCCTCCGTAACAGCTAACCTGGATCCTCTCAATTCCTCCAGTGAAGCCGAATGTCGTGCCGTTCTCGAAATTGTAGGTCTTTGGAAGTTTATCGAGGAACGTGGGGGGTTGAGCGAGAGTTTTTCGGCGGAAACCCTGTCTCAGGGCCAAAAACAGTTATTTATTCTCGCACGTGCTGTCCTAAGGCGTAAAATTCGTGCGCGAGACTATGACGCCGACTTTGGTGCTTCAACTAACGATCAAGGGCGTGGTGGGATTTTGCTACTAGATGAGGTAAGCTCGAATGTGGATCAGCATACGGATCTGGTAATGCATACTGTCATCAAGGAGGAGTTTAAGGGATATACTATTGTTATGGTTAGTCATCGGTTGGAGATGCTTATAGATTTTGATACTGTGGTTGTGATGGAGGAAGGAAGTATAGTTGAGTCAGGAAATCCTAGGATTTTACTCAATACAAATAGTAGTCGGTTTAGGGAGCTGTGGCGGGCTGGGAATAACGGATAAAACCTGTATTACGACTACTTTTGATCAAATCCATATAAGTTAAGTACTTTTCAGGGAACATCATTTTGTTTGAGTTAATTCAACTACGTCGAGTACTAGGAAACTAAACGTTTACGAATTATCGAATTAGTAAATAGAAGCATGTTTACCTATTCACTTAGAAGTAAATGGTTTTGTACAAACATATTATAGAATAGATAATTACGTCCTATCCTTGGTAAGAGTAGCTTGTTCAATGTATTTTAAACTTGTTTCAAGGTTGTTGGTATATAATGACGGGTCCGAATAGGACACACTTGCCTCCCTAATAAGTGTTAAAAGTAATAGTAGCTTGATAATGTGTTGATTGATTGTTCTAGCTAATGGAGATCTGTCTAACTATATATACAAGATAGAATGTAAGAGGACCGTGCAGGGCGTAGGTTTGACCCTCCACTATTTCGACAATAGGAAGGCGGGGGATAGAAATTGTTGATACCCCAGTTTTTAAAATCTGTACATAATTGTAATGCTGGCACCATGAAAGTACTGAAGTTATTGTATGTATAATGCATAAGATAAGACATGAATTTATGCTAAGTGTAGACTACGGCTAGGTAGTATGCATACTTTCCATGTGGCAAATCGTTGTTGGCATTAATGCCGTTAATAACGGCAGCCCTAGAGTCTTTCGGACTATTGGTCTTCGGGGGACAAGCACTAAAGTTCTCTATACTTACGTGTTTGATGTCGTCAAGACCGTACTCAGCTTTGTGTGAACTTCAGTCATTGACTACCTTAGACGAAGAGAGCTATTGATGATTGGCGCTATTGGCGGTTCAATCGTTTCAACTTCCATGTGGATTATTAGCAGTTATCTTCTAAATGCCAATATCAATCCTAACTCTACCCAAAGCGATCTCTCTGGTGGAGGTTATGCCGCAATTGTTTTCTTCTTTGCTTAGACAGCGTTCTGCTTGCCTAGTTAGAGCAGGACACCTTAGGCGATAAACTCCGAAAGTCAGCCAATCAAATGTCTTCTTCCCTTAGAAAATTTGGTGACAGATTATTAGTTTTTGATAATAACATCTGTAGCTTAGGTCATGTTTTTGCGGCAGGTAGCAATTGGTTTTGGGTGTGTTGTACGCAACTTTAGTGACGAGGATCTTGAGGGTTGTTACTGATAACACCTCTTAAAACTTCATCATCTCCCGTTTCATGCATCACATGTTTGCACGCGTCATATGTTTGATGCCATGGGGCCATTTGAGTGGGAAATCTACTTCTTCTTCGCCTCTATGATGATATGTTGTGTCACTTTCGTCTTCTTTGTACCGGAAACCAAATCCATCGCTCTCGAGAGCTTTTGTTTTCTTTTCCAAGCCAGGCCCGTATGGTCAGTGAACAAAATCATACTTGGAAAGGACCGTACAAGGGTTTCAAAAACGGGGCACGATGCTGAACTTGCTTTGAGTAGCGAATACGCACGCTGAGGAAGTCCCAGGTGATAAGCGCGCATAGGGCAGTGAGCTATCAACGATCAACTTTTTAAAGTGTTTCGGCTTATGACCACTACTTACTCCATAAAACTAAGTCCCAAAAGCTGTTCTTTTGATATTGTCAATTTGCCAATCCTGTAAAATACCACGTTTTAGAGCTTATCTTAATAAGAACGCTTTTCCTCTATTAGAAGCGCAGGGTAAACACTCTAGCGCTCGTTCTCAAATTTTAGCACCATTTAAACAACGATTATTAAAGAAAGGCTACTTTGTTCAAGACGCCTCTAACTACGTTTGAATAATTGGAATAGCATATTGTTATTATATACAACTGTTGTCTGGCTGCCTTAGGCATAGCAGGAGTCTCCTTACCTCTTGGCAATGATCACGGCACGTGATACGTGTCCATAAGGTCGGCACTTTGCAGCTCTTTCTCCTTTGTCAATTTCCAGGTTTACTAAATGCCACAAAGTGTCTTAGGATAGGTATCCTGATAACCCACTCGCGCAAACTCTTTCTCAAAGCAATCCAACTTCTAATCTATGATCATCTTATAAGTATGTAGAACATTAATAAACTGTATGGGGAACGTTGGTTCTTATTTACTTTCAAGGGTATTTTTACTTTACTAGACTCTTTCTCTTCTCCCAAATACTCAATCTCAATTGATTCTTTCTACTATGGATGTGACATTGGCATCTAGGGAGCTGATAGCTTAAAAGTGGGCCAAGCCTGGGCGTAAACTATGACAGGAATTCTTTTTTGTTAGTACGAACTTGTATAATATAACTCAATTATCTGATATGACGATACTTCCATATTTCAGAAAATTCGAACGCCTACCACTGAAACTTCTATATTGATTGCCTTATTCTACTTTAGTCGAGTTCTCTAATCACTTTTGCGAGTTGCACGATTGTCAATCAGCTGACTCCCACTTTGGAATCCCACTACCACACTCTCCCGGGCAGTTCCTTTCCTCAATCATTAGGTAGTGTCTTTCCACAGAGACAGTATTCCTTGGGTTGTAGCTATTATGCCCGTGCTAGAATTCCTTACTCTCAGGATCTCTCCCACTTTGCCCGAGATCGACCCAAAAGTCCTCTCCGTTCTCGTCACCGCCCGCGCCACAATTGCCAGCTTGGTCCATAACACTCAGTCCCGCTTCTATCGTGATACAAAAGACCCTGCGATTATTTACCTCTTTGGCGAATGGGACTCAATTTCCCAACACGCTGCGTTCCTGGAGTCGCGTGTTAAGGATGATGTTTTAGCACCGCAGGGAGATGTGTTGAGCTTTGTAGAGGCTGTTCACGTGAATTTTCCTGAGAATGAAGGAATTGGAAAATTGCTTGAGGGAAGGGAAAGATTGGTACTACGAAGAGGATTTCTTAGAGACCAGGGAGTGACCTTTATGGAGGAGCAAGGAAAAGAGGGGGGGCTGGTGGAATTGAGGAGGTGTGACGAAAGAATAGGAGAGGAGGAAGAGAAAGAGGTATTTGTTTTCGATTTTAGAGTTAGACGGATGGGAACTAGTGATGAGAGATTCAGGGGACTGAAGGTTATAGAAATGATGGATTTAGAGACAGAAGTTGGTAAGTGGAGAAGTATATAGTTTAGAGGGGTGGCACATTTTAGACCGCATAGCAAAGTTCTCTAGCTGTACTTCACCTGAAACTCTCAGCTCCTTAATCTAAAGATACAACTCGTATTGTAGAAGAGACGCTTACCATCCATTCAGATTTAGGAACTTTCTTTATAATACTTATTTCCCTTGCTTTGAAATCTTATTCTAAATTTTAAGTCCGGCCATATTATAATATTTATGTAACACTGGGGCAGGAATATGTACGTAACGCACGTGAAGTACTTCATGAAGTGTGGAAAAAGCTGATTCTCAACTAAGTAAATACTGCTAAGAAATATCTCCCTCCTTACGTCACGTGGTGACGGTACCGTGACAATTTATAGGAAATAATCTATATTATACAATTATATCTCTTTTCTTAGAATAAATATCTATTGCTTTACTAGTGCTAATCTAGTATAGTAATCACTTTGAGATTTAATATGAACAATTGTTATTGCTCTAGATCTAGAAAGCGGCAACGATTAAAACACTTATCCAATAGTCTTTATTATATAGCTCACGACTAATCAGCAACTTTATAGATTAATTAAATAAACCGCTAGATCTAATCCAGATTTAGCCTATATTATTCCTCGGCATTGTAATGACATAACTGACTCTGACAGCTATTTAGCAGAAAATAGGGCATGTTATAAAGTCGAAGGCCTTACCTATAGTAGCTCTTGCTTCACAATAAACCGACAGCACGTCCGTAGCTTCTTCTTATTCAGACACACTATTTATTATATTAAGAATTCTTACTATGATCGCCCATATATAGGTTGTCAAGGCTCTTCACAAAACTAAAGCTCTATTAGAGAGCAATACTTAGAGTTATATAAGAGCAGATGCAACATCAGCAATAACAAACTTAAGCAAGAACGAAAATCTCTAATGAGGAAAGGAAAAAATCACCAATAAGCAAATTATCAGAGGCCTTTTGTAACGTTCTGGTTCTTTAACTCGAATAGCTCTTAACTAAACGTCGGATTGGTATAGGAATAAAGAGGCAAGTATCATGTCTGGTTGAATTAAGTAGAATTGATTCTGTTATTAAGTAAATAATATAAATTAAATGCTATAAAGGTTTGAGTACAGAGCTTCTATCTAATAAAACTATTTTATTTATATAGAATTCTAAAAAACTGGATCTTTCTAGATTCTAAGGTCTATAGAGCTATATAAGATCTCAAGGTTTAATAGAGTCTATTATATAACTATGACTTTCTCAGAACCGGAGTCAGGCTAACTGTCTAATTGATTATTCTATTACTAAGTGTAACAGTTAGATCTTAAGATTTCTAGAATATTTGTTTTAGAACTGATTTTCTTTTAGAAGCTTTTTTTTAAAAGCGGTTTTCTTTTTGACTCTTTTCTTTTTGAAACTATGTATTTCTGAATCCAGATTGTGACACTATCTTCTTCTTATACTAGTATGCCCTTACACTTTAAATATAATATAGGAAATCTCGGTAGAAAGTCAACGAACTTCTTTCTTTATTATGCTATCGCAATATTTTAGAAAATATAGAGAGTATATTGAACTGGCTTTGTTGATCGAATCGGTTGATGTGAAAATGCCATAGTATTCTTATTATAAAAAGCATTCCCGAGACTGCATCGTGTCCGAGGGTAATTCTGCGAGTTGCAACAAATATATTCGTTGCGAGACAAAGTGTGATGTTGAAGGTCCTTCCGCAAACGACATCGCGAGCCTGCTACGGGAGCAGGACCGACTGGATCGGGAGGAGAAAGAGACAATAAGCAAACTGCTTTGTTTTCAGAAATAAAAGAAATTTCTTTATCAGCGGGCAATATAAATGATGCAGTATAGCCTGAAAACTCTGAATAAGCTTGACAAAGTAAAGAAGAAGGAGAAACGGAAAACTGCAAAACAAAAGAAGGCGGAATATAATAAGCTGTATATTGTCAATTTGACAGGTTCCGGTAAGGGGCTCGATCTCGGCGGCCCTTTCTCTGACTTTTCACTCTTGTTACAATAGAAATGGCAGTCAATAATAGATTTCGCCGATGAAACTTCTTTAGTATCTTAGAGCAGTTAAGATTTGATTTGGATTTCCAGATATTCTCGGAGTCTGAGTAATTCTTTTATTTGATCAGATATTTGACTTTGTTACTGATATATTTACAGTATAGAATTTTCTCAATTTTATACTCGGCGTTTAGGTTTACCGATTGTATTTCTGTAATTGAAGCAGGCGGGGCTCCTGATAATACTTTCTCGAGGAGAGATATATAGAATATTGAAAAGATGTTTATTATCTTTAGTAATACTAATTTATAATTCAAAGATCTCTTAATTTGTTTGATTTTGAATAGTCCCAGTTTTTTATAATTGAGTTTGTTGCTTGGTCTTTTAATATTGATATTTTTTCTGACCAAATAGATTTTATTCTTCTCTTTTAGTATAGGCTTCTGACTATATCTCTGATTATAATAGTAAGTATTTTTTTCTGCAATAAATTGCAGTTTTTCGGCGAGTTTTTTATATAGATTTTTGATCTTATTGACTATAACTCTGGCCAATTAGTTATTAATCTTAGGCATTTCAGATTCTCGATATACAATAGGCTTATATCCGAAGTTTGCAAAAAATAGTATAATAAATATTATTTTTATTTCTAAACTGTTATAAGCAAACTGTATTAATAATAGTAATTTTATTTAATTATTCTGTTGATAGTTGATATAGCTACAAAGATATATTTCAACTATTTGATTTATTCTCTCATTTTTATTATTAGTCTGCAGATAAAATAATATAAATAGCTTTTTTTTGGTGCCTAATAAACTGATTACAGTAATCCAAAATTTTGATATAAAGAGCTTATTTCTATCTGACAATATTTCTTCCGAAAGTCTGTATTATAAAATTATTTTTTTAATAAAAGCATAAGCAAGCTGCTCAGCTATATTTGATTTATAATATAGTATCAAGATTATATATTTTGTCAGTCTTTCTATAATAACCAGAATAGAGTTATATTCTATCTCTATTATAAAGTCTTTGAATTTTGGTAATTTAACTATAAAGTTTCAAAATATTGATTTTTAAGATATATTAGATATTATTATTATATTTATATATCTATAGAATATATAGCGAAAAGCCTTGTTTTGTAAATATATATTATATTGGCTAATCACTTTTTTGATAATCTTTCTCAGTTGAAAGTTTCAATAATTACAAGCGATTTTCTGGTAGATTTGTCGGATTTTTTGGTATTTATAAACTGGCAGTCTATACTGTTCTGTAATATACTTTTTGAGTATTCCTTTTAGTATCCAAACTTTCCGATCTGTTTCTCGGTGATAGAGCTTATTATTTAATATTAAAGATAGCTTTTTCTATACTGTCTTGTCTTTTTTCTGAGCTTTAGTGAATTTATCAAACTAACTATTATCGGTAATGTTTATAGTGGCTATTTCTCGAATGTTTGGTGCCAGATCTCTATTCTCTAAAATATATAGAAAAGCGACTTTCTTGTAAATCTTGTCGGTCTTATATTCAGATTTTCGGCTAAGAGTGTCGGTTTTAGCAT
>Ga0247810_10000544_pt1 | contig 37799 bp, 34 predicted proteins | sample UWRJL119311C1_FD_179918 | JGI IMG/M metagenome (GOLD analysis project Ga0247810, IMG submission 179918) | Plant litter microbial communities from Arlington Agricultural Research Station in Wisconsin, United States - UWRJ-L119-311C-1 | ecosystem: Environmental > Terrestrial > Plant litter >...
ATCTGGTTCATCGCCATCGCCGCCCTCTGGATCGGCTACCTCGTCCTCGAGGGTTTCGACCTCGGCGTCGGCATGCACATGCTCGTCAGCGCCCGAAACGAGAAGCAGCGCCGCGTGATGCTCAACGCGATCGGTCCCGTCTGGGACGGCAACGAGGTCTGGCTGATCACGGCCGGCGCCGGCACCTTCGCCGCGTTCCCCTTCTGGTACGCGTCGCTGTTCTCGACCCTGTACATCCCGCTCGTCCTCGTGCTGCTCGGGCTCATCTTCCGGGCCGTCGCGATCGAGTACCGCGGCAAGGGCACGACGCAGCGCTGGACGACGTTCTGGACCTGGGCACTCGGCCTCGGCTCCTTCGTCGCCGCCTTCGGGATCGGAGCGGCGCTCGCCCTCACGACGACCGGCCTGCCGATCGACGAGAACGGCGACCGCGTCGGGGGGCCCTTCGCGTGGCTGACGCCGTACGCGATCCTCGGCGGTCTCGCGGTGGTCGGTTTCTGCCTCGTCCACGCCGCCGCCTTCCTCGGGCTCAAGACCCTGGGAACGGTGCGCGAGAAGGCCGGGCGCTTCGTCACCCGCTGGGCGCCCATCGCCCTCCTGCCGATCGTCGGCTGGGTGATCGCGGTGCAGCTGCTCAACGGCAAGACCTGGACGTGGGCGATCATCGCCATCGCCGTCGCCGGCGTGTTGTTCGCCTACCTCGCGGCGCTGCGGCGCCGGGAGGGCTTCGCCTTCCTCGGCATGGTCGTGTTCATCGTCGCCGGCGCCGCCTCGATCTTCGCCTCCGCCTTCCCCGTCGTGCTGCCGTCGACGCTCGACCCCGCCTTCGACCTCACCATCTCGAACGCGTCGAGTAGCGACTACACCCTCGGCATCATGACCTGGGTCGCCGCCTTCTCGCTCCCCGTGATCCTGCTCTACCAGGGCTGGACCTACTGGGTCTTCCGCAAGCGCCTCGGCGAGCACCACCTGCCCGAGGCCCACGAGGTGAAGCCGGCAGTGGGAACCCGATGAAGATCGATCGCAGCGACCGCCCCGCGCTCTACCTGCTCGGGCTGCTCGGCGCGCTCAAGGCGCTCGGGCTGGTGCTCGTCGCCGAGGGCGTCGCACGCGGCGTCGTTGCGACGATCGCCGGGGACGACTGGCTCCCCGGCGCCCAGCTCATCGTCGCCGGCGGGCTCCTGCGGGCGCTCGTCGGCTGGGCCACCCGGGTCGCGGCAGCGCGCGCCGCGATCGGGACCAAGGAGCGCCTGCGCGGTCGGCTCGCCGACCACGTCCTGACCTCCGGCGGCGGCCGTCCCTCCACGGCCGTCGTCGGAACCCTCGGGCTTGACGACCTCGACCACTGGTACGGCACGGTGCTGCCCGCGATCGCCGCGACCGCGACCGTCCCCCTGCTCGTCGGCGTGCGCATCCTCTCCGCCGACTGGGTGAGCGCGCTCATCATCGTCCTCACCGTCCCGCTCGTCCCGGTCTTCATGGCGCTCGTCGGCATGTACACACAGGAGCGATCGGACGCCGCGGCCGGTACCCTGCAACGCCTCGGTGACCACCTGGCCGAGCTCGCCCGCGGGCTCCCGGTCATCGTCGGCCTCGGCCGCGTCGAGGAGCAGTCGGCGGCCCTCCGCCGTATCTCCGAGGACCACCGCACCACGACCAGCCAGACGCTGCGCACGGCCTTCCTCTCCTCCCTCGTCCTCGAACTCATCGCCACCATCTCGGTCGCGGTCGTCGCCGTCTTCGTCGGGCTGCGGCTGCTCAGCGGCGACCTGCCGCTCTATGTCGGCCTCGTCGCGCTCGTGCTCGCACCGGAGTGCTTCGCGCCGTTCCGCGAGCTGGGCGCCGCCTTCCACGCGGCGCAGGACGGGCTCGCCGCCCGGCGCCGGGTGGAGGATCTCGCTCCGGAGGCCGAGCTGCCTCAGCGCGTCGAGCTGCCACAGCGGGTCGAGCTTGTCGAGACCTCCTCCGTCGCACCCCAGGTCTCGACAAGCTCGACCCGCCTGGCCGGCTCGACCCGCCTGGCTCCCACCCCCGTCGCCCTCCGCCGCGCCACCGCGCACGGCGTCGGCCCCGTCTCCTTCACGCTGCACCCCCGCGCGACCACCTCGCTCGACGGCCCGAGCGGCTCGGGCAAGTCGACCGTGCTGGGCATGCTGGCCGGCACCGTCGCGCTCGAGGGCGGGGAGGCCACCCGCGCGAGCTCGGTCGCCTACGTTCCCCAGCATCCGCACACCGTCGGGGACACCGTCGCCGAGGAGCTGTCGTTCTACGCCGGACCCAACGGCCCCGGCGACGTACTCGCCCGTCTCGGCCTCGACGGGCTCGAGGGCTCCGACCCGGCCCAGCTCAGCCCGGGCGAACTGCGCCGTCTCGCCGTCGCCCGCGCCCTGCTGCGCGTCGAGGACGGCGCCGAACTGCTGCTGCTCGACGAGCCGACCGCCCACCTCGACCCGCACTCGGCCGCCCTCGTCGAGGCGGAACTCGCCGCCCTCCAGGGCCGCGTCACCATGGTCATCGCCGCGCACGAGGCGGGCGTCGCGGCGCTCGCCACGCACCACGTGTCGCTCGGGCGCTCGATGCGCCGCACGGTCGCCCCCGTGGCCGACCAGCCCCTCCAGCGGGTCGAGCCTGTCGAGACCGGTCGCGCAGGGGTCTCGACCGGCTCGACCCGCTCGGCCCCCTGGCTCCCCACCCTCCGCACCTTCCTCGCCCCCGCCGCCTGGCGCTTCGTCTTCGCCGCCCTGCTCGGGGTCGCGGCCGCACTGTTCGCGATCGCCCTCACCGGCGTCTCGGCCTGGCTGATCGTGCGGGCGAGCGATGCGGAGGCGATCATGTATCTGCTCGTCGCGATCGTCGGTGTCCGCTTCTTCGGTGTCGGTCGGGCGAGCCTCCGCTACGCCGAGCGGCTCGTCACCCACGACGCCGTGCTCGTCTCCCTCACCGAGCTGCGGATGCGCCTCTGGGCGGGGCTCGCCAGCCGCGGACTCGCCAGCCGCGCGCTGGCCCGCGGCGGCGTCGCGCTCGACCTCCTCGTCGGTGCGGCGGACCGCGTGCGCGACCTCGTTCCCCGCGCCGTCCTCCCGGTCCTCGTCGCGATCGGAACGTCCGTCGCAGCCGTGATCGCCGTCCTCCTCCTCGCGCCCGCCTTCACGCCGACGCTCGTGATCGCGCTCCTGGTGGCCCTGCTCGTCGCCCCGGCCGCCGCGCTGCTCGGCGACCACGCGGCCACCCGCGACCGCGATGCGGTGCGCTCGGCGGCGCTGCGGCGCTTCGTCGGTCTCGTCGGCGCGGCCGGTGACCTGCAGGCGAACGGAGTCGGTGGGCGGGTCCGTGCGGACCTCGCCGACCTCGACGCGAAGGCTGCGAGCCGCTCCCGCCGATCCGCGCTGGCGCTCGGACTCGGCGACGCCGTCGTCACGGTCGTCCTGTCGATCACGGCGGCCCTCGCCCTCGGCGTGCCCGCCGACGGACCGATCACGGCCGTCCTCGTGCTGCTGCCGATCGCCCTCGTCGAGCCGCTCTCGGCCCACGTCGGAGCCGTGCAGCTGTGGCCGGCGCTGCGCGCGGCGCTGCGCAAGGTCGCGTCGGTCTCCCCTGAACAGCCGCACCGGGTCGAGCGGCCCCAGCGGGTCGAGCTTGTCGAGACCCCCACGCAACCGGTCTCGACCGGCTCGACCCGCTGTCTATCTACGCCCGCCCGCATCGACCGCATCGACACCCTCGAGCTGCGCGATCTCAGTGCGGCGTGGTCGACGGAGTCCGTGTTCGAGCACGTGCAGGCGTCCGTGGCCCGCGGAGACTGGCTGGTCGTGGAAGGGCCGTCGGGATCGGGGAAGTCCACCCTGTTGGCGACGCTCCTCGGGTACCTGCCCCACGCCTCCGGTTCCGTGCTCGTCGACGGCGTCGACAGCCGTGACCTCGACGCGGGCGCGATGCGCGACCGGATCGCTTGGTGCCCGCAGGAGGCGCACATCTTCGACTCGACCGTGCGCGGCAACCTCGCGCTCGGCCGTCGCGCGACCGACGAAGAGTACCGCGCGGTGCTCGACCGCGTCGGGCTGGTCGGCGTGGACCTGGACCGTCGCGTCGGGTCGGAGGGCTCGCGCCTGTCGGGCGGCCAGCGCCAGCGCCTCGCCGTCGCGCGCACCCTGCTCACCCACGCCGACGTCGTGCTGCTCGACGAGCCGACCGCGCACCTGGATGCGGAGGCCGCCGAGAACCTCGTGGCCGACCTGCGCCGTGCGCTCGCCGACCGCATCGTCGTGCTGGTCACGCACCACGCCTCCGAGGTCCGTCCCGGCGACGTGCGCGTGACCCTGGGCCAAGCCTTGTCACTCGCGTAAAACAGGAATCCAGGTTGCATTCGACCCGTTTCCGTCCATTTTTGACAGGAACCCCCTCCAGATTCCTGTTTTACGGAAGAGACTGGTCGGGTGAGTTCCCACATCATCGTGCTGCCCGGCGGCGGCTACCACCGGCACGCACCGCACGAGGCCGAGCCGGTCGCCGAGTGGCTGGAGGGGCTCGGGCACGCGGCGAGCGTGTTCCGGTATCCGGTGCTCACGCGACACCCGGGCGTCATCGATGCGGTCACCGAGGAGATCCGCCGGGTGCGCGCGACCGGCGTCGACAGGGTCGGGCTACTCGGGTTCTCAGCCGGCGGGCACGCGGCCGGCCACGCCGCCCTCGCGTCATCCGAGCGCGTCGATGCCGCCATCCTCTGTTATCCGGTCGTCTCGATGCAGCTCGCCACCCACCAGGGCTCGCGCGAGAACCTCATCGGCCTGGACGCCACCGACGAGCTGCGCGCCGACACCTCGCTCGACCGGCTCGTGACCCCGGCCGCGCCGCCCATGTTCGTCTGGCACACGGCGGAGGACGCGGCCGTCCCTGTCGAGCACAGCTACCTCCTCGGGCAGGCGCTCGCCGCCAATGGTGTCCCGCACGCGCTGCACGTCTTCCCGCGGGGACGCCACGGCGTCGGGCTCGCGCAGGACGCCGGCGCGGCGGCCGCGTGGCCCGCGCTCGCCGCCATGTGGCTGGACGAGCTCGGCTGGTCTAGCTGAGCGGCCCCAACAGGTTCGCCGCGACCGTCGCGTGCACCGACTCGGTGTCGCTCGGGTGGTAGATGCCGGCGAGGACGTCGCGCTGCAGGCGTGACAGCTCCGACGACGACCGGTAGCCGCTGCCGCCCGCGAGCCGCATCGCCTGGTCGACGACGTGCCGCGCCGTCTCCGTCGACCGGTGCTTCGTGCCGGTCAGCAGCCGGAACCAGTCCGCCCCGTGATCGGCCAGCCCGTCGACGTCGGCCGCGAGCGTCTCGATCTGCGGACGGAGCGCGTCGAGCGCGAGCGCCGCATCCGCCGCGCGCCAGCGCATGTCCGGGTCCTGGTCGTAGCTGCGCCCGTCGTTCTTGAGGGAGGTGCGGGTCGTGAGGGCCGCGGCGCCGAGCTCGAGCGCGCGGTCGGCGATGCCCGCGTAGACCGAGGAGATGAGGAGCAGGAAGTTGGCGAAGATACCGAAGATGAAGGGATCGTTGGCGGGGCCCACGGGCAGCGATCGCGCGACCCGGTCCGCGGGGACGACAGCCCCCTCGAGCCGCGTCGTGTGGCTCTGGGTCGCGCGCTGGCCGAGGGTGTCCCAGTCGTCGAGCGAGGTCCAGCCGGGGGTGTCGCGGGTGATGAAGCCGTGGATGAGGCGGTCACCGTCCTTGCCGAACACGCCAAGGCGGGTCCACGCGGGCGACAGCGAGGTGAAGATCTTCGTGCCGGTGAAGGCGTAGCCCCCGTCGCCGGTTGCGGTTGCGGTCGTCAGCGAGTCGAAGAGGACGAGGTCGTTGCCCGGCTCCGAGTTGCCGAAGGCGAACACCTCGCCCGCGGCGGCCTCTTCCAGGATCCAGTCGAGGGAATGGTCGCCCCGCTCGGACAGCACGCGGGCGACGCCGGTCCAGACCAGGTGCATATTGATGCCGAGCGCCGTCGCCGGCGCGTGCGCCGCGAGCAGACGCTGGTCGCGCGCCGTCTCGAGGAGGGGCCGAGCGGTCAGGTAACCGGCGTCGCGCAGCTCGGCGAGGTCATCGTGGAAGAACTCGTTGCGCTTGTCGTACCCGGCGGCGCGGGAGCGGATGCGGGCGAGCAGGTCGGGGTCGAGGTCCACGCCCCCACGGTACGCGCGAGTTGGCTGCGCGCGCTCGACCCCGCTGCGGTCTGTCGAGCGCGCGGCGGTTCGAATCCCAGCGCGCGCGACAAACCCCCGCGCGCTCGACGACGCTCAGCATTGAGCAACCCCCACCCGGGGAGGTCGGGGGTGCGGGGTACGGTGGCGGCATGGTGGAGCGGGAGCGACTGCGGTTCGGGACGTGGCAGGAGTGGGACGCGTGGCTCGCCGAGCACCATGACGACCCCGCGTACGAGGTGGGCGTCGGGCTCGAGATCGCCAAGAAGGGGGCAGCGACCGAGACCGTGAAGGTCGTGGACGCCCTCGACGTGGCCCTCTGCTGGGGCTGGATCGACGCGATCCGCAACACCATCGACGACCAGTTCTTCCTCCAGGCCTACACGCCCCGCCGTCGCACCAGCACCTGGTCGCAGGTCAACCAGGGCAAGGTCGCGACGCTCATCGGCGAGGGTCGGATGCGGCCGCCCGGGCAGGCCGAGATCGACCGGGCGAAGGCGGACGGCCGGTGGGCAGTCGCCTACGCGCCCCAGAGCGCCAACGAGATGCCCGACGACGTGGCTGCCGCGCTGGCGACCGCGAGCGACACCGCCCGCGTGAACTGGGCGGCCGCGCCGAAGGCCTCGCGATTCATCTACATCGCGAACACCATCAAGGCGAAGCGCCCGGAGACCCGCACCCGCCGCATCACGGCTCTCATCGAGAAGCTGGAGAGGGGCGAGGCGATCTAGAGCTCGTCGGCGATCGCGCGCACGCCCGCCTCGACCTCGGCGAAGGAGGTGGACAGCGGCGACAGCCCGAGGCGGATGCCGGTGGGGCGTCGGAAGTCCGGGATGACCCCGCGTTGCCAGAGGCGCGGCATGATCTCCTCGAAACGGGGGTGGTCGATCGTGACGTGACCGCCTCGCTCACGGGCGTCGCGCGGGGTCGCGAGCACCGCCTCCGGAATAACGGAATCGACCAGCTCGATCGCGTACGAGGTCAGCGCGATCGATTTGGCCCGCACCGCGTCGATGCCGACCGAGTCGATCAGCGCGATCATGTCCTGCATGGCGAGCATGCCGACGACGGGCGGGGTGCCGCTCGTCACCCGGCGGATGCCGTCGGCCGGCCGGTAGCCCTGCCCCATCTCGAAGGGCGTGGCGCTGCCGAGCCAGCCCTGGATGGGCTGCTCGAAGTCCTCGAGGTGTCGCCGCGCGACGTAGGCGAAGGCGGGCGAGCCGGGCCCGCCGTTGAGGTACTTGTAGGTGCAGCCGACGGCCATGTCGACCTCCCACTCGTCGAGCGCAGTGGGCACGACGCCGACGGTGTGACACAGGTCCCACACCACGAGCGCGCCGACGGCGTGCGCGGCCGCGGTGATCGCGGGCACGTCGAGCAGTCGCCCCGACCGGTACCCGACGTGGCTCAGCACGACGACGGCCGTGTCCTCGGTGAGCGGTAGCTCCTCGGCCCCGGTCGTCACCCAGCGCAGGGTGAGCCCGCGCTCGGCCGCGATCCCCTCGAGCACGTAGCGGTCGGTCGGGAAGTCGTCGCGAGCGACGACCAGTTCGCGCCGCCCGGGTCGCAGTTCGACCGCGGCCCGCACGAGCTTGTAGATCAGCACGGTCGTGGAGTCACCGATGCTGGTCTGCCCCTCCCCCGCGCCGAGGCACACCCGCCCGAGCTCGTCGCCGATCTGCTGCCCGAGGTCGAGCCAGCCCTCGTCCCAGCCTCGGATGAGCCGGCCACCCCACTGATCGGTGAGGAAGGCGCCGACCCGGTCGACGGATGCGCTGAGCGGGCGGCCGAGGGAGTTGCCGTCGAGGTAGGTGACGACGCCCGGCGACGCGACGAAGAGGTCGCGGTGGGCGGCGAGCGGGTCGGCGGCGTCGAGTTCGTGCATACCTCCGACGTTAGACCGGGATCACAGCGTCCACAGGATCGGGTTCTCCTCGTACTCCTCGTTGCCGGGCTCGATGAAGGACGTGATGCCGTAGGGGTTGTACCCGTAGAAGCCGAGCTTCTCGAGTTCCTCCCCCTCGGGAACGAGGAAGATCACGCAGGTCAGCCGCCACTGGGCGCCACCCTCGCTCGAGCCGGGCACCGACTCCGGGCAGATGTTCGCTCCGAAGCCGTCATCGAGCACGCCGGCGAACTCACCGTTGCCCAGCACGCCCCCGAGCGCCAGGAAGGTGGGGGCGGGGTCCGCGTCCTTCTCGATCTCGTCGAGCGTCGTGAACTGGGTCACGACGACGAAGGGGGTGAACTCCTCGAAGTCCTCGGGATTGGCGAGCGCGTCGAACACGCTGCCGTCCGCCTCCTCGGCGTGACGCACCTGGATCGCGTAGTCGACCCGCGGATCGTCGTTCACGACGCGGGCGACCTCGTCCAAGCCGAGCTCGGTGCCCGGCGCGGTGTAGGTTTCGGGGACACCGGCCGGCTCGACGAAGGCGTGATCGGGAGCAAAGGCCGAGCAGGCCGAGAGGGCGAGAGCCGCTCCGGCGACGAGGGCGATGGATGCGGTGGTGCGGCGGTCGCGCAAGGGAACTCCTCAGAAAGTGATTATTAATCACTCTATACGTCCCCCGCCTGGGGGACAACGAGAGCGCTACAGCGCGCCGCGCACGAGACCCAGCTGGTCCGGTGGGACCACGTTCACCCACTCCAGGCCCGGATCGACGATCAACGCGAGGTCGTCCGTCATCCCCTTGATGAGCTCGACGGTCGGCATGTAGAGAGCGCTCGCGCCCTCCCCGACGAACGGCTTCGCGTAGTCGAGACGCGTGAAGACGGCGACCGCCTTCTTCCCGTCGTTCTCGAAGAAGAAGGGGCGCAGCCCGCCCTCGGACGGGTCCGGCGAGATGACGTACATACGCGCCTTGACGAGTTCGCCGATCAGGTACTTCTGCTCGAGGGTGCCGTTGCGCGCATCCTTCGCGGCGCGTTCCACCGCGTAGCTGCGCGGCTGCTCGGGCGCCGGGCCCGCCTTCTCGAGGATGCCCGGAATGTCCTGTCCCGGGATCTCCGCGCTGGGCGGCGACCCGAGGTTGATGACCAGGCCGGCCCCACCCTGCAACCCGGAGAGCGCCTCGCGTCCGCTGATGGTGCGGGCCAGCGGCGCCTTCGGGGCGAACGGGGCGCGGTGGAGGAACTCCTGCACCTTGTCCAACGCGGTGAAGACCGGAAGCATCGCCGAGCCGTCCTGCTGCGACACGGTGAAAGGCTGCTTCGTTCCGTCCACATCCGTGAGGAGGACGATCACGGGGGCGTCGATGAGGTGACCGATCATGACACCGGCGCGGCCAGCGACCATCGCCTCCTCGAGACCGGGCTCGGGGGCACGGGGTCCAGCGCTGTTATTCATACGTCCTCTTTCCAGATGTCCTGATTGTCGGCGTCGAGCACAGCCCGCACCGTGTCGCCGTCGAGCACGACGAGGCTCCCGGCCGGTAGCCCCAGGAACGGGACCAACGCCGGGCGGGCGCGGAGGATGTCGAGCGGCCGGACCGCCACCAGGCGGGAGTTGTCCCCGCCACTCGAGTACCCCACGAACCATCCCGTGTCGTTCGGTCGTGGCTCGATGCGCTGCAGGTAGACCGCGGGCGCCTCGAGCGCCCCCTCGGCGATGACGACCTTGCCGTCAAAACGGCTGCTGTACCGGTCGGTGCCCGTTCGCAGTTGCACCCGGCTCTGCTCGGCCACGATCATCGCGGGAACGGTGAGATCAGCGGACCAATCACTCGGGTCACGGGCATAGTCCGGGGCCATGACCACCACGCTGCCGTCGCCGCGAGGCTCCGCGCGCAACGGTCCCCAGCCGAACTCGATCTCGGCCCCGTTGCGGAGAGCATCGGCGTCGTGACCGGTGAACAGGCGCACCAGGATGCCGAGCCCGACGGCCTGGTCCTCGGCGGCCGCGCCGACGACACGCACGCCGTCGACGACCTCGACGTGCTCAGGCACCGAGGGCCCCCCGCACCTGGGCCAGCTCGGAGGCGCTCACCCGGTACGCCCAGTCCAGACCCGGATTGATCACGATGCCGAGGTCAGCGACGAGGGGCCGCACCAGGTCGACCGTCGGGATGTACAGCTGGTAGCCGTGGGTCTCGGAGAACGCCGTGGCGTGCTCCGGTCGGGTGAAGACGCCGACGTACGGTTGCCCGTCGAAGTCGAGGACGAGCGGTTTCATCTCGTCCATCGTCGCCTGGGGCGCCGTGGCCGTCGCGACGTAGATGCGCTGGCGCAGCAGCTCGCCCAGCACCCACTTGTGCTCGAGGACGCCGAGCTTCGCGTCCTTGATGGCGCGCTCCACGGCGTAGGCGGGCGCGGCCGCGGGAGCCGGCGGGAGCGCCGCGAGAATGCCGGGCGCCTCCTTCGGGTCGATCTCCATGCCGAGCCCCGAGCCGGGGTTGATGACGATGCCGGCGCCGCCGGTGATCCCTTCCAGAGCCTGGCGTCCGCTCAGCGTGCGCGAGGTGGTGGCGATCCCCTGCACCGGGGCCATGCGGTCGCGCGCGGTGAAGAACGCGACGACCGGGTACCCGCCGAGAGGGCTGGTGAAGACGACCGGCTGCTGCACGCCGTCCTTCTCGGCGAGGGCGACGATCACGGAGCTGTCGGCGAAGGCCGCGAGGGCCTCGCCGACGGTGGCGCTGCCCTCCCGTCCGCGCGCGAGGATCGTCTCGAAGCCGTCTTCAGGGTCACGTGTCTCACCGGGGATGGGCATCATCCCACCCTGCCCGACCTCGTCGTCGCTGAGCAAGTCTCAGCGCTGGGAGAGTTCTCCGAGAACCGCCGCCAGCTGCTCGACCGCGAAGTCCAGGTCCTGTTCCGTCGCCACGATCGGGGGTGCGAAACGGATCGTCGACCCGTGCGTGTCCTTCGCGAGCACGCCGCGCGCCATGAGCAACTCGCACACCTCGCGACCGGTGGCCAGGTCGGTGTCGATGTCGACGCCCACCCACAGCCCGGCACCGCGCACCGCGACGACGCCGCGGCCCACCAGCGCACGGATGGCGTCCTGCATGCGCTCCCCCAGCATCCGGGCCCGCGCCTGCGGCTCCCCCGTCGCCAGCAGGTCCACGACCGCGTGTCCAACGGCCGCCGCGAGCGGGTTGCCGCCGAAGGTCGAACCGTGCTCGCCCGGACGCAGCACACCGAGCACGTCCGCATTGCCGACCACCGCGCTCACCGGGACGATGCCGCCACCGAGCGCCTTGCCCAGCAGGTAGAGGTCGGGCACCACGCCGACGTTCTCGCATTGGAAGGTCGCGCCCGTCCGGCCGAGACCGGACTGGATCTCGTCGGCGATGAAGAGGACATTGCGTTCGCGCGTGATCCGACGCACCGATCGCAGGTAGTCGGCGGGCGGGACGATGATGCCCGCCTCACCCTGGATCGGCTCCACCAGCACCGCGACCGTGTCGTCGTCGATCGCCGCCTCGAGGGCCGCCGCGTCACCGTAGGGGACGCTCACGAAACCGGGGGTGTACGGGCCGAAATCGGCGCGCGCCTCCGGGTCGTTCGAGAAGCTGATGATGGTGGTCGTCCGACCGTGGAAGTTGCCGTCCATCACGATGATCTTCGCGCGATCGGCGGCGACGCCCTTCACTCGGTAGCCCCAGGCACGGGCGACCTTGATACCGGACTCGACCGCCTCGGCACCGGTGTTCATGGGCAGCACCATGTCCTTGCCGGCGAGCTTCGCCAGGGCCGCAGCGAACGGGCCGAGCTGGTCGTTGTGGAATGCGCGGCTCGTCAGCGTCACCCGATCGAGCTGCGCCTTGGCAGCTGCCACGAGCTTCGGGTGCCCGTGGCCGAAGTTGACCGCCGAGTAGGCGGCGAGACAGTCGAGGTAGCGGTTCCCCTCGATGTCGGTCACCCACGCGCCCTCGGCCGTCGCGACGACGATGGGGAGCGGGTGGTAGTTGTGGGCGAGGCTCGTCTCCTCGACCTCGATGGCGGCTCCCGTGATCGAGCTCGTCGAGATCATCGGCGCAGCTCCAGGGTGCAGCACTTCACGCCGCCGCCGCCGAGCAGCAGCTCGGACAGGTCGACGCCGATCGGGTTGTAGCCGCGCTCGCGCAGCTGGCGCTCGAAGTCCTTCGCGCGGCTGGCGATCACTACGTTGTAGCCGTCGCTGTAGCTGTTGAGGCCGAGCACCGCGGCGTCCTCCTCGGTCGCGATGATCGCGTCCGGGAAGAGCGCGCGCAGCTTGACGAGGGACTCCTCGTCGAAGGCGCTCTCCAGGTAGGCGATGTTCGTGTCATCGAGGACGGCGATCGCCGTGTCCAGGTGGTAGAAACTCGGGTTCACGAGGTGAAGCGAGACGACCTCCCGGCCGAAGGTGCGCCCGACCTCCTCGTGGCTGTTCGACGCACTGCGGAATCCGGTTCCGGCCAGGATGCGGTCACCGACGAGCAGGAAGTCACCCTCGCCCTCGTTCACCTCCTCCGGAACCCGGACGTCGAAGCCGGCGTCACGGAACCAGTCCATGTAGGCGGGGCCCTCGGGCTGCCGCTCCGGGTAGGTGAAGCTCGCCCCGTAGGCGATCCCGTCGATGACGAACCCCCCGTTGGCCGCGTAGACCATGTCCGGCAGTCCGTCGATCGGGTCGATCAGCTGCACGTCGAAACCGAGGTCGAGGTAGGTCTGGTACAGCACCTCCCACTGGCGCACGGCGAGGCTCGTGTCGGTCGGCAGCTGCGGGTCCATCCACGGGTTGATCCGGTAGACGACGCTGAAGTACTCGGGCCGGCACATCAGCACGGTGCGCCGGGTGGCGACGCGGCCGGTCTGGGCCGGGGCGGGGTTCACGAGGGTCATAGGCCCATCCTCACACGCACCATTCCGCAATGTCCCGGCAGGCAGCGCACCGAACAAGCGTCTCCAGCGGGCGGGACGCACATTTTCTTCGTAGACTCTCGGGGTGGACTCCATCGACTACGGCATCATCGACCAGCTCCGCCTCAACGCCCGCGCGGGCTACGGCGACATCGGCTCCATCGTGGGCCTGTCCGCCTCCGCCGTGAAACGCCGCGTCGACCGCCTCGTCGCGGACGGTGTGATCCGCAACTTCACCATCCAGGTCGACCCGGCCGTCGACGGCCTCTCCACCGAGGCCTACGTCGAGCTGTTCTGCCGCGGCACGGTCGCCCCCGACGAGCTGAAGCGCATCCTCTCCGGCATCCCCGAGGTCGTCGACGCGGGCACCGTCACCGGCTCCGCCGACGCCATCGTCCACATGCGCTCGCGCGACATCCCCTCCCTCGAGGACGCCCTCGAACGCGTCCGCAACGCCCCCAACGTCGACCACACCCGCAGCGCGATCGTCCTCTCCCGCCTCATCCACCGCACCCAGGACTGACCGGCCCCGCCTGCCCCTCCCTCGTCCTTCCCGCCCCCTCCTTTTGTCCCGCCCCCTGCCCTCGTCCCCCCATGGAAACTCAGGAACCGGGACTCCGGAAACTCAGGAAGGCGGCACCGGAACGGCCGCTCTGCGGCCCCGTTCGTCGCGAACGGGCCGGATCTCCTGAGTTTCCCCACCCCGCGCCGGACCTCTCCGCGTGCCTCCCGAAATGAAGCACGCGTGCTTCATGTGGTGAGGCGCGGGGAGTCGAGAGCGGGGAGAGTCGAGGACGCAGAGATCGTGGAGGCGGCATGGGGGGCGGAGGCCGATCGGGTACGGTGACGGCGACGGCTCGGCTCGACAGAAACGGCGGCCCACGATGTTCCAGTTCACGCTCGACCCCGCCTCCGCGATTCCCAAGAACGAGCAGCTGACCGCGCAGGTGCAGGACGCGGTCAAGGACGGCACCCTTGCCCCCGGTCACAAATTGCCGACGGTACGGGCGCTGGCGACCGAGCTCGACGTCGCGCCGTACACGATCGCCCGCGCGTACCGACAGCTCGAGGACCTCGGCGTGATCGAGACCCACGGCCGCAACGGCACGATCGTCAGCACCTTCGGCGACGCGAGCGAACAGCAGGCGCAGGAGGCGGCGCGCGACTACGCGGCGCGCATCCGGGCGCTGAAGATCAGCCCCGAACGCGGGCTAGAGCTCGCCCGCGCCGCACTGGGTGAGGCGAAGAGCTAGACCCGCACCGCCAGCATCGCCGCATCCGGGTTGCCGAAGCGGTGGGCCGTGATCGACACGGCCTGCTCGCGCAGCAGCGGGAGCAGCTCCACGCGGCCCTCGGTCGTGACGGGGGCGGAGTAGATCGCCACGTCCGGGTCGCCCTTCATGGCGGCGGAGAGCGACGATGCACCCGGGCCGAGGAGGCGAACGCGGCCGGTGATCTCGCCCGCCGAGGCACGGAGGAGGAAGGCGTTGTCGCTCTCCACGGCCACTGCCCGGACGATGACGGGCGCGACCGGCCCGGTGAATGCCGACATGAGCGCCGCCGGGATCGGCAGGGCACTGCTGATGACGAGCGGTGAGCGGGTGCGCGCAGCAGCCGCGACCACGCGGGCGAGACCGGCGAGCGACTCCCCCTCCTGGAGGCGGACGGTCACCGGCACCGGGCGGTAGCGGAAGACGTTCCGCTCGACCCCGAGCCCCGACACGTCGCGCGCCGAACCGAACTCCGACTCCCACGCGGCCTCGTCGCTCAGGGCGGCGCTGCGTACCCAGCTGAACTCGTCGAAGGTCAGACCCGTCTGCGCCTTCTTGACCACGGAGGCGGCGCGGTCGCCGATCTCCTCGAGCCGCAGGTCGTCGCCCTGCTCCGGCGCAACCGGCTCGACCGTTCCGAGGGTGAACAGGTAGTTCGGCCCGCCGGCCTTCGCGCTCGTGCCGACGCTCGAACGCTTCCACCCGCCGAAGGGCTGACGCTGCACGATCGCACCGGTGATGCCGCGGTTGACGTAGAGGTTTCCCGCCTCGACGCGCTCGATCCAGTCCTCCACCTCGGCCTGGTCGAGGGAGTGGATGCCGGCGGTCAGGCCGTAGTCGATCGCGTTCTGCAGGGCGATGGCCTCATCGAGCGTGGCCGCCGTCATGATGCCGAGGACAGGCCCGAAGTACTCGGTGAGGTGGAACTCGCTGCCCGCGGCGACCCCGTCGCGCACGCCGGGCGTCCACAGATTCGTGTCGAGCTGGCGAGGCTTCACCAGCCACGACTGCCCCTCCTCCAGCGTGGTGAGGGCGCGCAACAGCTTGCCCGAGGCACGCTCGATGAGCGGACCCATCTGCGTCAGCGGGTCCTGCGGCAGACCGACGCGCAGCGTGGTGACGGCGTCGACCAATTGGCGACGGAAACGCTCCGAGCGTCCGACCGAACCGACGAGGATGACGAGGGAGGCGGCCGAGCACTTCTGACCGGCGTGACCGAAGGCACTGCGCACGACGTCGGCGACGGCGAGATCGAGGTCGGCGCTCGGCGTCACGATGACGGCGTTCTTCCCGCTCGTCTCGGCGAGCAGCGGCAGGTCGGGGCGCCAGGAGCGGAACAGGTCCGCGGTCTCCCACGCGCCGGTGAGGATGACGCGGTCGACCGCGGGGTGGGCGACGAGCTCGCGCCCGAGCTGCTGCTCGCCGAGCTGCACGAACTGCAGGACGTCGCGGGGCACCCCCGCCTCCCACAGCGCCTCGACCATGACGGCGGCAGACCGGAGGGACTGCCGGGCCGGCTTGATGACGACGGCGCTTCCGGCCGCGAGTGCTGCGAGCACGGACCCGGCCGGGATCGCCACCGGGAAGTTCCACGGCGGGGTCACGACGGTCAGCCCGGCCGGCAAGAAACGTGCCCCGGTGAGCCGCTCCAGGTCGAGCGCGCGCTCCGCGTAGTAGCGAGCGAAGTCCACTGCCTCGCTCACCTCGACGTCGCCTTCGGCGATCGTCTTCCCGGCCTCGCTGGCCATGACCTCGATGAGTCGCCCTCGGAAGGCGGCGAGCACGTCGGCCGCATCGAGCAGCACCCGCGCGCGGTCGGCGGCGGGCACGGCGCCCCAGCGCGCCCCGGCCTCCCGGCCGGTGGACATGATGCGCTCGAGGCTGAGCACGTCGACGACCTCCCCGGCGGCGACCGTGCCTGCGCCGAGACGGGAGCCGGCGCTGCGCTCGAGCAGGCTGCGCCCCCAGGCACGGTTGGCGGCAATGGCCGGGTCCGTGTCGGGTTCGTTGTGGAAACCGGCGACGGTCACGTCGGGCGCGCGATCGACGCGGGACTGCACCCGGTGGCTCGCGGGCACCTCGTCGGTCGCGTCGGCGAGGGAGGCGAGGAAGCGGTCCTTCTCGCGGGCGAACAACTCGGCGGAGGAATCGAGTTCGAAGACCGCGGACATGAAGTTCTCGCTGCTCGCGTTCTCCTCCAACCGGCGCACGAGGTAGCTGATCGCGGAGTCGAACTCGGCCGGCTGCACGACGGGCGTGTACAGGAGGAGCCCGCCGACATCCTTCCGGACCGCCTCCGCCTGGCCGGTGGCCATGCCGAGCAGCATCTCGAACTCGATCCGGTGGTCGACCTTGCGCTGCTTGGCGAGCAACCACGCGTAGGCGATGTCGAAGAGGTTGTGGCCGGCGATGCCGAGGCGCACGGCGTCGGTGTTCTCCGGCGTCAGCGCCCAGTGCAGCACGCGCTTGTAGTTGGCGTCGGTCGCCCGCTTCGTGTCGTAGGTCGCGAGGGGCCAGTCGTGCATCCGGGCGTCGACCGTCTCCATGGCGAGGTTGGCACCCTTGACCACGCGCACCTTGATGCCGGCGCCGCCCGCACGGCGGCGCGCGATCGCCCAGGTGGTCAGCCCCTGGAGGGCCTGGAGGGCGTCGGGCAGGTAGGCCTGCAGAACGATGCCGGCCTCCAGGTGCTGCAGCTCGCGCTTGCCGAGCAGCCGGGTGAAGACGGCGATGGTCAGGTCGAGATCGCGGAACTCCTCCATGTCCAGGTTGATGAACTTGGGCTTCGAGGATCGCGCGGCGAGCACGTAGAGCGGAAGCAGCCGGTCGACGACCCGCTCGACCGTCTCGTCGAAGGCCCACATCGAGAGCTGGCTGGAGACGCTGGAGACCTTGATCGACACGTAGTCGACGTCGTCACGGGCGAGCAGTTCGCGGGTACCGGCGAGGCGACGGTCGGCCTCGGCGTCCCCGAGCACGGCCTCGCCGAGGAGGTTGAGGTTGAGGCGGACGCCCGGACGACGGACCTTCGCGATCGCCTTGCCCAGTCGCTCGGGGCGGGCGTCGATGATGAGGTGACCGACCATGCGCCGGAGCACGGCTCGGGCGATCGGGACGACCGGCCACGGCAGGATCGGCGCGAAGCCGCCCCCAACAACGACAGCGGCGCGGATGTACCAGGGCAGGAATCGGGGGACGATGCGACTGAGGCGCTCCAGGTTGCGACCGGCGACGCGGAGGTCCTCGGGGCGGACCACGCGATCGACGAAGCCGAGGGTGAACTCGAGCCCGGTCGGGTCCTTGAGCACGCCGGCGAGGCGGGCCGCGCTCGGGTCGGCCTTCGTGTCCGCGCTCTCCGCGAGCCAGCGCTGCACCGTCGCGATGGTCTCGTCGGCAAGGTCCGTCGCGGTCGGGGAGGTCGTCGACATGGCCATGAGGGTATGCCTCTCGTCGGGGGGATTGCTGGGCGAGGCAAGTCTCCTGCTCCGATTCGCGAAGCAAAAGCGACGGTTATTGCCGAATAGTGTTTAGGATCACTTCACAATGCTCGACCTGCGCCGGCTCCGCCTCCTCCGCGAACTCCACGTCCGCGGCACGATCGCGGCCGTCGCCGAGGCGCTCGCCTACTCTCCCTCCGCGATCTCGCAGCAGCTCGCCCAGCTCGAGGTAGAGGCAGGCGTCCCCCTCCTGGCCAAGGTCGGGCGTCGCGTGCAGCTCACCCCGCAGGCGGAGGTGCTCGTCGAGCACACCGCCGTGCTGCTCGAGCGGATGGAGCTGATGGAGGCCGAGCTCACCAGCTCACGCACCGAGGTGCGCGGCACGGTCCGCCTCGCCGTCTTCCAGTCCGCAGCGCTCGGGATCATCCCCCAGGCCCTCACGACCCTCGCTCGCGAGCACCCCGCCCTGCGTGTGGAGGTGACGCAGCGTGAGCCGGAGAACGCCCTGTTCGAGGTGTGGGCACGCGACTTCGACCTCGTCATCGCGGAGCAGTACCCGGGGCACGCGGCCCCGCGCCGCGCGGAACTGGACCGGGTCGCGCTCGGCCACGACGAGCTCCGCCTCGGCGGTGCCTCCACCCTCGAGGCAGCTCGCGAGCGCCCCTGGGTGATGGAGCCGCACGGCACCGCGAGCCGCCACTTCGCCGAGCAGCTGTGCCGCACGACCGGCTTCGAGCCCGACGTCCGCTTCGAGACGGCCGACCTGCAGGCGCACATCCGTCTCGTCGAGTCGGGCAACGCGGTGGCGATCCTGCCCGACCTGGTCTGGGCGGGCCGAATGCCGAGCCTCGTGATGGCCGCGCTGCCCGGCACGCCCCGGCGCGAGATCTTCACCTCCGTACGGGAGGCCAGCCGCGATCGTCCGGCGATCGCCGTGGTGCGCGAGGTGCTCTCGGAGGCGGTGGCGTTCCTGTGATCCCCCTACCGTGGCGGCCCGCCCTGCCCCTCACCACCGAGCGACTGGTCCTCCGCGTGCACGAAAGCGGAGACATGGAGGACATGCTCGTCTTCCATTCGGACGCCGAGGTGGTCCGCTACCTGCCATGGCCGGTGCGCGACCGGGCGCTCGTGGAGGAGGCGCTGGCCAAGCGACTCTCGCAGGGAACGGTGGAGCGGGAGGGCGACTGGCTCGTGCTCGCCATGGAGCTGCGCGAGACGGGCCAGGTGATCGGCGAGGTGCTGCTCAAGGTGGACTCGGTCGAGGAGCACCGGGCCGAGCTCGGCTACGCGATGAACGCGGAGTTCCACGGCAGGGGTCTGGCGCGGGAGGCCGCGGAGGCGATCCTGTCGCTCGGCATCCACGAGCTGCAGCTCGATCGAGTGGTCGCCCACCTCGACGCCCGCAATCCCGCGTCGGCGCGACTGCTCGAGCGCCTCGGCTTCACGCTCACCCGCTCCTACGAGGAGGAGTTCAAGGGCGAACTGGCTCCCGGCCTCGAATACGGACTGGACGTCGCGCGCACCTAGCGGGTGTCACGTCAACCACTCCTAGACTGTCCGCATGGCGGAGAAGGCGACGGCGGTGACCCCGGACGAGTGGGACGCGTGGAAGTCCTTCCTCTCCATGCGCCGTCACCTCGACACCGCGCTCGAACGCCAGTTGCAGCGCGACGCCGACATCTCGGGCGCCGAGTACGCCGTCCTCACCTCCCTCTTCGACGCCCCCGACCGCATGCTGCGCGCCGGTGAGCTGGGCGCGACCCTCGCCTGGGAGAAGAGTCGTGTCTCCCACCAGGTGAGCCGGATGGAGAAGCGCGGCCTCGTCGAGCGGCGCACCTGCGACACCGATGCCCGCGGCACCTGGATCGGCATCACCCCCGACGGCAGCCGGGCCGTGCTCAAAGCGACGCGGGAGCACGGACGCACCCTGCGCGACCTCTTCTTCGACGTGGTCACCCCCGCCGAGCTCATCACCCTGCAGGCCGTCTTCGACCGGGTGCAGGGCGTGGCCGAGCCGGTCGCCTGCGAGGGCCAGACCTCCGACTAGCGACCTCGGACTAGGCTCGCCGCATGCCGGGCACCGAGTCGTACGACGTCGTCATCGTCGGTGGGGGCCACAACGGCCTCGCCGCGGCCGCCTACCTCTCCCTCGCGGGGAAGCGGGTCGTGGTCCTCGAGCGACTCGACCACCTCGGCGGCGCGGCCGTCTCCGCGCAGGCCTTCGAGGGCGTCGACGCCCGTCTCTCCCGCTACTCCTACCTCGTCTCCCTCCTGCCGAAGCGGGTGATCGCCGACCTCGGTCTCGACATCCGCCTCGAACGGCGGCGCTACTCCTCCTATACGCCGAGCCCGGGAGGCGCGGGCGGGCTCCTCGTGGACAACGGAGACCCGGCGGCAACGGCAGCCTCCTTCGCGGCGATCGGTGCTGAGCGCGACCTCGACGCCTGGAACCGCTTCTACGACGGAACCGGGCGGCTGGCGCGCGCCCTCTTCCCCACGGTCACCGAACCCCTGCTCACGCGCAGCGAGACGCGGGCCGCCCTGGGCGACGACGCGCTCTGGAACTCCCTCATCGAGCGACCCATCGGCGAGACGATCGAGCGCACCTTCGAGAACGACCTCGTGCGCGGGGTGGTCCTGACCGACGCCCTCATCGGCACCTTCGCCCCCAACGTCGACACGACCCTGGCCGCCAACAGGTGCTTCCTGTACCACGTGATCGGCAACGGGACCGGGGACTGGGACGTCCCGGTCGGCGGCATGGGATCGGTGACGGGTGAGCTCGCCCGCGCGGCCCGCCTCGCGGGCGCCGAGTTGCTCACCGGCATGGAGGTCACCGCGATCACTCCCGACGGTGAGGTGACGGCGGGCGGCCGGGTCTTCCACGGCGAGGTCGTGCTGGCGAACGTCGCACCGTACGTCCTGGAGCGCCTCGTCTCCAACCAGCGGGTCGAGCCCGTCGAGACCCCCACCGCCCTCTCCAAGCCCGAAGGCGCCCAGGTCAAGGTCAACCTGCTGCTCTCCCGCCTGCCGCGGCTGCGCTCCGACGTCGACCCGCGGGCGGCCTTCGGCGGCACTTTCCACATCAACGAGACCTGGTCGCAGCTGCAGGCGGGGTTCGACGCGGCCTCATCCGGTGCGATCGCCAGCCCGCTGCCCTGCGAGATCTACTGTCACTCGCTGACCGACCCCAGCATCCTCTCCCCCGAGCTCCAGGCGAGCGGTGCGCAGACGCTCACCGTCTTCGGTCTGCACGTCCCCGACCGCTTCACCCCCGATGCCGCCGCCCTCGAGCGGGCGGTCATCGCCTCGCTCGACTCCGTGCTCGGGGAGCCGATCGAGCCGCTGCTGCTTCACGATGCGGCCGGCCGTCCGACGATCGAGACGAAGACGACGCGCGACATCGAGGCGGCGCTCGGCATGCCGGGCGGCAACATCTTCCACGGCCCGCTGTCGTGGCCCTTCCTCGAGCACGACGAGCGCCCGCGCACCGCCGCCGAGGCGTGGGGCGTGGCGACCGGGTACGAGCGGATCCTGCTCTGCGGCTCCGGCGCCCGGCGCGGCGGTGCGGTCAGCGCCCTCGGCGGGCATAACGCGGCGATGGCGGTGCTGGGGGCCTGAGCCCTTCCCGCGGTCGGTGGGGGTCGCTAGCCTCGCTGCATGACAGACCTCGCGGAGTTGCGCACGCTCGTCACCTCACCCGTCCTCCTGCCGACCGATGACGGCTTCGCCGAGGAGGCGACGGGCCAGAACCTGAGGCACGTCCACCACCCTCAGGTCATCGTGGCCGCGACCTCGGCGGAGGACGTGGCGGCGGTCGTCAGCTTCGCGCGAGGTCACGCCCTCGCCGTCCGCGTCCTCGCGACCGGTCATGGCATCTACGCGCCCGTCACCGACGGGGTGCTCCTCACCACCCGCCACCTCACCGGCGTGACGATCGACGCCGACACGCGCACGGCCCGGGTCGCCGCCGGTGAACAGTGGGCGGCCGTCGTGGCCGCAGCCGCGCCGCACGGTCTCGCCCCGATCGCCGGGTCCTCCGCCTCGGTCGGCGTCGTCGGCTACCTGCTCGGCGGCGGCTTCGGGCCGCTGGTGCGCAGTCACGGCGTCTCCTCCGATCACGTGCGTTCCCTCACCGTGGTGACCGGCACCGGCGAGATCGTCACCGCCTCGGACTCCCAGGAGTCGGACCTGTTCTGGGCGCTGCGCGGCGGGAAGGGTGGGCTCGGCATCGTGACGGAGGTCGAGATCGCGCTGGCCGCCATCGACACCCTCTATGCCGGTTCGCTCACCATCCTCAACGAGGGCGTCGAGCCCGCCCTCCGCGCCTGGCTCGACTTCACCCTCACCGCGCCCGACGACGTCTCGACGAGCGTGAGCCTCTCGCACTACCCGGACCTGGAGTTCCTCCCGGAACCGCTGCGTGGCCAGGACGTGCTCGCGCTGCGGTTCGCCTACCCGGGCGAGGCGGAGGAAGGCGCCCGCGTGGCCGCACCCCTGCGCGCGGCCGCACCCGCGCTGGTCGACACGATCGACGTCCTGCCTCTCGCCGATGTCGCGACGATCCACAGCGACCCAACCGACCCGGCACCGAGCTGGACCACGGCGATCACCTTCGGCCCGATCGACCAGGACTTCGCGAGCGCGCTGCTCGCGGCGGCGGGTCCCCGGGCGGGCACACCGTTCGTCGCGGCGGAGCTGCGCCACCTCGGCGGTGCGGTGCGTGCCTCGGGTGAGGGCGCGGTCGGTGGACGGGAAGCGGAGTACATCCTCACCCTCGTCGCGATCACCCCGGTTCCGGAGGCGGTGACCGCCGCCGAAACGGCAGCCCTCGCTATCGCGGACGCGTTGCGCCCCTGGGCGCTAGCCACCAACTCCATCAACTTCTATCCGGCGCACCTGCCGCACGCCGAGCGCTACACGAGCTCCTGGCCGGAGGAGACCCGGGCCCGGCTGGCCGCCGTTCGCGGAGCAGTCGACCCGGACGGGGTGTTCCCCTACGGCGCCTAGATCCAGGTGCTGGGCGCTGACGCGCGGCTCGGCGGCAGGGCGACGTCGTCCGCCCAGCGTCCGATCCACTCGGGCAGGGTGAGCTCGGAGATGTCCACCTCGAGAGCGGAGGCCAGCTCGGGCAGCGACACCGTTCCGCCGCTCCGCTTGAGGAAGCGACCGCGGACGAAGGCCTGCGCGTAGATCTCCCCGTCGACCACGAAGCGCTGCTCGATGTACACCGCCTTCTCGTCATAGCCGGCCACCCGGGTCTCGACCTCGAAGCGCTGCCACAGTTCGAGGGAGCGGCGGAAGGTGATCGTCTCGCTCGCCACCACGGGGTAGTAGCCGAGCTTCTCGAACTGCGCCCACGCGCCCGCCCGCACCAGGAGGTCGATGCGGCCGAGATCCATGATCGACAGGTACACGCCGTTGTTCATGTGGCGGAGGAAGTCGATGTCGGTCGGCAGCACCCGGAAGGGCGTGGACGCGACATCGTGGATGCCGAGAGCGCTGCGTCGACGGGCCGCCCGGATGAGCAGGAGGGTCCGGAACATGAGGTGCACGGATCGAACCTAGAACGCTTCGTCCGCCGGTCGAAACCCTTTGGAGGACTGCGCCAAAAGTTCTCCACAGGCTTGTCCTCATTGTGGAGGACACGGGGCTAATACAGGACGGACTGTAACAATTCCCGAAAGGGGGGTGGAACCCCTATGCGTTCCCAGCCGAGCAGGCGTACCCTCGACTTTCGGACGTCCTCCCGAAGTGGTCACCCGAGACCGCTGGGCGCCCACCCGAAGGATTCCCCCATGCCCGAACGCATAGCCGCGCCCAAACGACGTCGTCAACTGGGTGCAGAACGCAACACCACCCCGCTCCCCACCGTTCACGCGAAGCCCACCGACGCCCAGGTGGCACTCGGCCCGATCGCCATCGCCGTGACGATCGCCGCCTGGGTGATCTACGTGACGTACACGATCATCCGCCAGTTCGTGAACTCGGACGGCGAGACCTTCCGCTTCACGGTCGAGGCGATCTCCTACGTGGTCGTCGTCACCTTCCTCTCCTTCTCGGCGCTCATGTACCTGCTCGCGAGGCAGGGCGCCATGCTCGCCTTCCGCGACCACGTCCGGGTGCCGCGCGCCGAGCTCGACCGCCATTTCGCCGACAACCAGTCGACGCTGACGGTGCTCGTGCCCTCCTACGCCGAGGAGCCCGAGGTCATCCGCGGCACGCTCTGGTCCGCCGCCCTGCAGGAGTACCCCTCCATGCGCGTCGTCCTCCTGCTGGACGACCCGCCCACGCCGACCGACCCCGCGGTCAAGGCGCGCCTCGACGTGACCCGCGCCCTCTCGAAGGAGATCGCCGACGCCCTCGAGGAGCCGCGCTCCCGCTTCACGAGCGCCCGCCTCACCTTCGAACTGGACACCCTCACCGACCGTGAGCCCACGATCACCGACACTCGGCAGCTCGCCTTCGAGTACTACTGGGCGGTCGACTGGCTCGAGACGATGGCCGAGAACGAGAAGTTCGAGGATCACGTCGACGACTTCTTCGTCAACCAGGTGCTACGTGCCCTTGCCGACGAGCTGGGCCAGGTCGGCGACGCCCTGACGGCCGCCGCCGATGCCGGCGAGGCCCCGCCCGCACAGCGCATGGTGGAGCTCTACCGACGCCTCGCGTGGACCTTCGACGCCGAGCTCGCCACCTTCGAGCGCAGGGCCTACATCTCCCTCTCCAACGAGGCGAACAAGGCCATGAACCTCAACTCGTACATCGGCCTCATGGGCGGTCGCTACAACGAGGAGCGCACCCCGGCCGGCAACATCCTGCGTCCCGTCGCGCTCCCGCACGCCGCCGACCTGGTCATCCCGGACTCGACCTACGTGCTCACCCTCGACGCGGACTCGATCCTGCTGCGCGACTACTGCCTGCGCCTGGTCTACCTGCTCGAGCAGCCGCAGAACGAACGCGTCGCCGTCACCCAGACGCCGTACTCGTCCTTCCGTGGCGCCGGGACGCGCATCGAGCGTCTCGCGGGCGCGACCACCGACATCCAGCACATCCTCCACCAGGGCATGTCGTACTACAACGCCGCCTTCTGGGTGGGCGCGAACGCCGTCATCCGCAAGAAGGCCCTCGAGGACATCGTCGAGACGGAGTGGCAGAACGGCTTCGAGATCAAGCGGTACGTACAGGACCGCACGGTCATCGAGGACACCGAGTCGAGCATCGACCTCGGCACCCACAACTGGACGATCAAGAACTACCCGGAGCGCCTGAGCTACAGCGCCACCCCGCCCGACTTCGGCTCGCTCATCGTGCAGCGCCGGCGCTGGGCGAACGGTGGCCTCCTGATCCTGCCGAAGTTCTTCAAGCAGGTGCGCGAGCGTCGCGCCCGCGGCGAGAAGGTCACGCTGCCGGAGATGCTTCTGCGCGTGAACTACATGGCGTCGATCGCCTGGGCCAGCTTCGGCCTCGTCTTCCTCCTCGCCTACCCCTACGACAGCCGTCTCCTCAGCGTCGTCGTGCTGTTCGCGGCCGTCCCGTACTTCATGGCGATGGCACAGGACCTCAAGGCGACGGGCTACCGCCGCAGCGACATCCTCAGCATCTACGGCTTCAACCTCGTGCTGCTGCCGGTCAACCTGGCCGGTGTCATCAAGTCGGTCGAGCAGGCCATCACGATGCGCAAGATCCCGTTCTCGCGCACCCCGAAGGTCAAGGACCGCACCGCGGCGCCGTGGCTCTACGTGCTCGTGCCGTGGCTGATCGTCGCCTTCTCGGTGCTCACCTTCCTGCGCGATTTCCAGGCGCAGAACTGGGGCAACGCGATCTTCGCCGCCGTCAACGCCAGCCTCGGCCTGTGGGCGATCCTGTCCTACATCGGCATCTGGGCCTCCATCGTCGACCTCTGGCTCGGAGCCACCAACTGGCTCTGGGTCGATGCCAAGCCCACCAAGCGGCAGCTGCGCAAGGCGGCCGTCACCACCCCCAGCGAGCCGGCCACGGTCGACTGGCGTTCCGTGCTCTACAACGGCGAGACGCGCCCCAGTGTGCGCGTGACCACCCGCCAGCCGGAACCGCAGCCGACGAAGTCCGCCGACCTCGCCACCACCGATCGCTAGGACCATGACAGCTACACCTGTACGCACCCGCCGCCTCTCCAAACGCCGGGTCGCCCTCGCCCTCGTCGTCGTCGCCGGCCTCGTCGCCGGAGGCGTCTTCTGGGCGCGTTCCGCCGTCCAGGAGACCGTCGCCGACACCGGCCTCTCCCCCTGGTTCGCCGGCTACGTCGACGTCACCAACACCCCGAGCCACGCCTTCGAGGCGAACCGGAAGGACAGCGGCAAGAACGTCGTCCTGTCCTTCATCGTCGCCGCCGAGGGCGACGGCTGCACCCCCAGCTGGGGCGGCTACTACTCGATGGACGAGGCGGCCTCCGTGCTCGACCTCGACCGCCGCATCGCCCGCCTCGAGCAGCAGGGCGGGGAGGCCGTGATCTCCTTCGGCGGGTTGTCGAACGACGAGCTCGCCGTGACCTGCACGGACGTCGACGACCTCGCCGCCGCGTACCAGTCGGTCATCGACCGCTACGACCTCTCCACCATCGATCTCGACCTCGAGGCCAGCGGTCTCGAGGCGTCCACGCTCGAACGTCGGGCCGAGGCCATCGCGAAGGTCCAGGCGGACGCCGCAGAGGACGGGAAGCCTCTCGCCGTCTGGCTGACCCTGCCCGTCGCCCCCACCGGGCTGACCAAGGCGGGGACCGACGCGGTGGCCTCTTTCCTCACCGCCGACGTCGACCTGGCCGGCGTGAACGTCATGACGATGGACTACGGCGACGACGCGCGCGGCGACCTGTCGATGCTGGAGGCCGCGACCGAGGCACTCGAGTCCACGCACCGGCAGCTCGGCATCCTCTATGAGCAGGCGGACGTTGACCTCACGGACGCGACGCTCTGGACCAAACTGGGCGCCACTCCGATGATCGGACAGAACGACGTGCGCTCGGAGGTCTTCAGCCTCGACGACGCGACGGCACTCAACGCCTGGGCGACGGAGAAGGGCATGACCCGCCTCTCGATGTGGTCGGCGAACCGCGACGCGACCTGCGGGTCGAGCTACGCCGACACCAGCCGGGTCTCCAACGCCTGCTCGGGCGTCGATCAGGGCGACCTGTTCTTCGGCGACCTGCTCGCGACCGATTTCACCGGTGGCCCCGCCGCCAACTCGGCGACCGTCACCGAGTCGGAGGACGTGCCCGCCGACGAGACCGACGACCCCGAGACCAGCCCGTATCAGATCTGGTCGGAGGACTCGACGTACCTGACCGGGACGAAGGTCGTCTGGCACCGCAACGTCTACGAGGCCAAGTGGTGGACCCGCGGCGACGACCCCGACGACGCCGTCCTCGACGAGTGGGAGACGCCGTGGGAGTACATCGGCCCCGTGCTGCCCGGTGAGACCCCCATCCCCGTCCCGACGATCGCGCCCGGCACCTATCCCGAGTGGGACGGCACCGGCGTGTACGAGGCCGGGACGCGCGTCCTGTTCGAGGGCATCGCCTTCGAGGCGAAGTGGTGGAGCCAGGGCGACAGCCCCGGCGCCAGCTCCACCGAGCCGGACAACTCGCCGTGGCTTCCGCTCACGGAGGCGCAGATCCTCGAGGTCAACCGCGCCGGCTAGTGGCCGCGGTGGTCCTGGATCGTCATGCGCGGACCGAAGGCGGGTTTCCGGAAACCGCTCGCGTAGATGAGCCGGACCACCCGGTGCCGGTGGCCCCGCCACGGCTCCAGCAGCTCCAGCATGCCGTCGTCGTCGACCGGGCTCCCCACGAGGGCCCAGCCGACGACGGCGGCCAGGTGGTAGTCGCCGACGCTCGGGGCATCCGGGTCGCCGTGCGCGCGCTGCATGGTCTCGGCGGCCGTCCACACCCCGACACCACCGATCGAGCGCAGCCGACGCTCCACGTCCGGGCCGCCGCGGCCGAGCGCGAGCGTCCGTTCGAGGGCGTCGGCGACGGCACAGACCCGCATGATGGTGGCGGAGCGCTGCGGCCCGACCCCCGCGCGGTGCCAGTCCCAGCTCGGGACGCGGCGCCACTCCTCGGCCGTCGGTGAGACGCGCATTCCCTCTGGCGCCGGCCCGGGCGCGGCCTCGCCGTACTTCGCGTGCATCCAGCGCCAGGCACGCCGGGCCTCCTCGCCCGTCACCTTCTGCTCGAGCACGGCCGGCAGCAGCATGTCGAATACCTGACGGGTGCGCGTCAGCTTGAGCCCGGGGTTGCGGCGCAGCACTTCGGCGAGTTGCGGGTGCGCCGCCAGGTCAAGCCCGGTCCAGTCGTCGCCCGCGCCGAGCAGCTCGGGCACGCCGTCGATCGCCCACTCGGCACCCGGCCCCCAGGCACGGGCGTGGATGCCGTCCTGGCGCTGTGCGAGGTGCAGCGTGGCGGGGCCGTCGGGGGTGCGCAGGGTGCGCCAGGTCCCGGTCGGCTCGACGCGCATGGTCGGGTCGGCGACCCCGCGCCGCAAGGGCGACAACGTCCGCACCAGGTCGACGGGCTGCGCCGGCGCGTACACCGTCTCCGCCGCCACCCCCTGCATCCCGCCACCCTACGTCCCTCCCCCGACGCCCGCCCTACCCCGACGCCCGCCCTGCCCCGGTCGCCCGGCAGCGGTTGCACTGCCGGTTGCCCGGCCCGAGTTGCACTGCCGGGGTTGCCCAATGCTGCGCGTCGTCGAGCGCGCGGGCTTTTGTCGGGCGCGCTGAGGTTCGAACCGCCGCGCGCTCGTCGAACCTCAGCGCGGCCACCGCCGGCACGGATCGAGAACCGGCAGAGGGAGGGAACGGGCGGCGACCGCCACGGATCCTCGATACGCGTCGCGGGTCACCCTGCGATCGCGCCCGGCCGCCCGCGCAGCGCACGCTGCCCCCTCGCCGCACTCGCGCCTCCACCCCTCGCGAGTTGCCAGTAACTGGGGGTGTTTCTCGTCACGGAGCCGCGACACCCCCTGCAACTGGTAACTCGCGGGCCGCTCAGTCGCAGAAGACGGGGTCGACCGACGGCGACAGGTCGCGGTCGCGCAGCACGGCGAGCGGCGGAAGGTCCGGGTCGTCGCACATGCTCTCGTACCGGGACGTGTCCGAGTACTCGATGTCGATGAAGCCGTCGCCCCACACCTCGGCGAACTCCCCGCACTCGTTGAACTCGTGGCACTCCTCGACGACCGCGAAGTCGAAGCCGACCTCGTCGCGTCCCCGCGCCCCGATCTCGCCCGAGTTCTTCTGCGCCGCCGCGAGCCCGCTGTCGTGTGCTCGGGCGACCAACAGGGTCGCGAGCGCGAGGTTGTCGTCCATCGTGATCGCGCCGTCGGAGCGGGTGAAGGTGTCGAGGTTGTCGAACTCGACCGCCTGGTAGCCGTCATGGGCGCAACCGTCGATCCACTCGCCGATCACGTCGGCCAGGGCTTCCCGATTGTCTGGTGTCGTCGTGTCGAACATCACCTCGTCCGGCCAGTCCGGGTCGATGAAGGGGTCCCCGTCGGAGTCCCGCAGTAACAGGTCCGGGTGTTCGTCGAGCCAGAAGTCCATCTCCTGCGGCTGCGTCTGGAAGCCGTTGAGGTAGCAGATGGAATAGGCACCCGCGGCGGGCGGGTCCGTCCGGTCGCGCGCGACGACGGTCACCCGATCGGCGAGCGGGGCGGCTCCCCCGAGCTGGTAGTCGACGCGTCCGTCGCCCGGCAGCGCTCCGGGGTCGACCTGCGCGCAGCCGGCGAGCAGCAGCACGGCCGCGACGATGGTCCACTTCACTCGGCAACCCTACGACCGCGCTGAGGTGTGGAGAGCGCGCGGCGGTTCGAACCGCAGCGGGCTCGACAAACCCCCGCGGGCTCAACGACGCGCAGCATTGGGCAACCCCCACCCCGCCGTAGGATCTCTGGGTGGCCGACCCGAAGATCCTGCTGTACTACCTGTTCACGCCGCTGGCCGACCCCGAGGCGATCCGGCTGTGGCAGCGCGACCTCTGCGAGTCGCTCGGGCTGACCGGTCGCATCCTCATCTCGAAGGACGGCATCAACGGAACCGTCGGCGGTGACCTTGCGGCGGTGAAGCGCTACATCCGCAAGACGCGCGAGTACGCCCCCTTCAAGCCGATGGAGTTCAAGTGGAGCAACGGCACCGGCGAGGACTTCCCGCGCCTCCGCGTCCGCGTCCGTGACGAGATCGTCAGCTTCGGCGCCCCGGGCGAGCTGCGGGTGGATGAGAACGGCGTCGTCGGCGGCGGGACCAAGCTGACGCCCGAACAACTGCACGAGCTCGTCGAGCAGAAGCAGGTGACGTTCTTCGACGGCCGCAACCGGCTCGAGGCCGAGATCGGCCGCTTCGAGGGGGCCGTCGTGCCCGATGTGTCGACGACCCGCGACTTCGTCGCCGAGCTCGACAGCGGCAAGTACGACCACCTCAAGAACGAACCGGTGGTCACGTACTGCACGGGGGGCATCCGCTGCGAGGTGCTGTCGAGCCTGATGGTCGCGCGCGGCTTCGAGCAGGTCTATCAACTCGACGGGGGCATCGTCCGCTACGGCGAGAAGTACGGCGACAAGGGGCTATGGAAGGGCTCGCTGTACGTCTTCGACGACCGCACCTCGATCGACTTCAGCGACGCCGCCGAGGTGATCGGCCACTGTGCCATCTGCGGCGTATCCACGAACAACGTCGCCAACTGCCACCGCGACGACTGCCACGGGCAGCGGGTGGTCTGCGAGGAGCACGCGGCGACTATCAGCTGCGAGAAGCACGCGGCATGACGAAGGGGGTGCCGCGCGAACGCGACACCCCCTTCGTGACGATGATCAACCGCAGGTGTAGGTGACCCCGTCGACGACGTGGGTTCCGCTGCCGAGCTCGGCGCACTGGGCGATGACGCCACCGATGACCGAGGCGAAGGCGATGCCTCCGATGATCCAGCCGAGGCCGAAGACGATCGACAGGATGATCGCGACGAGCGCGGGGGTGTTCTTGGCGCCGGCCTTCTTCGACTGGTTGAGGGCGATGATGCCGAGGATCAGCGCGATGAGCTGGAAGAAGAACGACAGGATGAGGGCTGCGATGCCGAGCCCCTTGCCGGGGACGGTGGCGGGCGCACCCGAGTAGGCGGGGGCGGGCTGGTAAGCGGGGGCGGGTTCGGTCATGACGATGTCCTCCTGGTCTCGGGCGCGGTCGCGCACGGAGCGACCTTAGCGAGCCGACCTGCACCGGGACAACGGGTAGACATGCCCATCCCGATAATCGCCTGACGATTCCTCAGCGGGCTGGAGCCGATTCGCTACCGTATTCACATGAGGAATAGAGCCCGTCGCATCTCGATCGCAGCCGTCACCCTCGGGTTCCTCACCCTCTCCGGGGTCGCTCCGGCGCACGCCGACGTCGACGATTTCGAGTTCACGTCCGTCGAGGTGGACTACTACCTCAGCCAGGACGACGACGGCCGCGCCGCGCTCACCATCGTCGAGACCTGGGTCGCCCTCTTCCCCGAGGACGACCAGAACAAGGGCATCGTGCGCCAGATCCCGACCCGCGACGGCTACACCGACCTCCGCCTCGAGGTGGTCGGTGTCACCGACGAGAACGGCGACGATGTCGTCTGGGAGGACGGCGACGGCAACGGCCAGGTCCTCGAGATCGACGACGACGAGTACAAGCACGGCGAGACCACCTACGTCATCGAGTACACGATGGCCGACGTCGTCCGCGACCTCCCGGACGGCGACGAGTTCTACCCCGACGTGACCGGGACGGACTGGGAGCAACCGATCGACGCCGTCACCGCCCGCCTGCATGTCACCGGTGCCGTCGAGCAGGCCCTCGACGGTCGCGTCGCCTGCTTCACGGGCGATCTCGGATCCACCGAATCCGACTGCACCACCGACACCTCGACCGGCACCACGGCCGACTGGCCGGCGAGCTCCGGGGTGAGTGGCGGCGAGGACACGACGATCATCACGGTGACGGGCGGCCCGCTCGAGCCCGAGGAGAACCTCTCCTATGTCGTCGGCTTCGACGCCGGCGCCTTCGCCCATCCCCCGACGCCGGGTGCGGTGTACGTCGCCCCCGGGTTCGGCGTCGCCGCCGTCGTGCTCGCCCTGCTCCACCTGGCGATCGTGCTGATCGTCCGGCTGCGCGACGCGGCAGCCCGTCCGCGGCCCCGCATCGTGCAGTACACACCCCCGCGCGGGATCTCGATCCGGGTCTCCGCGGTCGTCCTCGGCAAGCGCTCCCGCCTCATCGCGGCACACACGGTCGACCTCGCGGTCCGCCGCTTCCTCGGCTTCGGCGCGACCGACCAGGCCAAGCCCGACCCGAAGAAGTTCACGCTCTCCCCGGTGGTCAGCCAGCCCGCCGGCACCCCGGATGACGCAGCCCTCATGGACGCCCTGTTCGGTGCGGGCAAGCGCAAGTCGTTCCGGTTGGACAAGACCTCGACGAAGCGGGTGAAGAGGCTGACCGCGTACTCGGCAGCCTCGATCGATCGTGCGAAGGAGGACGGTGTCATCTCCGGCCGCCGCCTCTGGCCGGTCACCGTCGGCATCGTGCTCGCGGCCCTCGCTCTCGCGTCGATCATCGTGCTCTTCGTCCTGGGCACGCAGGGCTTCGTCCCCGGGTGGATCGCCGCCGCCACGATCATCCCCGCCTTCGCGATCTTCGTCCTCGCCTTCATCCTCACACCGCTGACCGTCGCCCTGACGAAGGAGGGACGCGAGCTCGAGCAGTACCTGCAGGGCATGCGCGAGTACATCGCGCTGGCGGAGGCCGACCGGCTGACGTACCTCCAGTCGCCCACGACCGCGACGCTGGGCCAGCGCATCGAGCCGGAGGAGGCGGCGGCGGGCGAGGGCGACCTGCGTCTCGTCCACATCTACGAGCGCCTGCTCCCCTACGCGGTCCTGTTCGGCCTGGAGAAGCAGTGGTCCGCGGTCCTCCGTGAGGTCGACGCCGGGCTGCCCGATGGCACCTCCACGTCCAACGTCCTCGTGTACCAGGCGCTCGCCACCTCGCACTTCGCCTCGAGCATGAGTACCCAGGCCAGCTACATCGCCTCCTCCTCCGGAGACGGCGGGACCTCGGGCAGCGGATTCGGCGGTGGCGGCGGGTTCTCCGGCGGCGGATTCGGTGGAGGAGGAGGCGGCGGCCGCTGAGTCGCATCCGAGGTGCGATACGCCATGATGGGTCCATGAAGATCGGCATCCTCACGAGTGGCGGCGACGCCCCGGGCCTCAACGCTGTCATCCGGGCGATCGTGCTCACCGGCCACCAGACCGGTGTCTGTTACGACTTCGTCGGTTTCCGCAACGGATGGAAGGGCGTCGTCGACGCCGACATCGTCCCGCTCGGCCGCCATGAGGTGAAGGGCATCCACAAGCTCGGCGGAACGATCATCGGCACCTCGCGCACCAACCCCTTCGAGGGCAACGGGGGCGTGGACCGGATCAACGAGGTGATGCGCGAGAACGAGATCGACGCGATCATCACGATCGGTGGTGAGGGGACGCTCGCAGCAGCGAAGCGCCTGACCGACGCCGGCATCCACATCGTCGGCGTGCCGAAGACGATCGACAACGACCTCGACGCCACGGACTACACCTTCGGCTTCGACACCGCGGTCGGCATCGCGACCGACGCCATGGACCGCCTCCGCACCACCGGCGACGCGCACGACCGCTGCATGATCGCGGAGGTCATGGGCCGCCACGTCGGCTGGATCGCCCTGCACTCGGGCATGGCCGCCGGCGCCCACGCCATCCTCATCCCGGAGAAGAAGACCACTCTCGACCAGATCGTCGAGTGGGTCACCGCCGCCCACGACCGCGGGCGCGCCCCGTTGGTCGTCGTCGCCGAGGGCTTCTCCCTCGACACCATGGACGACGCCCACAGCGAGCGCGGCCTGGACGCCTTCGGTCGCCCCCGCCTCGGCGGCATCGGCGAGCTGCTCGCCCCGCTGATCGAGGAGCGCACCGGCATCGAGACCCGCGCCACGACCCTCGGTCACATCCAGCGCGGCGGCACCCCGTCCGCCTTCGACCGCGTGCTCGCCACGCGCCTCGGCATGGCGGCTCTCAACCTCGCCATCGAGGAGGAGTGGGGCAAGATGGTCGCGCTCCGCGGCACCGACATCGTCACGGTCAGCTTCACCGACGCGCTCGGCAAGCTCAAGACGGTTCCGGATGAGCGGTACGCCGAGGCCCAGGTCCTCTTCGGCTAGACCTCGCCGCGTGCCATGCTGGGCGCATGAACATCCTCCTGCTCGTCGGCTCCATCCTGCTCGTCATCGCCGGACTCGTGCACGTCTACATCTTCACCCTCGAGTCGCTCTCCTGGTCGAAGCCGAAGACGTGGAAGACCTTCGGCATCGCCACCCAGGCCGACGCGGAGACCACGAAGCCCCTTGCCTACAACCAGGGCTGGTACAACCTGTTCCTCGCCATCGGGACGATCGGTGGCGTCGTCCTCGGGTTCATCGGGTGGAACGAGGTCGGCTTCGCGATCGCGGTGTTCGCGGGGCTGAGCATGGCGGGTGCCGCGCTCGTTCTCATCACGTCCAACCTGAAGCTGGCACGGGCTGCAGCACTGCAGGGCCTCGCCCCGCTCATCGGCAGCATCCTCGTCATCATCCGGCTCACCTCGGCCGGCTGAGTTCCGGCGAGCGCTAGCGCTGGGCGTACTCCACGAGCGCCTCGACGAGGGCGTCGGCCGAGCGGGTCTCCGCGATCACGTGGACCGTCAGACCGGCGCCACGGGCGTCGAAAGCCGTGCGCGGGCCGATGCAGGCCACGACAGTGCCTTCCGGAAGCGGCGCCAGTTGCGCCGCGATCTGCCGCGCCACTGAGCCCGAGGTGACGAGGATGCCACGCACCTTGCCGCTGGCGACGTCCTCACGGATGTGGTCCGACACCTGCACACCGACGGTGCGGTAGGCGGCGACATAGTCGACCTCCATGCCGAGACCGGCGAGACCGGCCACGATCGTGGGTTCGGCGATGTCGGAGTGCGGAATGAGCACGCGGCCCGCCGCGTGCTCCGGCCACTCCTTGATGAGCCCGCGCGCCGAGTTGTCCGCCTCGGGAACATAGTCGACCTGATAGCCGGCGAGTGTGAGGGCGGCAGCGGTGGTCTCACCGACCGCGGCGATGCGGGTGTCGTCCGGGATGACGGTGCGCTGGCTCACCAGCACATCGACCGTCGTGGCACTGGTGATCACGAGCCAGTCGTAGTGGCCGGAACTCAGGCGGCCGAGCGCGGCGGCGAGGCCTTCGGCGTCATCCGTCGCAGCGAAGTTGATGAGCGGAGCGATGACGGGCACCGCGCCGAACCCACGCAGAGTGGCGGCGACACCGTCACCCCACTTGCCCCCGCGGGGCACGAGCACGCGCCACCCGGAGAGCGGCTTCGCAGGCGACGTCATGTCCCTATCCTGCCCCGCGAAGCCGCGCCCCGCGAATCGAACGCGACTAGTCGTCGTCGCCGCTGAAGATCGCCCAGGCGACGAGGCCCGCGACCACGATCGCAGCGGCGGTGGCTCCGACGATGTAGGGCACCGGGTTGGTCTCGTAGGAGGCCTTGGTGCGCTCGACGAGCGCGCTCGTCTGCTTCTTCACATCCAGCTTGTCCTCGATGGCATCGAGAGTGTTCTCGAGGGCGGCGCGGGTGGTCTTGATCGAGTTCTCGACGGACTTGTCGGTCATGGTGTCTCCCTCTTGTTGCTGACGAAACGATTAGCGGTCGATGCCCTTGAAGGCGTCGACGTCCTTCTTGACGCTCTCCACGGTCCTGCCGGGGTCGCCCTTGCCGAACTGCGCCTTGCCCACCAGCGCGATGATGACGGCGATGACGAGCAAAGCCCCCGCGACGATCAACGCGGATGCCCAGTAGGGCAGCCCGGTCGCGGCGATACCGAAGATGCCCGCGATGATCAGCACGATGAGCATGAGGAAGGCGAACACGCCGGCGACGGCGAAGAGGGCGGCGCCGATGGCCACACCCTTCACCTTGGCGGTGATCTCCTGCTTGAGGCTCTCGAGCTCGTCCCGGAACAGCTGGACGATGAGCGTGGGCACGTCCGCGATGAGACGGAACAGCCCGCGCTTCTCCTTACCGAGGTTCTGCTCGGACACGGCGGCCTACTTGGTGGTCGAGCTGGACGGCTTCGCGGCGGTCGAGCGCGACGCCGGCTTCTTCGCAGCAGTGGTCTTCGAGCCGGACACCTGCGCGACGACCTTCTTCGCGTTGTCGGTGATGAACTCGGCGACCTCGGGGGCCTTGTCCTTCGCGAAGTCCTGCGCCTGGTGCACGGGCTTCTGCACCCGCGGGTCGTTCCAGAACTTGCTGGCCGCGGACTTGATCTCCTCGTAGCGCTCGCGCCCCGCGCGGGTGCCGAGGACATAGCCGACGGCCACGCCGGTCAGCAGAAGGATCTTGCCTTTCATGGGAACTCCATTCGTCGTCGGAACCCGTGCGCGACGCACGGGGTTCTCAGGTCTGGGTCCAGCTAACCGTGTGCGCCTGAAACCTGCCTGTCAACTGAGTGATCGTTGGGAGTGTGTTATGCGCGCGCTGAGGCCGCTGCGGCACCCGGCAACGCCTCGAGAATACGGCCGACGGCCACCTCGTCCATTGCGTCGCTGACGAACCAGGCCTCGAACACGGACGGCGGAAGCGACACCCCCGCGTCGAGCATGGCGTGGAAGAACGGTGCATAGCGGTGCGCCTCCTGCGTCTTCACCCCTGCGTAGTCATGCTGCGGTTCGGGGCTGAAGACGATCGAGAACAGGGTTCCCGCCCGCTGGATCGTGTGAGCGACGCCCTCGGCGGCGAGCGCAGCCGAGGCGGCGTCGGCGACGGTGACGGAGGTGGCGAGCAGGCGATCGTAGACGTCCGGCGTGGCGAGACGCAGGGTCGCGAGTCCGGCGGCGACGGCGACGGGGTTCCCGCTCAGCGTCCCGGCCTGGTACACCGGCCCGAGCGGCGCGAGCAGCTCCATGATCTCCCGGCGTCCACCGAGGGCGGCGAGCGGCAGCCCTCCACCGACGACCTTGCCGAAGGTCAGCAGGTCGGGCGTCCAGCCGCCCTCGAGTCCGAGCCAGCCGGAGGGGCCGGCGCGGAAACCGGTCAGCACCTCGTCGATGATGACGAGCGCCCCGTGCGCGTGGGCGATCTCGGCGACCCCGGCGTTGAAGCCGGGCAACGGCGGCACGACGCCCATGTTGGCGGGCGCCGCCTCGAGGATCACCGCGGCGATGTCCCCGCCGCGCTCAGAGAAGACGAGGCGCACGGCGTCGAGGTCGTTGTAAGGGATCACGACGGTCTGCGCCGCGATGGCCTCCGGCACGCCGGCCGAGCCGGGCAGCGCAAGGGTGGCGAGTCCCGAGCCGGACTCGGCGAGAAGCCCATCGGAGTGACCGTGGTAGTGCCCGGCGAACTTCACCAGCAGCGGGCGTCCGGTCGCGCCGCGCGCGAGACGGATCGCGGTCATGGTCGCCTCAGTGCCCGTGGAGACGAGGCGCACGCGCTCCGCCGCCGGGACGCGCGACCGGATCAGCTCGGCGAGGTCGGTCTCGCCCGGGGTGCTCGCACCGAAGCCGAGACCCTTGGCCGCCGCCTCCTGCACCGCCGTGATGACCTCGGGGCGCGCGTGGCCGAGAAGCGCCGGGCCCCAGGAGTTGACGAGGTCGACGTAGTCGCGACCCTCCACGTCGGTGACGTAGGCGCCCTTCGCCTCGACGAAGAAGCGCGGGGTGCCGCCGACGGAGCCGAAAGCGCGGACGGGCGAGTTGACCCCGCCCGGGATGGAGGCTCGCGCCCGGTCGAATTCCACGGCGTTCGTCGTGCGCGTATTCGTCACTTCAGCCACCCGGCAAGTTCGGTCGCCCAGTAGGTGAGGACGACATCGGCACCGGCCCGGCGGATCGCCAGCACCGATTCGTGGATCGCGCGGTCGCGGTCGATCCAGCCCTGTGCGGCGGCGGCCTCGATCATCGCGTACTCGCCGGACACCTGGTATGCCCAGACGGGCACGGGGCTCGCCGCCGCAGTGTCGGAGAGGACG
>Ga0247810_10000546_pt1 | contig 37643 bp, 30 predicted proteins | sample UWRJL119311C1_FD_179918 | JGI IMG/M metagenome (GOLD analysis project Ga0247810, IMG submission 179918) | Plant litter microbial communities from Arlington Agricultural Research Station in Wisconsin, United States - UWRJ-L119-311C-1 | ecosystem: Environmental > Terrestrial > Plant litter >...
CTCTTGGGTTGGGTTAGCGGCTCTGGTTTTACGTTGCTTTTATTTTTAGCCTAGATGTCAGTCCTGCCAGATCTGAGCGTGGCGTTTACAGAAGCGGTTCCTGAACCTGTAGAACAGCATAGCGACAATAATATACCACTGTAATCCGAATTGATCCTTGATATTTAACAGTGGAGAATATTACATTTTTTTGCCTTATTGGTACAAAGTTGTCGTGTTAAGTCATCCCATGAGATCCGTTCCAATCCCATCTTTACCGTCCACCTAAACCAAGCAAGAACTTTCCACCACCTTCCTTGCCATCTCCACCACCTCCAGGCAGATATGTGACATTAGGGTTTCCTGCCAAAGTCTGTGCAATCTCCCTACTCGCCTCAATCCGTCTAATCATAATCAATCCGTCACCGGCCTTCGCCACCGCTCTGCTAATCGTCTCTGCGCTCTCAGCCTCTCCCTCCGCCCGGATAACATTGGCTTGTCTCTCCTGTTCCGCCTTCTCTACAATAAATCTTGCACGTTCGGCATCTTGTTGTGCGATTTGCTTCTGCTCGACTGCGCGAGTGAATTCTTTACCGAAGGTCATGTGGGTGATGGAGACATCTTCAAGGGCGATGTTGAATTCTTGGGCACGTTTTAACAGATCGGAGCGGATGCGGTTGGAGACGGCTTCACGCTGAGTTATGAGCTCGGCAGCATCGAATTGGGCCACGATGGACTTAAGGACTTCGTTACCGATGGAGGGCAGGACACGCTCATCGTAGTCTTGTCCTAAGTTCTATTGCCTTTTGTCAGCTTCTATTCTTGCAGTTCTTATTTTTACACTTCAAAATGCACACCGCGCGTTAAGGTAAAGGTGGCGAACGTACTTGATAGATCTTAGGTAGCTGTTGCACCTCTGGACGATGCAAGACTCTTAGTGTCAAGCTCACCATCTGCAAATCCTTACTTCCTGTAGTCGTTGAGATATTTCTAGGCTTGGTTCGTACATCATAGATGATGCTCTTCTGTAGCCAGGGAATCAGGAAATGTGTGCCTTCGTTAACGACTGTGTCCTTGACTCCGGAGTACCGATCGAAAATGACAGCTCGAGATCCACCTTTCACATCGTAGATGGATGCTTGAACGAATGCAGCTCCGACTGCGAGGGGAACGGCTGCAGCGTAAACGCCTTTGAGAAGGTTGGCCATTTTGATATATTTGTTTATAGTGAGAGCGGGATGGGGAGCGCTCTGTGAGGTTCAATCTGGAGATGTCGTTACTGCTCTTCCATATTTTGGGGAAGAAATGCGCTAAGAAGTGCAAGGGTATGTGGTCTTGGCGTAGAGAGCCTCAATCCAAACCTTGAACTGAGGCTTTGAACCGTCAACGACCCATTGAAAAGACAGTCGATCAAGCAACATACACAATCGCAATGAGACCCTCTCAAATGTTACGGAGTGGCGGTGGTGGAAAGATTGGTGAAAATGGAATGTGAGTTCCCACATCGTGAGATGGGAGGCAAAAGCTCTTCAACTGCAAGCCCCGAATACAACCGTGGAGCACATGCTCTATCAATGGACCTGGAACGATTAGACTCAAGTTCTATTGCTAATACTATATCTTGCAGTTGGATTGGCAATTGGGGCGCCCTCGGTGAGTACCTGGAGCCTCTACAGTGCTTTGCCGGCTCGACCGCCTCCACGCTGCAGACAGCGCACCTCCTATTGGAAATACATATATTGTTGGGACGGCAGGATACATGATCACCCAGAGCGATTAAGATGGATCGAGGAGCTATTGTAAAGGAACGAAGACACTAACGCAGCATTTACAGGTGGCACCCCTCAAAAGGGTATTAACGCATACTCTCTGAGTCCCAACCGACAACGTCCTCTTGCCGGAACACTCAATGCCGCTATCTTCAACACCTGGAGACGAGTCCGTGGACAGGTGCTCTATGTCGCACCTCCACTTCTCATCGCCTACACTTGCATGCAATGGGCCATTGAGAGGTTCGTGAATGATTAAGATCAAATGTGGTCAAGATATAGCCAAATGCTGACTACAGGACAGAAACGAATACCTGAACTCCAAACCTGGACGATTGGAATACGCTGATTCGGAATAATCGGGAAGTTGGCAGAAGTGGTTCTTTAGAGACTGGAGTGATGCATTTGTGGACGGAATGAAGTCAAAATGAATGGAGGCAAGCAGAATGTGGCGGAAAGGAGATTGTACAGTATTAGACGGTACGAATGGATGATACTGAAGAGCTCTCTAGTAGTAATCGTCTCTGAGTCTACTTTGTTGTGCTGTGAATTGGTGAAGTCTTGAGTGTCGAATATGGAACAGGGAAAATTCAATTTAAATATTAATTGCGCCCTAATGCACTCACATATCCTATTGCCCAATATCCTGAATAGAGATAGCACAATTGATCAACTCGTAACTAAAGATTCGCTCGCCCTAACAGCCTAACAGTTCAGTTATGATTTTAACAGCTCTACCGCCAAGCCCACTGAAGGACGGTCCCCACAATAAATTAAGCGGCCGACTTTTTTTCTCCAGATAAGTTTTAAGCTGTAAGTACAGAACCTCACAATCTATACAACCCTGTTCCTCCACAACATCATTCAAAATGGGAAAAGATAAATCTGAGAAGAAAGACCGGAAGGAGAAGAAGGAGAAGCGTAGCGAGGTTGACGGTGTCAAGAAGTCCAAGAAGGACAAGAAGTCCAAGCTCAATGATAGCAATATTGCGGCAGCTGTTGAGGAAGTGAGCAAGCCCGCGGCTGCTGACGAGGAGACTTCTATGATCATCACAGAAGACGTGGCCGGAGAGGTGAAGCCCGTTGGCGCATTGGTACCATTTGCGAACCCTTTGGCCGACGACAAGGTTGCGAAGAAGGTTTTGAAGAGCGTGAAGAAAGGTGCATTTTCTCCATTCCCACGCTTCGAAATTGCGGGCGCTGTAGGATATCGTGTATAGGTGGCTAACTGAGTGACTTCTAGCTGCTAAGAACAAGACCTTAAAGCGTGGTGTGAAGGAAGTTGTTAAAGCTCTACGAAAATCTCCAGCTGGAGCCGCAAACCTCGAGGTTCCAGGAATTGTCATTCTTGCCGCAGATATTTCGCCTATGGATGTCATCTCCCATATCCCAGTCCTGTGCGAGGAGCACAACGTACCATACATCTTTGTCACTAGCAGAGCGGAACTTGGCGCTGCAGGTAACACCAAGAGACCAACAAGTGTGGTGATGGTTTCCGAAACGCGGGTCGGAAAGAAGGCTGAGAAGATTGAGGGCGAGGAAGAGTTCGGGGAGGTCTACAAAGACTTGTTGAAGGTTGTGAAGAAGGAGAGTGACAACGTTAGACGCTGAAGAGACATGGTCTTATAGTCTTCCTGGATATGGTTTGACGTTAAGTCAGGATAATGGGGTTTTGTATCATATTGCCAAGTTGCACACATGTAGTGCAGTACCGGCAGTTTGTATGGCGTTCATGGGCCGGCTGGGAATTGCAAAAAGTCGTTAAATATGATTTTCAATCTAGCTTTCTGCTTTGATTGAACATGTCTTTCTCACGATGACGAACCCTTAGTAGTGCTTGTGCATTCTAAGCCCGTATTCCTACTGATTCAAACCTATGCACGCTGTCAACGAGGGGTCTTGTCTAATGATAAAAAGTAAGGCAATTATATACCTTCACCGAATCTCTGTTAAAACATGTTGGTCACTCTTAAACAGTTGAGAGCTGAACCCAATTCTCTTCTAGTCTTCTACTCCATGTCAAATTCTTCAAGTCCTTTTGCTAAGTTGTTGCAACCAGTAATCTCCGACTTCATACTCAGCTGCCTTAATAGTCCATACCTCTAGCTGCATCATTCAAGAGTATCATAGCTAACGTCAGACAAACTACATATTATCAAGCTTATTCAATTATAAGATATCGCAGCCACTACAACATGAATATCACTCTCAAAGGTTCGAAGCTAAGTAGCATATAGCCGTACCATTTCTAGATATTAATATACGACCGAGCTAGAAAGCCTGCCAGAAACACTACCGCGTCCTATATTGACACAGTTTTATGCTCTATACTCAGCTCTACTTCACTATTTGAACGGGGATAAAACAGCGAAACAATAATGGATTTAAGTATGTTATCTTGGAATGACTTGGCTTGTCAAAGCCAATTGCTTTGCTCAAACATCATATATTTCTCTAGCTATTCTACTATAGAACAACGTAACGAGTTCTAAGCATTCCATGCTGCCGATGGTTGGTAAGTCTTACGGTCTTAAGGTCTAAAGAGGTATAGTATTTTAGAGGATACTGTATTTGATATGAAAGAACATTTCATCTATTCGATTTTCTAAATGAGTCGTATGCTACTGCAAAAGACGCGAGACGAAGATCAAGCACAAAGACAAAACGACTTTCTCAACCTTAATATGAAACCTCTACATCCTTTACCTGCTTCCACTCCGCATAATGCTATACTAGCATCCGTTACTTGGTTGGGGACACAGAAACTGTTTCAAAAGGCACTTCTGAGCAACCCTTTGTTCTCTTATTCATCGTTGTTTTCGAACAGTGTTCAGTGTGCAATGCTTGATGCTATTGGCACATGTTTTGTGCATTGACGGGCTCTACAAAGGGATTGTTGCCCTCAAGCATCTTGGCAGTGATTTATTCCTATTGGTAGTCAGATTCTGACTCTTTCTACATAGAGCTGTTGTGTTCCCCCACAGCTATACGCATCTATGCGATCTATTTTATCTGTCTCGTGCTTTGGTAGGCGTCTCTTTGATGAATATGCTTGACCTGATGCAAACCACTTTCCTCAATGGTACCAGAGTACGTTCTTGAAAAGAGAGTTGAAAGTTGTCAACCATGCTTGAAACTATCAATGGAGTGTTTGGGAAGCTTTGTTTTTGTTTTTGACAGGTCAGTGCTAAACAACACATTCCCATTCCCAAATCGCTGAACAATCTTGCAGCGACAAGTATATCTATTGCAATGACGGTAAGTGCCTCTGCTGTATGACTGTTCTGCCCTCCAATATACCTCTCGCCATTCCACTTGTGCCTATCCCGCCAATCGCTTGAGTCTATATCCAAATGTCCTGCTCGTCGGCAAGCGACTATAGTGGTGAGGAACCTGATGCTTCGAATGATAATCTTGAATGCAACTCTTTCTTGAACTTGATTCGAGATACCGGTAACTCACAGCCACTTTGTTCACTATGCCGTGGAACTGCCACTTGCAATGACAGTAATAATGTAACCACTCTGTGTTCCAAGTGCAAGTGGCAAGCAACGACCGGCCTTCCCGGCGTGAATTTCACACATACTCCATTCGGGGGTAAGACAGTGCCGCTCTCAAGTGCCAGCTTAGCATCGAAGGCAGGCTGCTTGTCGAGGGAGGAGAGGAAGCAATGGCAGAATACAATCAAAGCAGAACTCTCAAAACCGCGGTTCAAGATCGGTGACCGAGTGGTCCCTATAGATAACGTTGGCTGGGGACGAACGATCAAGAAGCAAGATGAAGACCCACCCTCAACATCTCCATCAAGCCATGGTAGGGAGCTATCTGAACGATTGTTCGGGCGGTATCTTGAGGGACTCGGAAAACCGGACGATTGAGTAGTTCATTCTTGCCCGCGCGGATACTCATGTCTGTGTTGAAGATGAATATAAAGTCGTTCTTCCTTGCGAGCAAGAGATAGGCCAGGTAACTTGCAATTCGTCTCATGGAGGTTGACTTGCATTTCCTGGAAAGACAGTGAAATCTGCAAGAATTGAATTTATCCTTCAGCCTTATCAATAATTGTAGTAATATCCATGTATTTCTCAGACATTGAAAGAAATCAATAAAAAGACATCATGCTGTTAGGGCTTTCCATATCTGATTAAAAAGAAACCTCTGCTTTTAAAAGCCTATAGAAAATTATAGAAACACTGATAAATTAAAAATCAAAGTAGAAGAGCTATCTGAGTGTGTAAGTAATCCGAATAGTTAAAATGAAATAAAAGTGCTTATAGAATCTAGATAGTATTTCGTAGAAATATATGTCAACGATCCGTACAATTCCAGTTAAGATGAACTCCTGGTTTCATTTAACAAGTCTAAATGCCAGTTTTCGCTTGAACTACCTTGAATAGCATGATGCACTCTTGGTAACAAATATTTTTTACACTAATATGGTTTTATGGGGATATATTTTAAACAGCGGATCTGTTGTCAGCTGATCAGATAGAAATAGATCAGGGGATGGAAGCTCCGGTCAAAGGGATGCTACCAGTGACTGTTTATTCAATCGAGGCGCGATATTGTTGAAGTTATCCAGCTTCACGCAATAACTGTACACCAATTGGTATTTGAAGCACAACTCGCTCGTGAGCCTGGGACCGGAGTACATGTGATACCTGAAACATTGACCCTGACTGAGAACTACTCCTGAATTTGGAAGCAGACGGTAAGAATTGAACTATCAAAACTAGTTGCGGGCTCATTTCCGATCGTGTCTGAGCATCCACCCGTCGCATGGCAAGTGGATTGTTTCTTCTTTTATTACTCTGGCGATGATTTTAGGAGGGCCGGGTGGAGCCACCATATAGTTACTCCCGGACTGTATGTACTGTAAGACACCGGTCCCGTCCGGTAGCCAGTCAGAAAACCTAGGAAAACCCTAACAAGACTTTCGTTTCGGTGCGGGTCATAAGTTACAACACACTTATTATTAAGCTGCGGACAGGGCATAGAATAAAAAAGATTCATGTTCATATAAAATCTGTGGCAGGCGAGAGAACTGAAGACGAGAGCAATCAGCAATGGCGATCTGCTGAGTAGAGAGGTTGGGAAATGACCGTATTTAGTAAGACTTCAGCCTTCCGTTTCTAATTCGGGTTGCTGGTGTTATTGCATGCATGGAAATGCTGGTCAATCACGATAAACGAGTCCAATACGTCCTGCCGTGCAATCTACAAAGGGGCTCAGTCGTATACTGGAAGGATTCGATTTGATGGTTGTGCAACTCTGAGATGGCACTTCTCGACCTGAAACGGACGGCTGTGCCTCATCAATGTGCAGCTTGTCGAAATAATTGCTGGAGGCATTTCTACGGAAGTATGCAAGGTCGAACAAGGGTTGGGCTATAATGGTTACTACCCACGCAATAAAAGAGAGCTGACAAAGTGTGGCACAACGTCAACAACGTCTGAAATATATTTGCCGGCGCAAGAGTCCATTGCACTTATGCAGTCTGCGCGGCGGAGAACGTGCGAGCTAGTACTGTTGGAAGACCTTAGGGAATGAGTCTTACATGCCGGTCGGTAGAACTTGTACCCCTTGATGGAGGGAAAGCGTAGAATCTTTCTCTGGCATGACGTCTAATCGGCAGCTTCTGACTTAGAAATGCTTCTACAGTATCCAAGTCATGTCCTAGATAAAGGCCAAAAAGTAAAGATCTGAAGCCCAGGCTCTACCAATAGCTCTGTCGATCTCCTTACAAGACATTGCGGTGGGTTGTGGATGGCGCAAGAGGTTTCTTCTGTTCCCTTAGAACATTTGTGTACACACATTTATCATACAAATGAACCCGTTCGATTGATACAATTTTGATCCGCAAGGGAAGTGAAGGATTTGGCTTGTTGCTAGAATCTCGCTTGAGGCCTTATTGATATGCTTGCGCTATTGTCCCTGATATATAACAACCCTTTCTTTTGAAGGAATGGTTGCATTACACCCGACATCCGGGACACGGATCTTTTGGCAGCTGTGACTCGTCGTGAGGTTTTTGATGGTTAGATCTCTCGTAGGTCAGCTCGGCACATCTAGATGCACAATCTATGCTTCGACAGGCCTAAAGGCTCTACAATGGACGAACCAGAGTACCACAAATTATTGGCCGGTGTGGGGTACCTCAGCTAATCCTGGCAGTTTGGAACTACTTGACGGAATTGTGACCGTAGCGCTAGAAGCTCTCCTGAAGCTACTGTAGGTAAACGTAAGTCAACATCGCCAGCCGGGAAGTCAACTAACTGTGTTAGGGTGCGAACGGACATCCACTGGATCGCCTGAGTGGATGATTGAGATCGATCGACGTCGAGTTCCTGCTGTAGCTATTGGTATTGGTTCTTGGTCCTGTACCGTCTGTGTGTCTGTTGGTACGGAGTATGTTTATTGAGTGCGTGCGCCGCCCTCTTTGAGAACATCTCATAAGCCATGTCGACCGAGATGTGTATCTATCCATCCCATCCGTAAGTACTGTATCTGCACGGCCACGCCTTTTCTGCTGCTTCGTGGCGGTCTCCTTTGGGGGAACGGTACAGGAGGCAGCTGTACGGTTGCGGTGCAAAGAGTAAACTAGCGAGACTTTTCGTTTAAAGTAGCAGCCGGAAGGCTCCACCATAGAAAGTACTTTGCGAGAGTTACGGTCCTGTAACAAGCTGGCTAGCAAGCACCACTCACTCTACCATGCACTCACACGCCTACTTTGTATCCACCCACTTACTCCTTTACCCCTGAGGGCTGGTGGTTACTTCGAAGTACAATACGGTAGCGTATAATGTTATTCTTATTGCCTGCTGCATCCAGGACACCAGGAGCATTCAACTCTCCTTCACCCTCCCAACCCCTGACACCTCCACACACCTCCGTCCACTCACTCAAACTCGTTTGCCCCGGCCCAGCGCCATAGCTGAGCAAAAAGTCAGACTTCGGTGCGAGCAAGGCTTCTGACCAAGTCCATCTTCCACCCTCCTTCATCAGTCGACCTGCCTTCTCCCTCCCGCTATTCTTACTCGACTGCAGCAGTCGTAAGCAGATGGGATCCAACTCGGTGGTGGTCTATAATCGTGGTGCTGCTGGTGAAAGCTACGCTTGTAAGTTCACAATTCCTCATACAAACGCTCTCTTTTTCTCTTGGGCGGCCAGCACACATGGCCATCTCGACGTTTTACGAAAACTGCTCATGGAGCCCGAGCACCGCCGCCTATGCGTGTATCACAAATCTCACCCGGCGCATTGGCTCCAAAAGGATCTATAGATGCGAGCCTATATCATCTTGCTTCCTGAAGACGACTTGGGGAGCATGGTCGGCACCGGCGATCTCACACGAGTCTCATATACTGGCCTTTGCTTATCGATGTTTATTTCTTGGGATATCTGCGACCAGAAGCTAACGAGGACCTCTTTGAGTGTAGAATTTCCGAACTTTTGATTGTAATCGGCCAGTTCAGCGCAATTGTATTCCTCCGACGAAACCCGCGCCTCTGCCGTGCTGTTTTACCCAAGAAGTGTGTCTCGGGAGCACATCGGCTTTGGGAAAACACAAGAGTTCGACAGATATATCAAGGGTGAGCGCTTTGTGCGTGCCCAATAGTAATTGATGGCTCCTTCCGACTTTGGACTCCATAGTGCGCGTTCAGAGAACAGCAGTCGGACAGCGCCCATCAGAGCTAGATCGCAAAGCATGTCGAGCGATAGACCGTCCCTGAATGGTCTCCATGGTCTCCAATCCCCCCCGTTTTCAATTTCGCCAGATCCAGTATTTGTCGCTGCTTCTGCGGCCTCGCAGATAATTACAAACGACCATGATACTTTGGCGGAAACTTGGTTCGATCAGCATGGAGTTGAACCATCGGGGGAGGCGGCACTGGTCGCTCCGCCTGCCCTTAAGCTCGTGAATCGATTCTTAGATCAGCTGTTGTTCAATTTCCTCTCGTTATCTCGGTCAACATCATTGGCATCGCTTCGCCCAGCTGTGGGTGAAGTTCTGAAGCAAAAGTTGGCAAAAGAGGCTATAAATGGCGCAGATCAGGAGCTCCAGGAATATTTGGGAGGAGGTGAAGACGAAGAGTTACTTGCATTCCAAAATGGACTCGAACCGAATGCAGAATGGGATCTGGAGCTGGTATGGAAGCGCACACGACTACGATGCATGGTGTATTCATCACTAGGAGACATGGAGGAGGAGGATGAGGACTTTTTTATTGAGCAGGAACAGTTAGATGGGCCTCCTGGTTCAAATAGCAGGTTCTCCAATCATTTGGGAGTGGTATCTCCAGCAGTTGCCATATTCCTAACTTCTATTTTGGAATTTATGGGTGAGCAGGTTCTAGTCGTTGCAGGCCAAGCTGCATACCACAGACTACGCAATAAGCACCAAAAGGAGGAAAAGGATGGACACCCTACAACTACAAATGATAACATTGCAGAGCGAGTGGTTGTAGAGGAGACAGATATGGAGAGGGTCGCACTTGATAGAACTTTAGGCCGCCTATGGAGAGGCTGGAAGAAACGTATACGGTCGCCTACAGCTTCGATCTCTATGTCTCGGTCGTTCTCTCGAGAATCCATGAGCTCTCTTCGACAAATGAGCCAACCAGCCACTACGCAGGCAGAATATGATGTTGAAGAGGAGCTTCGGAGACCCTCTTTAGCTGCAATTCTAGCCGAAAATGAGCATGCTGCATCTATTCCCCTCCCACTCACTTCTGATGATGTTCGGGAAATTGAAATCCCAGGTCTAGCATATCAGAGCGACGAAGAAGATGATGAGCAAGAGCAAGATAATATTCAGGAGCCTACTCGCCCGAAAAGTTTACAGATTTTTGCTCCGGATCGGGATTTATCCTCGGCAACCTCCCCCACAAACATCCCCAGATACTTGTCAACGATATCGAGAAAACGTTCAAATTCTTTGCCTACACTAGCTTCACTGCCATACAACTCACAGAGAAAGGCAGATCAATTAGAAACAAAGTCAGCCAATATTGAAGACGGGGCCAACTCCTCGACTGATTCTGATGATCTCAATGAGAAAGGAGAGCACAAAGGCGTGGTCGCAGGAGTCGTAGCTGGTGCCGTAGCTTTCGGGGCTGCCGCAGTTGCTGGTATTGCAGCTGCTGCGAATGGTGAAGCACCGCAAACAGCGTTGGTAAAGGATCAAGATATTGTGGAGGAGTTCGCAGAAGAGCCCCAGATTTTGACCTCATCTCGTGTTTCAATTGGCGGTAGGATCTCGCCAGATGAGGCTGTAGAACCTACCAAACGCTCAAGCATTCGATCTCATAGCGTACACTCTTTACGCCTGATTGAGGTTGCTTCCCCAAAATTGCCACCATCCTCCGGATCCCGAACGCCATCACTGGCAAGATCTGTTTCATTAACAAGATCAAGACCTAATAGTATTCATTCACCCACTCTTGTAGATTTGGCTGCACCTCGAACGGATGGTCCTGTGTCCAGAAGCCTTAACGCAAGCCCTCTGGCCCGCAATGGTTCTTCAATAAGTTCAAGGCAGGCAAGGAACAGTGCCGAGGAATCCATCTCGGAAGTCGAGGAAAAGGAACTATGCGACGAGTCTCCACCTATGACTGCTGTACCATCGGATGTCGCCGCAGCTATGTCAGGAGTCGACTTCTACCCGAGTCCAGCCTCCCAACAGTTCACTTCGGCAGTTCCTGCGAGCAGAGAAAACACCACCAAGACTTCGAAAGCTCCCGCATCAAAAACTAAGACATTTGTGTTGTCCCAACCACCTCCTCCTCGCAACGCTGGACGTATGAATGTCAATAACATTGTCACAGAAGAGACTAAATCAGCAAGTCCAGGTGCAGCTCACCTTACACCATTACACGAATCCTTGGAAGGTGCCACAACTACATATGACGATGCCAGTTCAAATTATGATGCGCGCAGCAATTCTTACGACGCTCGTAGTACTCCTGAACCTGTCGTTGCTCACTCTCCTGCTATTTCGTCATCTCCAGCTCAAAAAACTCAGCAAAGAATGCCGAAAGCACAGCCCAACGGTCTCCGTAGTTCTCCTCCGCAACAATCGCGAGAAGAGTTCAAAAGGAAGGAAATTCCTAAAAACGTTCGCACCCATACCTCTGGCTCCAGCACTTCTTCGACATCTCACAAAATTAAACCTATGCGTACTTCAGAAGACAGCGGTGCAAGACCTGCGGATGACAAAAGTCGAAGCTTCGAACAACTCATTCGTAGTGACCAAACAATCCAGTACACGCTAACACCGCAAAATATGCGGAACATTGAGGTATGTATCTTTGACAAGATATTAAATCGTAATATACGCGGACTAACTAATTTAAGCAGTCACCCGAATCTCCCCAAAAAGGCTTTCAGCCCGTAGCTGTTAACTCTCATGATGGAGGAAGACCCATCACAGGTCGATCGCACTCATCATCTGTCGGCAGACATAACGCGCTCCACCAATCCGATACCCCTAAATCCTCGAAATCTACTAAACAAGCACAACCCCAACCTCTTTACCGCCCAGCATCTAATACTGGCGCAAGGCTACGCTCAAATGCCCCTCAGGCTCGAGATGCCCGTGTAGAGCGTGATGAAATTGGGGATTTCGCTGATTTCATTAAGACGACTGGGCCAACCGGAGGTCAGTACGAATCACCGGCGCGAAATTTGCCTCCCAATGGCCACCGTGTTACCAACAGCTTAGGTAAAAGCAGCACGGAAGTGCGTACAGCTCCGCCAGTTAGGCTTCCCAAGCGGTCAGAGTCATCGGCTGGTCGGGCGAAACTACAAGCTCGCGACGCTGTGGTATCACGAGGCGATAGCATCTCTGATCTCATTGATTTTGTGAGAAGTGGACCTCAATTGGAAACAAACAGCCACCGTATTCCTCGAACTGTTGCTCCATTTCGCACTACTATGGATTCTGACCAGATGGCTGGGGCTGTCGGTGGGAAAGCTGTTGATGCTTCATTGCCTGATCCCCGTGATAGCCAGGCATCTGCATCGGTGAATAGCTCAGTTGGGTCACATAGCGCGTTATTGCATAGCACGAAAAAGAACAAGCCTCTGCCACCTCAGGCAAACTCTGCTTTTACAGAAGAGGAGGATATGATGCCAGTAAGAAAGACTCGACGAGTACGAGACATGTACCAGATTGACTTTAGTGATGAAGAAGAAGAGTACGAAGTGCTCACTGGCTCCGCACGTGCTAAACCTCCACCACAAGAGGAATCGCTTGCAGACTTCCTTCGCAATGTCCCTCCTCCACCTGATACGTCACCTGCACCAATTTATACCGAAGTACCAGCGGCAATAAGCAAAAAACTTAGAAAGAAGTCAAGCACCTCTGGTTTCATGTCACGCTTCCGTCGGGACACGAAAGACATCAACTCGGGTTCCCAAAACGTGCCAAAGCCAAAGTCCAGTGGCCAGGATAATAATGTGTCTAGCGCTCGATCAGCCCCTTCAGTTTCATCTCGACTTCCCCCAACCCGCACAGCCAGCGCTGGACAATATGGATCTACCTACAAAACATCTGTACCTGAATCATCTCGTGGTGACTACGTTGCTCAAGTGGACTATGCTCGTAATAACGATCAGCCACGAAACAAAGTCGTGCAAAAGAGCTACCAACCAAGGGAAGCAGTATACACCAACACCCGCACCAGCGATCTAGCGAGCTTTCTCCGAGACAGTGAGCCACCTAGCTCAATGCAGGCTCAACCCCTGCCTTTCGCATCAACTGGTCAGAAGGACGAATCAACCTTTTCACGGATGCGCAAGAAGGTGTACTAGATTATCGCCTTGTTGGTGGGCTATGAAGAAAACGTAGTTTTTGTATTTCAGTTATATATTTCTACCCTGTTTGGAGGGACTTTCACAAAAGCCGATTGACGATTATTCATATCAGATTTGTGTTCATACTTTTTATTACCGGCCAAAGCCGGCGTTCAATTACGCCCACATCATATGTTTGATCACTCATGATGCTTGGACATCCAGCGGTTGGGGCTTTGCTATTTTGGGGTTTTCTCCTGTTCTATTATTTTGATTATTTTAGATACCAGACGACTACATGTTTGAGACGTTTGATGATGAGTTTTTATCTCAGAAAGAAGAGAGGGAGGCATTTTGAACTGATGGTTTTTGACAGCGGAAAAGGGACCGCAGGGAATGAGATGTTGAGACATGTATGGATCATTATGAAAAGAATCTTAATACAGTTGAATGGAGAAATTTATGAAATTTAATCGCTTTATTCTCTGCAGTGTCACCCAATGAGTCAATGGAGAAACGCTTGCCGGAAGAAAATTAAAAAAGGTGACACTGATCGAAATTGATCTAAAACTTCCGTTATCGTATAAGTCAAATGCATTCCAAGCACAGATCTATCACACATCTGGTCTCCAAATATATACACACAGTGTAACGTACTCATAGGAAAACCTTAGTCAGGAGGTATACGTTACACGACTTTACTTACAGGTTATGTCAATAGCGTCATAAGTTCCTTTTTCAAGGAAGATACTTTCAGTAGGGATGCCTCAAACGTAAGCTAGCAATGCACCTATGCGGACGATGCCTCGAGACAACATGTGAACCTTTAATAAGCCAGTTCGCAACATTTACTATCTGATGGTAAGAATTTATTCTCACTATTTGAACATAACACACCTATCTCATTAGAAACAATCTAAAAACTGTGTTCTTATATTTTTAGAAATCATCAATGGTGTACAAGAGTTGGAGGTCGATGTAATTAAGCTTCAAGCTCAGGGAAATTGAGTTCCCAAAAAGGTTCGTTTCAGATTAACAAAGTTCAAACTTTGGCTTTTTTTTTCTTTTGGCACGAACTAATTAATCCCCTGCCTTTTCGCACCCACGCCGGCTCCCGTTCCAAGGTTTAGTTATACCATCTTTATCTATATGCGTCGATAGGTCATTGTGAGGTTGGGATCTGGAGCACCCCAGCCTGTCAAGTTATTATTAGCAGCGACTGAACCCCGCTGCCACCAAACGGCACTTTCTCACCCCTGCTTGAATTCTTATCTACTTGAGTCACAGTGAATTGGTGGACAATCGCATGTCGCAGGACAATAAACGTACACTGCATATACATCCTGCAGCAGTCCTTCGCCCATCTCCAGCCTCATGCGAGCACATTGCTCGCTTAAGTCACGTGAGGCCCCTTTAATTCCAGAAACAAAAATCATACGCTACGATGCAATTGAAAGCAGCTTCTCCATTATCGATTCTAGGTTAGTTGAAAGTGTTGAAATGTTAGATGGTGCCACACAGGGTGTTTGCAAAGGTGTATATGAGAAGACAACCAGTCTGTAATCTGATGGCTTCTTTTTAGTTTGAGCGTCAAGCTTTCAAGTAGATTTGGACGCTGTATGATGCCTGTATCCTCCATCTTTAACGATTCTCTCCTCCGTTGCAGTTTAAAATTGTTGACAAAGAGACTCTCCCCTCGAACAAATGGGTGCGGTATGCTACATTTCTTATGAACACGAAATAAACAAACAAGGATAAATGGATAAAGTCTTGCGAGATAACTTCAAGTATCAGCATACCTGTTTAAGCAACTAGTTTCACTTTCCCACTTACAAGGTGCACGGATTGTAGAAAGCAAAAGTAGAGAGTTATGATAGAAGGTATTTGTATTCGTTGTCATGACTTCGTGGGCTTCAAGTAGTTACATATACAATAATAATTTCCCTTTAACAACGGGGTCCCCGAAAATCCTATTCAATAAATCACAGCTTGACCCAAACAAGGACAGAAAGGCTTTATTCCATTCACACTCCCGACAACCGTTCCAACCGGACCCAAAATATGTATGCATGTACGTATCGATAATTGTTAACTCAAATCGCTCCTGGGGTATATATGATGACGACTACCCAGACATATGAAAATTTGCCTCCCTTAATATAAGGTCGACCTAAGGACAGAGAAATATCAAAGATAGTTATCTCCTGCCTCTGTTCTGTAACTCGACTGCTCAACATGTTCCTGCGTTAAATTCAATCTCCCAAGATCTTTAGGATTCATTGATTGTTCGAAATGAAATGCATCAAGCAACGCTGTCGACTGCTCGCTATCTTCTTGGTGTAAGGGTAACGTAGCATGGTTTTGCTGGTGTTCATCCGACACCTCTTCCCACGTTCTAGCTTCAAAGGGTGAGCACTCTTGTGGAGGCGGTGACATGGATATCTCGCTGGCATCACTGGATTCTTCGGCCCTTGAAAGAGCTTCTCCCGCAACCATAACAGCGTCATCCGATTCCCACATGCCCTCACGTCGTGGCGCACGAGCCAAAAGATCTAGTGCTTGTCGTCTTATTAGCAGAGTAGGTGCTCGTAACGCTGTAAAGAACTAATCAAAATTAGCACTTGGTTCGAAGTTGAGTTGAAGACGAATATTTCAGTGGCTCTCAGTACACGTTATAAGTATTCCTTGTGTCACACAACTAGAAAAGGAACGGTAAACTTACTAAAGGGGCTATTATTCCAATGTCTGTGGAGAACCCAAAGCCAGACCCAATTTTGGTACGATCTAGCTGATGAGCGATGATTGAATCGCACAATGAGATCATCTGTGCGAATTTTTCTTCGGAATATGCAGGCATATTGATGACGATCGATATCAAAAGCCAATGAACCATTAACATTTCCACCCCAGATCTGCTATCAGTCTGGCCATTGCGTGGCCTCGAAGAACACTCCATAACATAGTGGTCAAAGGCGACCTTCCACTCACTCATCGCTACAGAGTGTTTTTGAGATTCTTCGCCATGGGAATAGGATGCTCTACGCACGGTAGGACTGTCTTCTGTTGAGGTTCTGTCCGACATGATGTCGGCAATTAAGATCTCTAAAGCATGGCGGGCTTCGTCTATCGATTGAAATCTTGAAGTATCATTCGATATTCGGACGTCCTTCATCATCCTCCATAACGCAGCTCTATCTTTACGATACTTTGGATTCACAAAAGAAGCTGCTTGCACACCAAGTGCTAAAAGTAAAGGCGAAAATTCTCGCTCCCAATCAAGTGCTGAGTTAGTCTGGGTGTGAGATAATGGTTGGATGTTTTGCTCTTTGATATCTTCTAAAATCTTCAGCCCAGCTTTTAAATGAATTATGGCACTGTCGTGGTTGCCTGATATACAATCGAAGCATATGAAAAGAATACAGCACATCAGTGTAATATCAAGACGCTGTGTTTCGGTGGCCATCAGCTTGTGTAAGTGGCTGATAGCTACAGTGTACTGGTGGAAGGCGAATGATTTAATTGAAGAGTCCTGGCTGTGACTATAGTTCTCGTGTCGTGAAATAAAGTCTTGATGAATAGCTCCAATGGCAATCACAGCATGCCGTATCGCTGGCTCAGTGTTGCTGGCTTGTACGACTCTTCGCTGCCAAAAATCTTTCGAGAAGTCGGCGGATAGTGCTGGTACTGTCACAGTTGTGAAGAGTAACAACATTCTCTGCTCCATAGGATCCTCAGTGGTTTCAAGTAATCTCGATTTCGACTTTGGTTTCCGAAGAGTTGGGAGCTGGCCCGGTGGTGCGTAACCATCGCACTTCCTGCCAGTGCTTGTACATCTATTACAGAATGGTTTCCCTTCATCGCATTTTACTCTTCGAATTCTGAAAATTCCTATTAGCTGCGCATTTGAAAAGAGAATCATCGGATCTCGCTCACTTGCAAGTTATGCAGCCCGTTCGTACGGGAGTTCCACAAATACGATATCTATGAGCTGACTTTGGCTTCATGTTTGCTTTCGACGAGTCAATATTTGAGTAGTGATCATAGAGGGAGAAGGCCGGGTAGATCTAAGAGTGCTACTAGGTAGGTAGGCTGCCTGGGTAGTTTTAGATACCAATGAATTGATACCTTAGGACATGGATAATTGGCATGGGTGAGAGTACTCTCTACCGAAAGCCGGAACCGGTACATGTTGAAAAGCTTCAGTATTACGCCTCTCTCGTGCATGGTTTCCACCCAGTCGCATCAGATCATCGTGGGCATTTGACTGGCTCCTGTAATAGATACGTCAGAAAGATTAGATAGGCACTAGCTATCCTTTCAACGGTCCCCAAGATGCTAGACGCAACTGCTGCGACATTCCAGATTGGGAACAATTTGGAAGAGATTGCACATGTGATTGCAGTGCCACTACTATGAGTACCCAGGAGCCATTTGCTGCAGCCCCCAAGCCCACTTGCTGGAGCAGCTTCTGTACCGCTATCAAATTCCCATTGCCATGGTAGGAAGACGTCTCGAAGAGAAAGGGAACACGCCAAGTGGATTCATATAATGCACGGGAAGTCATCATCAGAAGCGACGAAGCCAGGTTAATCCACAAAATGCAAGGAAACTCATAGTCATAAGCGACAAAGCCAATTGCAGCACTGCTGTAGGGGTGTGTTTAGCCGATAACAACCCTCGCTTGGGAAAGGGGCTTGGGAAAGGGGCTGCTGGTAAAATCCGCAACAACAAACTGACGGGAACAAGCCATTTGGAGAGTACTGCGCCGCTTGAACTGGGGGTGCCTTTTGCAGACTCCCGTTTGGAAGCCAGCTTAAGCCCCCAAACCTTGAATTGCAGATATGGCTTGCAGCAGTGCCCGTCTCAGACGCGAAGGTAAATTTCTAGAAAGAGTACGATGTTAATTACCCGCTAAACGGCCCGAGACAACCGACGATGGCGATGATGGAAATTCAACATCTCTTGTTGGAATTTGATGAATCTTTCGGGCCTCTGCCAAGGTAGTTCTTGGATGGAATATCTTAGCACCGTGGCATAGAGCTACCTTTTTGGCCCTCCATACCATAAACCGCCAAATCTTGCTTTGGTGAGATTATATACATGGGGCAGCAATGTACGTCCATGCACGCGCGCCAAAATCGTGCCTTTTTATTGGCAAGATCGATGTTCTACTGCATTCGGCATTTGGAATTTAACATAATTAACACCAAAATCTATGCTGTGGAGAGTTGGGACATGTTTATGGGTTCTTATTATTATAGAGGGCCGGGTCATCTTTGCCTTCATTATATGGTCTGGCATCCCATTGTGCTAGTTACTACGGAGGTTAGAAGACGGTCATTACTGTAAGATCAGTGAATTAATCGTGCATCTCTGTTTGACAAAACCCAATAACTTTATCTGTAACATCCCAACGATATACAGATCGCGGGGTGAGTCGGCTCGTCCCGAATGATTCACGATGCCTCCGAGTGGCTTCTGGGACTTTTTCTGGGATACGAGCCTGTGTTAGAACTCCCTCGCGTCACATATAACCCCCCCAAATCAATTGCATCTCAGAAGGTTCAAATAGAATGAGGGGTTTGGACTTCTAGTCAAGTAAGATATTGATTAACGTTCTTGCAGTCATGACTCGAAAATAGGCTAAGGCATGTATGAGTCTTGCTACTGCCTTGCGTAGATATTCCAGCAGGAAGAATGTGGCTTTGCGATTATGTGTGCCGCAATACAATATCAATTAGATGATGTGACGTTCCAAATAAGCTTAGCCCTAGCATGATTCTTCGAAAGAAGGGGGGGGGGGGGATAATTTAGAGGGCATGTTCATAGCACATGCAGTGTACTTTTACCTTGACGCTCTTAAATCTTGAAATTAATATGTTATGTGTCAGGGCAAGAGATTGACCATAACATTGGTGTTACCGTTATCCATCGTGTGCACAGGTCTCATGCAGGCGAAGCGTATCTGTCGATGCTCCTTGGCGCCAAATAACCATTACCCAAATTCGGGGACGGAGCGACGCATGGTCGAAGAAGATGGGGCGAGGTGCTGTGATAGCGCGGCAGTGCCTTGTTCCATAACCAAGTCAAAAGTTCGTGACTGGAATTTAAGCGCCACTCGCCATGTTAGATTCAGGGAGGTCGCTTAAAGACACTACCCATTTCGTGTCAAGTTCTTACCAAGCTAGCCAACTCCCTGCTTACGAATATAATTCACTACGCCAGTGGCTTTACTCTATGTCTCATATCCTGACCTGCTAACGCGGAAAGATTGTACCATTTTATATTTGCCAATATGGCGTTCAGAAATACTCTTCTTGGCTTCTGAACAGAAGAGCGGGCTCCATGTAATATGAGTCCGCTATGCTTCAACTTGGTGTCTGTATTGTTGACTCAAGGCGTGAAAGCTCCAAATCTTCCATTAAAATCTGCAATATCTAATCTATAGAAAGCCCAAGTTGAGGTCAGGCAAGGTTCTCCTCCTTGTTCATCATCACCTTCCATAGGGTCCCAGCCCAAGCCATCAATTGTACCGTTTTGATAGAACCCCTGCAATATGTGCTTCTTCTTGGCTAAGCTTGCGTCACAGTCAACAAAAGCAGTTCTGTGCTCCTACTCAGGTACGATCGTCGTCAATGACAATGCATGTCTGAGCATGTCGAAGAAGCTTCCATAATCTTCTAGCATCAGGAAATAGAGACACGGGTAGCTGGATAATTTGTCGAGTATATCCCCCTGTTCACAGGAGGCAACGAGCTTAAAAGTTTACTTGCTTGTCATTTGAGATATGGGAAACAATTTGCAACAACTTCAGTTTGACATCATATCATGTAAAGCTTTAGTAAATCTTGTCGAAGCAACTATTACGAGACCGAGAATCCTTTAAACTATGCACCAGCGTGGGAAGGATAATGGAGGAGACTAGAGGGGAGGCAATGCAGAGGATGCAAACAAAGACGGGATGGAGCTACCATCATAAGTCGCCGAAGGGCTGGATAAACTGAGGCTATCGCTTCTGAGTGATCTCAAAAGACAGTCTTGCTTGATATCGTCTATCCTATTTTGATGTTTACAGCACAATAGCGACATCGGGGACCTGCCACATGGCCGAGTTCAAGGAGAAAGGCAGTCAGACAGGCACAGGCCCATAGCAACTCACCACTCATACTTCCGCGGCAGAATGAAACGTGAGGCGTGCGTCACAGCGGCTATCCTACCTGCTACCGCATGCTTATTGGATCTGTATACGGTATGGGCAACCGCCTTATGCTCTTCTGTGTCTAATGTATATTTTCGATGCCATCCCACTCTCTATTGCATATCCAAGAGCAGTTCTGATTCCATTCCGCAGCTTCCGCAACTCGATAATGTGACTCCTCGCTTCGAAGCTACTATTCTGTCAGAAGAAAATTCTTTTGGGGCACAGCAATTGCCGCTATCCTCAACTGAGAAACTTGCGATGCGGAATATCAAGTGTTCCGCTCGGAACCGCCGAGATATCAGACCTTAACTACCTACTTCATTCTTCATAGATGAAAAAAAGATGCTAGATTTGGGTTACATTGATATGCAAAACACATGTTTTGTGTTACAGTAGGCGCATGGTTTCCACGTTCACTGATGGCAAATTGTCAGGGGAACATCATGTTCATGTTGATCTTCTGGCTCTGATCATCGCCCTAGATGGAGAAGGCGCGGACGGAATGGTGGACCACTATTTCCGGTACAATTAGAGCTACCGTAGAACAAGGTTATAGGCAACCTCCATCGCGGGCGTTGACTTTTGCCAATGTGTGGTATCTGCGCAGTGATAAGAATTCTACCAGGTATTACCGCTCTTCACTCCTGTAGATGGAAGGCACAGGCCAGGGAAAAGCAGAATGACAGTAAATGATTAGAATTTAGAACGGTGGTCATCTTCCGTGCTCTGAAATGGTACAATAGTTCACTAATTGGGCATATTTATCTGTGACTATCTTGCTAAGTCGAGAATGGATCATACTTTCGGATGGAGAAGTTTAGATAGCCAAGCTTCTCTGCTTGAAAACACTGAGCACACTAGCAGACTGAGTCTTAAGCGTCGAGCTGGGTGATCGAGATATAATGGTCAAGTCCTCATGGCCATGCCTTTTAGAAAGGCACACGGCTACTAGAAAGAAACCTGATCGCTAGAGCATATTAGAAAGTTACTAATCATTGAGATCTATGCCCACCAGCCTTCTGCAGGGTGGACGTCTTTTCTGTCGGACTCACTGTCCGAATGTTCTGTTCTGTACTATGAAAAGTTGAGGTTGTACCATGTGGGCACAGATACACAAATATGTGTATGCTGTATGATGAAAATGTTCTATTTCTGACACTGGATGAAGCTAGAGTACTGTAAGTTCATTGAATGAACAGCATTGATGTCAAACGTTCTTCGCGTAGCACAGTACAAACAGAGTCACATCAGTAAAACGTACTGAACGCACCATATTGCAATATTTCATACGGCATATGCTATACAACTTGCAAGATGTCCCTAGCTCTGAAGGATAGTGAGTTCAATGTATCAATTTGTATTGAATAGAAATACTCTCTAGGCCTTCAAAGACCTGGTGAGCTATTGCGAATTCGCCCAAGGTCAGAAACTCCTCTTATAGCGACTGCATGTTATGACATTTTGAGATTCATATTAAACCAGATATGATAAAGTTTTCATCCATATGGCCCGAAACTTAATAAACACCCCCCAAACTCCAATAGACATCCATCCAAATTCTTTAGTTCACGCTCCTCAAATCAGATATATGCATTGCTTCGCGATTGCACAAATCTCTATGACTATGCGCTCCCCGATGGCGGCTGGAAAAATCGATTGTGGTACCCCATATCTTGCTCCGGTTGAGGAGATGGCTGAGGAGAAGTGTTCTGCATTAGACTTAGACCAGGCGGGCTCCTTTCGCCATTTTCATGCTCTGCGTCTACTCCATAGCGGTTGTGATATCCAATATCTGACTCGAATACAGAGCCACCAGGAGCGTTCTCTTCAAAAGGCGCATCATAGCCTTGATCTCTCATCCGCGAAGTCTTCAGGTTATTCAGGCGTTGCGCTTCCTTATCATCTTCCGGCAGAAGGTATTTTCCTTGCCTGTTGGTTTTCCGGTAAATATGTAGATCGAGTAGAACCGCACCAAAAGTCGATAGCCTACATGTCTAAGCGTTAGCAACTTTGTCCCTGTTCACCTGGTAGATAGAGATACATACGACCCTATCAAAGTCATCGCCCATAAAGCCTTGTAATCTCTACATACTCCCGCCCGAGTATTGCCTCCCCACTCCTCACCCGAACACTGCTTTTGCAGCACATGGCTGGTATTGACGCTCCAACTTAATAATGCCAGACCCAGTGCCCAGAAAAATGTTATGGCTCCATTAAGAACGAGATTAAATCGCGGAGAAAGGTAGGTGAAATTATATAATATGATCGTGAGGATTAGGATTCCCATTGTACCAAGGGAAACTGAAAGGAGCTACGACTCATTAGTGACATTTATCAAGAGGATAATCAGAGCTTCGACATACCACAACGAACGTCCATGGAATCGAGTAGTTCTCCTTGCCTATATCACATCTCAGTCAGCCATTTGTCTCCCTTTGTCTCCGCGCACAGAAATAAAGCGCACTCACGCAGATAATACATGAAATAGGCCATGATCCCACTAACTACAATCGAGCTTAACAATTGACCGGCCCTCAACGCATGAAAAGGGATGCGCGGATACGGAGATGGCCTTCCACCTCTTTTGTTCCTCTTGAGCGCCATCTTTTATTTGGCCACAACGGCGACCTCTTCTTCTCTCTGGTGCTTTCAATAGCAATGTCGTCTTGATAGGGCTGTCGGGTAAGATGCTGGGATATCGAAATTTCTTCGTTATGTTGGTTGTTGGCGTTACTACTCTTCAACAGGAGGAACGTCGAAGCACGTGTGTTTCAAGGGTACACTCCGCCGGGTATGCTGGGGGCTGAAGGTTCCATCGGGGCACAGCATATTAATTACTAGGCGATGATTACTGGTGAGGCTGTCCAATATCACTGACAGCTTCAGGATGCCTCTTGATTGGTTCACTATACCGTAGCAAGCTGTCGGGCGTTGGATAATATAGTGGGGAATAACGATATTCGGTATCCAAAAATAGATAATTTCAGGTAAGATGTGGCGCAGCGAGAAAGTCGAGCATACTTTACAGCACAAACACTTAACTCTGCGGTCTTCTACATTAGACACATGTGGGGTTGAGAGCTTTTGGACAGCCTTGGAAAATACGCGTGTCTGAGCACAGCATTAAACTGAACAAACATAGCCGTGTCTCTATACTGCGTTGAGCTCGTGATAACACGAAAGTGATTCTGTATTGTAGGACCACTCAACGAGCATTCTCTCCAATACTATCATCATACGTGATTGTGAATCTCCAGCTCTTTATTACTACGCAGGAAATGGTTGTGATGTCTCATAGCGAATTGATGTTTAAAATATTTGTGAAATCTTCCGAGATCAACAGGCTTGCGCCAAAATACGCAGTTGCCATTTTCTTTGTTCCAAAGAGGCATATCAGCACTGCCCAATGCTTTGCGATTAGAAGCGTAAATAATTTGAGTCACCTTGGATACTTAAAATCGTGGCAGCTTCCATATGTTACGCAATGTATTTTGCTCTAGCTAGAAAAGTGCAGAGTGTATTCGCTTAACCCCTGAGGCTCTTTTGTGATTTCACGCTCTCACTCCAGTAGGGAAGTCGATTCTACTAAGTCACTGTATAAAATACGGACGTCCCTCCAGCAGGAATGATATGTCTTCAAGTTCTCATCTCTTTGTTGTCAGGCTATAGCTTCTTATGATACATTCGCTATTTTATAAGGATAAATGGAATGTCTTGTGTTATATTACAAAACTGGCATTTCTATAATGAGTAAGGGCAATACGCTATCAATTGAAATCCTCAAATCATCACGATATGACTTTACCTATCATGATTTACCATGATTTCTTTGGGAACAGGGAATATTTCAGTACAAAGCAGGTTTTGACGACCATGGTGGTATTGTTCGGCAGTATTAGGTGATCCATTGTACAGTCATAATTCGTGAGCCCCATTCCCACCCTAGATCCTTATCTCGGAACTCCTCTCCAATTGGAGTGATATATTTCACACAATAACCCTATTACTCCGCACCCACGCCACCCAGGATCAGACTCTCTAATTCCCATGGGCTTAGTGTGCTCCTCCGTCTATTTGCTCTCCCGCCTTGTCGTCCCTGCGCCTTTCGTTTTCTCACTACTCCACGTTCAGCCTCTACGGCATCACCAGTGTCCCTTGCCACTTTCGAAGGCTCATCTTGAGTTGTGATTTGTGGAGGCTTCAACTTTACGGTTTCTACATTTGCAGCACTCTTCATTCGTGCTGCCTTCAGCTTAGCTCTTACTCTAGCAGCATCAGCTTCTCGCTCGGTAGCTGCTAGTTTTGCGGCAATAGATGCCATGGTCAGCGGGCTCTGCTGTGGAGGTGCATTGTTTCGCGGTTTTGGAAGTCGACTTGCGGCAGTCTCCTTTAGCCGTGGTGTTGATGGTACTTTACTAGAAGGCGCCAGCTGTGTGGGCTTCTTCGGTGAGGATTTGACAGGGCTCGCGGGTTTTATAAAAGACATCTCGTCCGATGGACATATAGGATGGGTATCTTCCTGTCCACGGCTTTGAGGTGTCGATTGAAGAGACTTTTGGGGCGAAGACCTATCTAGCTGAAGGAGATCATATGTGTTCTCCTCGACAATCGTACTGAAGGCATCTCTTTGTCCACGATTACCGCTGTTGATCGTCTCACGAAGAGGAGATATCTGAGGAGCTTCAGGAACTGGTGATGATGATTGTGCCCGATTAATCGAAAAGTCTTCTGGTGCCTCTTCGGGTACCATTTCTACCTCATCCAAAGGTTCTTCTTCAAACAAACTTGACTCGGACTCTGAGTCCAATTCATCGAAATCGGGCTCCGCAGAGACTTCGAGCTCATCATCCTCCATAGCGTCAATGTCTACTTGCGTATCACCTTCGCCTTCTTCCATAAGCGTTGAAAGTTGCAAGGCTCTTTCATTTGCCTCTTCTTTCGGCTTGAAGGGGCTCAACAGGAGACCCATCTTTAGCTCTTCAAGATTCACAGTTTGCCCGCTCCTTGTCATTCGCTTGCGCCAGCCATCCATCATTTGTACCGCTTCTTTCCACCTTGTTTCCATCTTTTCCCATCCCTCTCGTAATCGGATGATTTCTTCTTCTCTAATTTCAACTTCTTCCAAGGGTACAAATGAAGGATTTGTCAACAAGTTTCGTAAATGCTCGATCACGAAGTCCATTTCTGCGGCCAAGTCATCATAGGCACTCTCCGTCTGCACGACCATGCCGCCCTCTTGCGCATCTTCCTTTTCGCATCCAGATAGTGTCCTCAGGGTTCCTACAGTTCTGCGCAGCAGAGCTCCCATATTCTCATTCTCCTCGCTAAGACCGCTTGCCAGGTCAGTCAGGAACTGATTTGTCTCCATCCTCAGGTCATAGCCAGGCTCGCTGGTGCTGACGGTTCCCACGACATTTGTTGCGGCGCCAATCCCAGCTGTTACGTTGACATTCACCACTCCAACCATCTTTCCAGTTCCTCGAGCCCGGCCTCCTTCTCCAACATGCTTCTTCATGCCCTCGATTGTCTTCTCACGTTTGCGCACTTCGTTGGCGCATTGCGCCCTTGTCTGAGACACCAGCATCTTCATTCTCGCCATGTCTTCCTTCAGCCCTTTCGTAACGTGGTCCGCACTCTTTAATTGCTGTTTCAACGCGCGTTCTGTAGCTTCCGCGATCCCCAACTTCCTTTGCGCTTCTGCGTGTCTATTCTGTAGGCTTTCCTGAGAGCTAGTCTGTCGCAGGGCATCGGCGCGTAAGGACCGTATCGTCACAGAGAGGTTCTCGCGTTGTTCTGCGTCCCGCTGTTGCACCATTAGCTTGCTTCCCAAGTTACTGGAGAGAATCTAATACATCTCGTCGCAGAAGCAGATTGTTCACTATACTCATGATACGCTCCATTGTGCCCTTGGTTCCTCCTTCTCCCGCCTCAGGATTCGCAAACTCGATTGTTTGGCCATTTCGCAATAACCCACGAGACAGAAGCTGGTTGTTGATATACAGGGAAGCTGCCTTCAGATTTTCTGACTCCATTGTGACTTCTAGAATTGCAAAGTTCTTGCATGCATTCGGCAGAAAGTAGTCTTGCGCAAGGTGGTGTGGCTTTGTTGCATTGTCACTTTGTTGATTAGCGACAAAGATGTAAACATTGCCAAGATATATGGGCAGGGGTAGGAGGCGTGATGCCCACGAATTTATGTTCAAGACAGTATCATATCATTCGAAACTTATTTCACAATGTCTAATCTCACTAATTTAATAAATTCGTAGTTCTTAGATCTATGCTTTGTGATATAAAGGCCCGATAGGCACCCTTTAAGGATTCTTTGCTCCTACCCCCGCAGGAGAAGTTTCTATCTGCCACGGACAGTACACATTAATGTACATTAATTCGTCTTTTTGACCAACGCGACAAAGGTTGTTGTATTCCAGTCTCCAAAACCACCTCAACGCCTCGCAAATCAGTAGGCCACAGCCAGCAGCACCGTACTGAGACAATTCCACCACCGCCAGACCCAAGCTCCGAGCTACGCTCGAGACTTTTTTGAGTGAGCAAATGTAGGTAACGGCCAAGAAGAAGAAAAAAACTGCTCGCAAGCTATGCTCATTGAAAACAAACCCCTACCATCTATCATGAATTGTGTCATATATACCAGTATCCCAACATGTGCTCGTTAATCCCATCCATACTCATGCACGCTTACCCATGGCAACTCCTGCCCCTACAGCAGCTAAATCTTGCCTTGCACTGACACTTCTAGTTGCAACTCTAGGCAAGTTACTACCTCCAGAAGCAAGTACCGGACCAGTGCTAATACGTCTGCTGCCTATGGAGCTGTCGAGGGCGCTATTCGCATTTGAGACCCGCCTAGCTACTGGAGGCTGAACTTTAGTCGGGCTTCCCCCTGAAACTTCTCGTGCCCTCCTGATTGCTGTACCGTTTTTAAAGCTTGTTGCCGGTGGCTCAGGAAGTGGTCTATTAGTGATAGACGAGGTCGCAATAGTGTTGTTTCTTTTCAAGGGAGAGTCCATAGGCCTTTTTACAGGCATAGTTTGCCCTATTGGTCTCTTTTGGCCAGTTAGAAATTCGTGTCTGATTGCTTCATCAGGCTTTAACCTCCTTTCTGGGTCCCATCGCATACAGCGTGAAATAAAATCCAGGAAAGCCTCGTCCTCAGTTTTGAGTACTTGCGCAAGGCTCTTGGACGATGGTCGACGCCGACGTCCCTTTGAAGATACCGTGAGACGAGGTTTGCCGAGAGAATCAAAGAATAGCTTTCTGCGCGTGCTTTTTTCAATCAAATGCTTCTCCGGTGGTCCAAAGACCTCCATAATACACGCAAGCTGCTCCTGTTCGTTTTCTCCGGGAAATATCGGAACTCCTGTGAATAGTTCGGCCAGAATACATCCAAGACTCCACATGTCTATTGGTAACCCGTAAGTCATGCCAAGAATCACCTCTGGTGAGCGGTAGAATCGGGATTGGATGTAGGTATACACCTTCTGGTTCTCAAAACAGCTGGAACCAAAATCAATAACCTTAATTTCCGAATGCATAGGATGTGCTAGGAGGATATTTTCCGGTTTCAAATCGCAGTGAATGACTTTGTGTTGCTTCAATAAGACCAAACTGCTTAGAAGCTGTTTCGTAAAACGCCTTACGATCTTGAGTGAAAATCCGCGGAAGGAGTTGGACTTGATGAATTCGTAGAGATTCATATCCAAAAGCTCAGTCGAAATACAGAGATGACCACGGAAATAGAAACTCTGGGTAAAATTGACCATGCTGTGTTTGTTGGCAGGATCCTAGAAACGTTAGATATATATTTATCATTGTATAGATAGACTCACCCATTCGCGCAGCTTTTGGAGAATGTTTACTTCTACCAATGCCTGCTGGTGAAATCTCTTCTTGTTCCGAATGATCTTTATTGCTACCAACCCACCAGTCTTGTGATCAATGCAGCGCACGACCTGACCAAAACTACCTTTCCCAAGTATATCAATGATTTCATAACGGTATGAAAGATGATCTCCGACAGCAATAGTATAGTCTCCACGTTCGTCATCGTAGCCATAATTATGAGCTTCTGCTGATACCTGGCCAATGTGTTTGGCAGCATTCTGAGTTCCACAAAAATATATTTCGGGGAAATCCATGACTTCCCCTCTTTCATATATGTTAAGGTTAGCAGCCATACAAGCTTGCTTGGGTGATGCACGTTCTTTCGGGGTGGCCCGCTTCCTAAGCGCGTCCAGCTGTCTTGCTGCTGTCTCAGTTTCTTTCCTCTTTGACCCAAGCCGCTTCATTTCCTCTTCAGCTATGAGGTCGTCTTTGTCAAGATCCACAGTCCAAGGATCTACTTGTTGCCTCATGCTGCTCGTAGAAGATTTTGGATTGAGCATCTTGCTTACAACTGATGACGTTGCACGTGAAGGGACACTCCTATCTAATTTTGTGTCGGTTTTCTCTTTTTTGGGACTGCCGTTGATACCCCAGCTATCACTTCGTGTTCTATCATGGCCACTGAATATGCTCAAGCTAGAAACCGAACTCTTCCGACGTTTTGAATCAAGATAATTTGTCGATTTGACAGAAGGGCTAGGACTTGGTATCGAGTGATTTGATAGATTGTTCAAGGTTGCTGACATGGGTAGTTTGGGGGGTGGCATGTTATCGTGTTTCGAAACCAAAGGAGCATATTCTTGATCTCGCTCACTCGCAGCGTGAGAGGTGTTGATATTAGACTTCGAAGTACTTCTCTTCCAGCCCAAGCTGAGTTTACGACGTAGGGAGGTCCCGGAGGAGGGCGTAGTGGGTTCTTCTGGGCTTGACACTTGGGTTGGGGTACCGTTTTTTGCCGGACGGGTTACCTTCTGAGCACGTGGACCGGTAAGCTTCACAGATCTATGCTCAAAGTCTGACGTATTCAAGTCACCCGTGGTCTTAGATTTAGATATGAAAGAAGAATCCCCGCTAGTCTTTGGGAGAGATGCGGAAACAAAAGGCGAGACGGCTTGTCTTGCTGGTCGTTGATTGATTATGGCGATTGGTTGCGTTGTCGATTCGGAACCTCTATTTGCAGTCTGTGATGAAGGATCACTGCGTAAATGATGAGTCGAGCTACTACTCCTGGCATGTTGTGTAGGGAGTTCTACATCTTTATCACGGTGATTACGTGAAAAGAAGGACGTTTTAGATGCAGTCATCGGTGTACTAGGAGTTTTGGTAGTCGCACGTCGAGGTGGTGGAGTTGTATGTCCGTTCGCCTGAGGATTTTCCTGCAATGCTGCGACTTTAGCTGCTGTCGGAGTGCTTAAAGGCAATAAATTCAAAGGTGGAAGACGCAGAGGTTGTAAGTTTTTCTTCTTCCCCGGCGCAACATGATTCTGCTGATCTAGATCGGATGTTGACCCCGGAGGCACATAGTAACGACTTTTAGATTCTATGTCGTTTTTAACAGGCTCCCGTACGGAGCCTCTCCCAGAAAGACTGTTCGTCGAGGTGCTATTTATACTGCTGGCATCAAATGGCATACTCGATTTTCTTCTGGCAAAAAAGAGAGGCTCAGCAGCTGCATCCTTAGGAGACTCATAGGCTTTCGGTATCGCAGGCACTGGAGGTACTTCTTCATCCTCGTTGTTACCAGCTGAACTATGGACATTCCTCGATTTTGGGGTGGGCAATCTGGATGATGCAGGGGGCTGCGATATCCGGGTTTGAGAGCCTAAAGATGTGCGAAGGGTGTTATAGCTTGCATTTGACTGAATCGAGAGGCCGGAGCTAAAAGACTTACGATTTATGTCAGGAGTTGTACGAGACGAAGAAGGCGTTGGAACCTTCCTCGGCAACATTGATGGAGACCGAGCTGATAGTCGTGCACTCGATGTATCTGGTTGGGGGGTCGGAGGTGTATTTGGCATTGGGGGGGGATTTTGTAGGACAGAAAGCCTTTTTGCCCTCCTGGCGTCTGTTGGGCTTACGGTTCTAGCTCCAAGGCCTGTTGCGTGAGATGTTTGTGGCAGGCCCGGCATGAGCGATGCCCTCTTCGCGGAGGACGACGGAGTGGTAGTTCCTCTCCCATTGGATCGAGCAGGCGATCTAGTTGCGAATGAAGCAGATCTGCTGTGATCAGGCGTGCCCACTACCAAATGGGCTTGCCCTTGTCTCGAAGGAGGTTGTAGAGATTTGGTTTTCGCCGCCCTAGATGCTGTGAGTCCTCGAGCTCCCTCAGAGTATGTGTTTCCCCCTCCCATGTTGCTTCGAGTCGAGGCTGCGGTATCTGAAAGGCCTTGGAGAGATTGGCTCAATGCCAAACTTGGTCTGCGTCTCTGGGTAGATCTGGTGAAATCAGAATCAATCACTCCAGGTCCAATCGACTTTCGGGGGGGCTTTGAGACGGCATTAGCAGTACTGCTCCCGGATACAGGAGGATATGCGCTCTGTCTTCGATTCCGCATGCTAGCAGGCGCGCTTGGAGGATCCATGGCCCCAGGTACGCCAGTTATCGTGGAAGACGTTGTGTTTTGGCGTGTAGATGCACTCTGTCGCCGTAATAATGAATCTGAACGGACTGGCCGTGTACCAGTTGGCGCGCGAGTTGTGAGGGGAAGCCGCCCTTCACTTGGAGCCGTGATCATCGTGTCTAACTTTGGTCCTGTAACAGGAGCCACAAATGGACTATGATGATCATTGGAGGTTGGAATAGTGTTATGGAGATCGTCGAAACTGGGGGAGGCAAGGAACTCGTAAGATGTGCTCGTGTCGTCTTCGCTGCTGTTGTTGTAACCACCACCAAATGAGAACAGAGAGTGATTGTTCTTCGCGGAAGCGTTCAATGGTGGGTTTTGGGCAGATGGTAAACGAGGCCTCGGCTCGTAATTTTCGTGCCTGCAATGATCTATTAGCATCTAGGTAGGTATGTTGCATAGCCAAATGGTCTATTCGTGCATTAGCCAGGTAGGACAATGCATACGCTTTTGAGGGTGAAAAATCCCTAGGACCAGTTGGTACTTTCTTTTCCCGAATCATTCCGATCTGCTGTGAAGTAGTTCGAGCTGAAGCTCAGTCCTACCAAGGGCCGAGTGGTTGGATATGCTATTTCATCTCAAATTTCGACTGGTAAGATATATGATTCCACCGCAGGCTTCGTCTCGAGAATTAGTGGTCAGGTCAGGGGATGATTGCCTGTGCTGCTGCTGGTTCTCGGAGGAGTGTGCGATGAAGGCGGCCCTCCTGCTGATTGTGCAAGGTGTATGGGGGAATGAGAATAACGCGAATAATACTCAAAGTACTCCAACACGTACAGAACCCTTTCCCGTGTGAAATTGGTCGAGGGTCGGAAGACGGTCGTTAAGGAAACGGAAGCAACCAGGGGTTGACGGGTAGTCAACATTGGTGGACCTATGAAAATCAAATGGCCGCCATCACTCACTTCGACTTTGCTCACCAGAATAATAATAATAATACGAATAATAATACCCCTAATAGGTAGAGAAAAGGACCCCGGTGATAGTACCACCTGTATGTTTCAAGTACATACAATACCGCAAGTGCGTTTGTTGTTCTTACAATATATTACTAGGTACATACAAAACGCTACTTAGTCAAGAGGGACTTACCCAGATACGTGCGATACCGTATCTGCCAGAACTCTAGAGGATGTTGAAGATCGAAGCAAATCTAACACATTACACTTTTTCTCAAACCCAAGCTCAGATCAATCCGTCCATATTTTAAAAACCCTAATCCGAACTGCGCGTAGATAAATCTCCGCAAGCACGGTAGTAAAGCTAAACCGTACCCCTTTTCCCACTTTTTATCATGGTACCTTACCCAAAATCCGACGCCAGGCCAAAGGGTAGGTAATTAATATGACCAATCACTACGTCCCCCAGCGCCCGCATCCATTCCCTATCCAGAGCACTGCTCAATTTCTGTTTTGATGTAGATTACCCGGCCGTTCTTTGTCAATTAGATGGTGCATCTTGATCGAAGCTATCGACATACTACTTACACATCAACTGGAACTGTTCCATCCGTGCTGACTTTCTGGGTCGGACAAGCCGCGCTCGGATTATTGTTGATCCGGGCGGTCTCATCATGGCCGTGCATGGAATCCAAGCCTAGAGCTGGCTTGTGAGACTGGCCTCGAACATCACAGCAACGAAAATAGTCTCCCCACCAGTCTTCTTTCTCTGTTGGCTTCCATTCTTAAAAAGATCAAGTGTTGAGCGCTTCGATCACCGCAGGCGGATAATAGCTACATCACGGAGCTCACCAGGTTCACCAATCTGCTCTGCACCATCGTCATCGTCAAGGAACCGAGGACTTCTTCCCCAAGCAGCTTGAGAATAGTCTCCACCTCCATACGCAGCATCCTTAATTATGGATGACTTCTCTGAGGACGCGTTTGCGAATCGTGATGAGCCAATACCAGTCATAGATGCAGGTCATGACCTGTCGGATGATGTGGAGAATGATGGCCATTATCACACCAAGGATCGGTTCAGAAATTACACCTCAAATGTGAAGGATAATATAAAAAAGGCATCAGGTAAAGGAGCGGGAGCTGGATCATCTATTCAGGATAGGCTATTGGAGAAGTAAGCAACTCGCTGTAATTCAAATGAATGCTGTCCTAACCCCAACCAGGCTCCTCCAGCAAGTAATTCCAACTGAAGACCTCTCCTCGAATGATGGGCCCTCATCTTCACCGGGAATCGAACGGCCGTCTTTCAACATAACCACCATGTCCGCCAATTTCCGCCGTTTCAACTCCAGAATAGGTGTGGTGTTCGTTTTCCAGAACCACATTTTGCGCCTTCTTTCTTGGAAGCAATGGTCACATACCCTTTCCTTCCTCGCCCTTTATACGTTCGCCTGCCTGGATCCATATCTTCTCTCGGTTCTTCCTCTTGTGGCTGTACTTCTTGCACTTCTGGTCCCTTCGTTTATTGCGCGCCATCCTGCGCCACCGACCACCATTGCAACATCTCCCTCCTCATACTCGTATTCGGCCGCTGGCCCACCCATTGCTCCAGCGCTAACTGTTAAACCGGTTAAAGAACTCTCAAAAGACTTCTTCCGCAATATGCGTGACCTTCAAAATTGTATGGAGGACTTTTCCCGCGTCCATGATCGCTTAATATCAGTCTTAACACCTCCGACAAATTTCAGTGACGAACCTCTATCGTCTACACTATTTCTGTTTTGTTTTGCAACCGCAAGTTTCATGTTCATTGCTTCACACCTTATGCCATGGCGCTTCATATTTCTTGTCATCGGTTGGGTTGTCATCAGCCTCGGGCACCCTACAATCCAACGACAAATGCTCACCATTAACGAGGAACATGTCGTGCCGCACGAACGGCAAGTCAAAACCTGGCTAGATTCTTGGATTGCCAGCGACATTATTCTCGATTCTGCGCCAGAGACGCGAGAGGTTGAAATCTTTGAACTGCAACATTTATCTACATCTGGCGAATGGGAGGACTGGATCTTCTCCTCGTCACCCTATGATCCTCTTTCCGAGGTTCGTCTCAGCGCCGTTCGCCCGAAAGGAACCCGATTTTTCGAAGACGTGCAACCTCCTCGCGGTTGGGAATGGTCTGAAAAGAAGTGGGCGTTGGATCTTTGGTCGCGTGAGTGGGTGGAGGAGCGCATCATCACAGGAGTGGAGGTGGAAACCGAGGGCGAAAGATGGGTATATGATATGCAGTATGGGGACGTGCAATCCCCAGATGTGGAAACCCCAACTAGCAAAGGTACCGGGATCAAAATGAAATCAATGACGAGTTGGGAGGAAGGCAGCGATGCTGATACGGATGGATTGGCCCGGCGAGGAGAATGGAGACGGCGAAGATGGGTGAGGATGGTTAAGAGGAAGTGGCAATCTAATCACCCAGCTGATGTTCGGTCGTGAAAAGGAAGTGGTATCATCTGCTTGAAACAGTACTGTATTTTAGCGAGCTTCAATACTCACTGGGTTCTTCTAATTTTGCATATATTCATGGTTCCGCAGAACATAGATATCTACAAAGTTCTCTCTGAACTAAACAACCATCCTAAATAGCCTACGAAATTACAAATAATAGCGTATGCCTCCACACAAAATCATGAGATAGTGAATACTCAACGTACTATACAAAACGACCTTACTTAATTCTAAAGCCAGTGAAGTTCGTAAAACTGCTACTCATGTAATTAAAAGAGTTACTCCACTGTTATTTCCTGAGCATGGCAGAAGTCGCTTACCTCTGTTTTGCATGGTCTACATGAATAAATTATTGCGAGAGCTTACGATATTAATTGGGATGATCAGATCGAAAAAGCCAGCCGAGATATGGCTTTGTATAGTCAATGAAGTCATCATAAAGCCGACCTTAGCACTATCAAGTGTATCAGATTCTTTGAGATCTTATTATTGAAGCCGCCATTCATAGAAGGCATCTGAGATACCACCCTTATTTACATAGACGCTAATAGTCCAGCACCTTGACCATTAAAGCCTTCCACCGTATTCAGATGACAGCAAGTCATTTATTGGCCAGTCGTTCCTGAACAGAGAGATCTAAAGAACAACTGATTCGTCTCCATATTAGATTCTTTACTCAATCCAGACAAATCTTTTTTCAAAGTAACCGGGATGTATGGCTTCGTTGTAGAGGCGACATTCCTGAAAGTCTGCTCTGCTCTTCAATCTTTTTCTATACAATCTTTTTTCATAGAACTTTGCTAGTATCGTATTTAGATACTATGTATTTAAACACTCTGTCTTTATTGAAAATGAGTTCTAATGCAAATGGTGTCTGTCTGGCAAACTTCGCTTCATGAAGTCCAAGAGAATCAACGTTGTGATAGGCCAGGTAGGAAGGATCTAGTAGCCTGCATTCTAGAAAGGGATATTACTTTACGGGCTTTCTAAAAGCCCTTTTTCAAATATTCACTAAAGTTGTCTAGTAAACTAGTTGAAGTGGACGGTAATCAATGTTTTGCCTTTCCCAAACTCGATAGAAACCTTGACGTTGATTTTAAGTTCAAAGCGGATTCTTGGGCTACCATAGACGAACCAGTACCACCATAAGACTGAAAAGCCATCCAACCTTATCCGAGAGTCAGTCAACCTTCCTTCTGAGGTCAGCCAATTATCCCTAAGCAACATTGTTGTGTACCAACCCGTGCACAGTTGTCTACGATATACTGGCGTTGGAAACTGCGTTACGTATCACACCGGTAAAACGGTCTTTTATGAACAACATCTAAGCACAAGTTTACCACCGCCAAGAACAACACCACTATGTTGAGGTAGATATAACTCAAGTTCAAACAAGAAAGCAGAAGTGATCACCCGTACTCAGATGATGTCGTCCTGGCCCAAGCAGATGTATAAAGCCTTAGCAGGCGATTCAATCACCTTCTCATAGCATCCAGAATACCTTTTGTGAAATAAGAAAAGCCACCTCAGCCATCACAATAGCAGAACAATAGTCCAACCCTCCCGTGCTCATGGGAGGGAGCGCGAGGGAAAAAGAAACCCGACCCAAGTTCGTCCGCGTAGCCGCGAAACGAAGCGAGAAAGCTAAGCGAGCAACGGCAGCGGCGGCCCCAGATCCACTCAACCACCACCTCCAACGACAACCAACGACGACGACGACGAACGAGAAAAAGGAATGCCAAAATCGAACGATACACACGTTGCAAGCACGTGTTGCGATGTGCAACAAGAAGAAAACTATTGGGAGGAAGCAGGCCTATCGCGAGCAAAGGCTTGGTGCGCAGCATCAGATACGAGACGGAAGCGGTGAGGAGTCCCTGTTTTCCACGTGGGCGGAGAGAGGCCATCATGGACCTGTTTGTTTGTTGTGATGGGGATAAAGGGTTTTGGGCACAGGTCTTGGTATGGTGTATGTTTATGAAACTATTCTCCCTGATGCTTGGGGGTGTTTTTGAGGTTTACTTGCTTGCATCTGTAGGTGAGGTGGATCGCATAGGGCTGAATCCCCACTTCTACAAATGATATACACCATAGGTAAAAAGTCACAATTCAAGCTCACCAAAAGCAATCAGCTAAAACATAAAAGGGCGAAGTGAAATGGTTTAAGTAATTAAAAGTATTATTATGATTGTATGTACAAGTACTAAGCTCCACCCATTCAGCAATGTAGTGGGCATTGTTTTCCCTTCATATCCTATCCATACAATCATTCATCAAAAAGGGGTTTTCGTCAACCGGCAAGCTCGCATAACCAAACCGCCGGGAATTAACAACATCCATTACCATCCTGCTCGTTTTCAAACGTGACCAACTATCATCGTAACATGCACAGAACCACAGAGCGCAAGCTATAAACATGTCTCCAAACGCCACACAATGCATTACCAACTCATGCTACGTCGGAATCCCAGAAGAAATGCCAGGTGCTTATAGGAAGTAAGCGGCAACAAGACCGACAAAAGCAAGAGCAGAGTATGCTCGTGTGGACGAGGCAGCACCAGGGAAGTCAACGTTGGTTGGGGTTGGGGTTCCAGCTGGTCCCTCTGGTGTCTTGGTTGGGTAGCCAACAGGGGGGACAACGGTTCCGTTTGGTGCTGGTGCAGGGCCGCCAGTTGGGTAGTATGGTGGAGTGACGTATGAAGTGGAGATGGTTGGGATAGGGTATGGCGAGTATGTGACAGATGGCACGTATGTTGGAGCTGGCTCGTAGGTTGGTGCGGGCACGTAAGTTGGCAAGATGGATGGCACAACGGTGGATGGCTCGTAGGTTGGAGCTGGCTCGTAGGTTGGAACTGGCTCGTAGGTTGGAGCGGGCACGTAAGTTGGGTAGACGGATGGCACAACGGTGGATGGCTCGTAGGTTGGAGCTGGCTCGTAGGTTGGTACTGGCTCGTAAGGTGGG
>Ga0247810_10000547_pt1 | contig 37623 bp, 29 predicted proteins | sample UWRJL119311C1_FD_179918 | JGI IMG/M metagenome (GOLD analysis project Ga0247810, IMG submission 179918) | Plant litter microbial communities from Arlington Agricultural Research Station in Wisconsin, United States - UWRJ-L119-311C-1 | ecosystem: Environmental > Terrestrial > Plant litter >...
CGCCGGCACATAAGGCGCTAGCTTCGCACATCTCTAAATTTGACGATCTGGAACATTCCGGAAGTGCTTTTAGCGGTATGGAAGCGGTAAAAATGCTCAACGAAAACAGCTATGATATTATTTTTCTGGACATTAACATGCCTGTAATTTCCGGTGTCGAATTGATGGAACTACAACCCAAAAGACCGCTTACAATTGTAACCACAGCTTATTCTGACTTTGCACTTTCGGCGTACCAAAACGATGCGATAGATTATTTACTCAAACCTATTTCGTTCGAAAAATTCTCGAAAGCCATAGAAAAAGCCAAGATTTATTTCTCCGGCACTACCACAAAAAAAGAAACCAATACCAATACCAAAGTCCTGTCGCACCGTGTAAACGGACAAATGACTGAAATTCTCCTAAGCGATATTATTTATATCGAAAGCCTGGGCAACTACATGAAACTCTACAGCACCAAACTAAAATCGCCTATTATTATTTACGGTTCGCTCTCAAGCATTGCCGCAGAAATTGACAGCACCAATTTTGTACAGGTGCATCGTTCTTTTATTGTAAATAGCACCAAAATTACAGCAGTAACTTTTAAATCGCTTACGATGTTTAATGGTGAAATTATTCCTATTGGAAGGAAATATCAGATTCTCCTTGATGGTTTTCTAAAATAGTCTTTTTTTATTTAACCAAATAAAAAAAAGCCTCAACTTAAGATAGTTGAGGTTTTTTTTGTACTAAAAAACCGTATAAATACGTATTGCTGATTTATGAAATAGTGGTAATCTTGTTTTAAAAAGTTAAAATAAATATTTACAAACTAAAACTATGAAAACAGAAAAAATTGAACAGGGTGTAAAAGAAGTCATTGCACAAAATAGCAGATATACTGTTGAAGAAATTAAGATTACAGATCCTATTGAAAAATTTATTACCTCATATATGGGAGATAGATTAGCTAGAGAATTGAAAAGAAAATTCAATAAAATTGACACAACTCGAACAACTAACGAATTGTACACAACACTCAAAAAGGTATCTGATATAGTTACTTACATTAATAACTATTATTCAACATTATGAAAAAATTACTTTACATTTTGATTTTTTTACTTTTTCCGTTTGTTAGTTTTTCACAAGAAAGAATTTTCTCGATTGGATATGGCAAAACATATGTAGAAAATGACTCCACTACAGTAAGTGTTACAATTGACTTAAACAGAATACCAGGACAAAGTGAAAAAGCTGGTGGATATTATTTTGTAAATGAAGTCATCGATAGTACTAAGGTTAATTCCAGATGGGGATATTATATTAAACCAACCGTTGACATCAATATTGGAAGCTCTACTTCAAGTGCTCCAAATAACATTTCCCTAGGTGTTCCTGTTGGTCTTGTATATGATTTTAAAGAAACGAATATTGGAATATTTTCATTCTATATAGATGGTGCGCCAGAATTAGTAGCAGATAAATCATTTAATAATAATCTTTATTATTTCTCAATAAATGCTTATATAAAATATGAAATAAATCACGATAAATTTCTAATTAATTTACTGACAGGATTGTCAAATGCAAATGGAGAAAGAGATCAATATGCACTAACAACAGATAGCTATGGTAGATTTACAATACCCTTATTTCTTAAATTTTCATTTTGGAATACAATTGCAAATGAAGGAACTATTAAAGAAAAAAAATACAAAAGAATTAATTGGAGTAATTGGCTGAAGTTTAATTCTGTTTATAAAGATGCAATTAATATCAATGAAAAAAAGAATTATACTTTTTTTAATTCAAAACTTGATTTCTACCTCACACCAAATTTAGGTCTAAATATTACTTATTACAATGGAAATGAAGAGCCAATATTTAAACGAAATAATTCATTAACCTTTGGAATTACATTAGCAAGATAAAATACATTACCTCATTGATTAGAAATTAAAGATAAAAAGTCATTCAGAAAATTGATCTCTTTATGTTTTTGTTTAAAAAACAGTTGTAAACACCTCATTATTAAGATTTTTAATTATTCATGTGTTTTCTAAAAATTAATTTAATGATTATGGATTTCCGTAAAATTAAGAATTATAAAATTATGAAATTTGCTTAAACTATACTAACAAACTACTTAAAACTAAAAAAATGCAATATCAATCATACGATTTAGGTCAACTAAATGGCGGAGAAATTGTAGAAATAACTTTAAAAGGAAGTGCTGCAAATGTAAAATTAATGAATAGCTCTAATTTTTCAAGCTACAAATCAGGAAGAAGACATTCATATTATGGGGGGCATGTTACACGATCGCCACATAATATTTCTGTACCAACTTCGGGGAGATGGTATATCACAATTGATTTGGGAGGGTATTCTGGAAAATTCAGCTCTTCAGTTAGGGTTCTTCCCGGTCGTTTACCCTCTGCAAGACAACCAAACCTTTCATCGGTCCCATCATTAGTACAAGATAAAGAAATATCAGGTAACTATGGTGAAGAACCAATAATTAGAAAATATGATGTATTTATTTCTCATGCATCTGAAGACAAAACCGACATCGTAAGACCACTTGCTTTAGCTTTGCAAAATAAACAATTACGTGTTTGGTATGATGAATTTGAACTTAAAATCGGAGATAGTCTAAGACAAAAAATAGATAAAGGATTAGCTAACAGCAGATTTGGAATAGTTGTACTATCAAAGAACTTTATAAAAAAAGGCTGGACTAACTATGAATTAGATGGCATTATAACTAAATCAATAAACGGTCAACAAGTTGTATTACCTATTTGGCACGACATAACTAAACAAGAGGTAATTGACTACAGCCCATCACTAGCAGACAAAGTAGCTCGAAATACAGCAGTTTATACAGTAGAGGAAATTGCTGAAGAAATTGCTGAAGTTATTAATAATAAAAACTAAAGAAATTGATAGCACTATTTAAAACTAATAATAAATTAATATCTAAATGAAGAGTGACATCCTAAAGAGCAAATTTGACAAATTAGCACAAGAAGTAATCAATGAAGCAGAAACTTTCACCTTTAATCTCAAGGATTTACCAGATTTAAACAACTACAAAACTGACATACGAAAAGATTTAAATTTTACTCAAATTTTTGAAATATTAGATAAAAAATCAAAAAATTGTATATATTGGTTTGAAGTGGAATCAACTAATCATTGCGAAAATTTACAAGTTCTTTTAAATGAAAATCGTGAATCATTGCTAGTAAATTTCAGAACAGTTCCTGTCAGAAATAGTAATACAAATAGTAATATCCTTTACGTTGGAATTCGACGTGGCGGGCGCAGACAAAGAGATAATTTATCTAATATTTCAGGCAGAATAATTACTCATTTAGGCTATTATGATAAGGGCTCAACACAAGGTTTGCAATTAATCCATTGGGCAAAAGATATTGATTGCAAAATTAATTTGAAAGTTGTCGAATTTGAAGATTTACCAAATGATTATTTAAACACAATCGAAAAAATTATAGCATTTAAATTAAAACCAATGTGCGGAAAACATTAACTTGAAAACTAAAATATAAAAATAAAGTATTTTATGAATAATTATATTGAAGATTTGTATGAAGCCTTTAAAAATGTTGATACTAGTTTCTATTCAACAGAATCAATTAAACTTCCAGAATCCTTTTTTAATGATCTAATTCCTAAAGCTACATATATTCAACAAACAGAACTTCATTTTTCAACTGAATTATATGCAGAATGGAGACAAATAATAAAAAGCAAAGATAATGGATATGATAATTTAAAAATAGGATTCGAGACAAGCAAAAAATTTGTTAAAAATATTTTTATTGCAGATCAAAAAACTTTTAAACCAGATTTGATTCTTCACCAATCACAAATTGATTTTCAACCTGATTTGCAAAAAATTTATATTGAAGTTAAAACAAACAACAGTTTAAATGCTAAAAAAATCTTACATGATATTAAAAAAATTGTCTTTGCAATGAAGCAATACGAATTTCAAAACGGTGTTTTTATTAGCTTGAACTGTAAAATAGACAGATTACTTATATTGATTGCTGAAGTAAAAATTAAAGTCGAAAATCTCACTCAAAAAAATGAAACAGAGTTATGGGATAATATATATTTATTTTATGGCAAAAAGAATGGCATAAAGCAAATATTAAAATTTAATGACCCTTCTATATCTCTTTACCCCAACTTTGAATGTCTAAAAAAATTTAACGCCGAAAAATACGACCCGACCGCAGCTATTCACAAAACTGTAACATCGATTCACAATCCATAACCCAAAACAATAAAATAGCTGCAAACTAAAAACTTGCAGCTTTTTTTTTCATTTCAAATCTTAAACACAATTACAAATCCCACCAACCCTCATAGTTAATTTCCACATTATGGTATAAATCTTGATATCGCGTAAAAAAGCCTATATCAAAGCTATAAACCAAAAAAAGCCATTTTTACATCACCATTATTTTAGCTAAACCACTAATCATAAACTGCAACTAACTCATGAAAAAACTACTACTTACCCTTACACTATTATTCGGTTTCTCTGGTTTTGCACAAACCATCAACGGAATTCCTATTCAGGATTTGGATGTAGAATACCTTCAAATTATTGGAAGTTCAGTATATATGTCTTCTAAAGTTAAGGTTTCGATCGACATTGGACAAAGAACAAAACTGATGTCGAACAATAATGATACAGCGCGTTTAAAAGATAAAAACGGAGAAGTTTTGGTGTTTAATTCTATTGTCGATGCTTTAAACTTTATGGCGGGTTACGGATACGAATTTATACATTCGAATATTGTAGCCGAGGCAGGAGAAAATGTTTCCTATTATTTGATGAAGAAAAAGGCTAAATAGCTATAGGCAACGATAGCCGGATTGTAATTATAAGTGTTCGAAACTTTTAAAAATGGGCTGAAAGCCCTAAAAAGCAACAGCGTAGTGCAACGCACTACAAATTAAATCAAAAGTGGAAATTGCCCTGAAAGGGCATAAGAAAATGGAGAAGACAGATTCAAAGAAAAAGGTGTTTTCCGGGAGAACATCAGATAAAATATTTAGACCTAGTTTTTGAAATTAGGCTTTCCGCCCTTACAGGGCTTATAATTATAATCGTTTTCCATTCATAGCGCTTCGCACTATGCTATTGCTAAGGCTCTTTCAGAGCAACAGGTTTCGAACACTTATAATTACAAATCCGCGCTGTTGTTGCATTAAAAATATATAAAGCAAAATAAATCTATATTTAAGTCTCACAGCAAAAAAACTCCCATTCTAAAAATCAACAATCCTCTTTACCTTTAAAAAACGCCTAATTCTAAGGTCACATAAATCGTTTCCTTAAAAAAAATGCTTTCCTGAACCAATTTTTCTTACATAAATAATTATATTCGCGACGCCACTAATCGCTAAATAATTATAGAAAAAATGACCATTTTTAATTTCCTATTTAGAAAATCAAGTATAGAATGTCCAAGATGCCAGGGAAAAGCTTTTGTGGATTGGGAAGACATACGACGCCTGAACAAAGAATTAAAATGGACTCCTGCTCCCTGCGCCTATTGCTACGGATCAGGAAAAGTAGACAAAGAAATGCTCGAAAAAGTTCCTGTAGACTACACATATCTTACTATAGATTTAACGGAATCTGAAATGGAAAAAATAAAAGAAGGTGACGAAGCAACACTGGAAAAAGCAAAAACACGAGAAATTTTTTTAGACAATCTCATAAAATATGCTGAACATCATTACTTAAACAATCAAATGGGTGCCGAAAGCATCGCCGATTTATATCTAAAAACGGAAGATGAAGACGCCATATTTGCGGTAGAAAGAAAATACCTGATACAATACGTCGAAAAAATAATTGAACTAAAAAGATCTGAACTCAATTAACCCCAAAAACCTCATCCTTCACCAACACAACCGAATCCTAAAACTTAGTGTCTTAGTACTAAACTTCAACAAGAAACATTCAAGCATTAGTACCTTCACAGCAAAACACCCCAAACAAGAAAACCTTCTTGCCTTAGCACCTTCGTAGCGACCCTCATCCCCACAAAAAAACTTAGTGCCTTAGCGCCTTCGTGGCAAACAATAAAAAACAGGTATAAATACGTATTGCCACAACTATATTTAGTGGTAAAATTGCGGTAAATAATTTTTACTCAAGATTTATCATTTTACCGAAAGGAAAATAGTAAATGCTGTCACTTTTTTTTGGAACAATAAAAGTGGGATTTCTAATCGACGCCAACGATTAAAAGTCTCACTTTTTTATATTTTTATTTCAGTAAAATTTTTAGAAACTCACAACCTCAGCTGCTTACATCTTAAAACTGCGAATTGACCCTAATCGAAGCCTTTACTAAAGCCAGTGCCTTGATACTGCTTAGAGGAAATTCTATAGTTTGATGATCCGGATTTTGTGCCACTAACTGCACAAATGATTCCTGCTCTGATTGTTTTAAAAAACGTGTAAAAAAGAATTCATTACCATCATTGTTGACATAAACAAGGTACATTTCGCCCCAAATGATATTCTTTTCATGATTATAAACCTTTTTATAAATAACAATATCGCCGCTTTTTAGCAAAGGCGACATACTATCGCCAGTAACGTATAAAGCACCGTCGCAATCAGAAATTTTAGGTATAGAGATCGTATCTACAGGGGTTTGATATTCGTTATTGCCAAACAAATCGATGATTCCGGAAGTAGTTTGAATACTATAAAGTGAAATATTCTGGTTTTTAGGCTCTTTTTCAGTTTTTTTATAGGCTGCATTCTTTTCCTGTAAAATATCAAATTTGAGCATATCTCCCTCACCCGTCAAAAGCCATTCGATATTAATATCAGGATACTTGCTTAAGATATTTTCTAACTTATCAAGACCTATGGTTTTATTGTTTTTGAGTTGACTCGCAAAGGAACCATTAGACATGCCAACCGCTTTTTCCAAAGTACTGACCTTAATCCCTTTATAATCAAGATAATGTTTAATTCTTTGTATAGTATTTTCCGCCATAAAGTATAATTTTTAGAAAAAATCTTACATTTATTAGTTAATTAAGAAATATCCTACTATATTTGTCCCGCAATAAGAAACAAATTAAGCAATGGACAAACGTACGAAAAAAAATACAAAATACACTTACGATCCTAGCCTGATTAAGGCTCTGGTGGAAAAACACGGCTATACTCCTTCTTATATTCGTAAATGTTTAAACGCTAATTCTAATAGTATTACTGGTGATGCGATAAAGGCGGATTACAAAGAATTAGAAAAAAAACTAAAAGACATACTGCTTATTTTTAATAACAAATAACACTATTATTTCCAGTACATAAAAAATGTAGTCAAAAGTCTAGCTGATTATTTATAATTTAAAGTATTCGCTAACCATCGTTTATTCACCGCAAAAAAAGGCAAGCAATTTGTTTCCCCAATCAATACGCTGCCTGCGGTGGTTCTTTAAAAATAAAACTTTAAAAAAACTTTTCATTTATAAGCCAAAATCCTTTAACCTTGAAGAAATGAACACAAATTCATCCTTTTTTGTTTATACACTCCCAAAATCAAATTCGCTCGGACATTATGTAAAAGATAAAGACATATCCCGCGGGCTTAAAAAAGTAATTGATACTTTCGAAAAAAACTTTGCGGGATATCAGTCCGGAAATATACAGGTAGAAATTTTCTATAAAAAAGACAATGGGCAAGAGTTGGTACTCGCACAGCAAACCATTTCGAAAGTAAATAATTTTCTGGGATTGCCTGTACATGAATGGGAAAACCAAGGCAGTGAATACCTTAAAACGTCGATACGCTGGGAAAACTCTTCTAAAAACATTTTAGACATTTTAGAATATCTCACAGCACATAAAAATGAACTTCTGCCTGTATCCCATTTTACCGTATTACAATTTTATCATTACGGCACAAAAATAACAGAGAATGCGCAAATAACTTATATCGTAGATTCCGGTAAATTATTTATTGATCTTTATATGATCCTGCCCTACACTGAAAATGAAGAAAAGGTATATCAAATTATAACCCGTTTGTATAAAGAACTTCCTTTTAAGCTAAATCCTAAAAATTTCAGACGTCTTGGTCCTAAAAATAACAGGCGCGCGTTATGGAAACTTGATGATGAAACACAACAGCTTCTCGAATCGTATTTGATTTAGAATATACAGAAACATCGATTTAACTATTTTTCATGATGTAAATCAAGATCTCATCTTCTAACTCTTTTGATAAGTTTTCGTGTTGGAGTTGATGCTGAAAATCCCGCTCTATTTTTTTTCTGAATTTTTCGGCATTTATTTTACTAATGCAATAATCATCACAAATCATTTTGAATCGGTCGTCTACCAAATACATGATCTTGATCGATTCTATATATTCAGCAAATTTTGCGTTGTACAATTCGTTTGGGAGGGACATAGAATGATTTTTTTTAAAATTAAGTAAACCATAAAGCAAAATAAAAAACTACAGGTATAAGCTTCTTTAATGATAGCTAACAAATAATCTGAAAATCCTTAAAAGTTACGTTTTTCTTTTGTTTTTAATACATTACGTTGCGATCGGTATTATTATAGATCATTCTATTTTTTATAAATCCTTGTTCTTTATAAATCTTAGCAGTATTAAAAGTCTTATAAAATTATAAGGATAAAAAGACATAAATCATTTTTTAGAAACAAACTATGTTTCAAATTATAAAATGAAACAAGCTTTGATTATGCACCAAAAGTAAATGCAATGATATTGGGATAATTGCAATAAATTCAAAAAAATAAAAATTCCAAATTCCAACCTTTGAACCTTTGCTCCTTTGAATCTCTAATCAAGCTATATTCCCAAGTCCGTTCGGAAGTGGCCTGTAGGCGTAATAATGCAAAACTTCTTCGATTGCTATTTTGAGTGCCTCGTTTATGGGTACTAAAATAACGCCCATTCTAAGGTCTATCTGTTTCAATCGCATATAATAATCCGTAAAAATGGGAACATATTTACCGTTGTTAATAGCTTCTTCGGCTGCGACGAAATTTTCCTGTTGTTCTTCTTTGATGATTTTGCAGGTGGCAAGACGTAGTTTTCCGTATTTATCAGTGTTGGCGGCATAGCCAAAAAGTCGGCATATTAACCCGCGGTACCGATAATTACTGCAATTGCCTTTATGTTCTAAAACAGAAAGCGGACGGTATATCAAACAATTGTGAGTAGAAGTCTGATTCAATAGTGCTAAGGTTTCTTTGGCTTTGCCATTCAAAAACAAATGAAATGCCCAAGGCAAAAATTCTAAAGGCGAAGCATCGATGTTGGGTGTCGTACAACATTTGCCACAGCCTGCACTGCAATACAAATGAGTTTCTGACTGAAAAGAAGTAATTTCAACTTCAAGACGGTCAAATAATGCTTCAACCTGTCTAACCTTATTTTCTATTCCCATCCTTTTTTTGGTAAGGTAGGTTAATAGAAATGGCTCGAGCTACAATGATGATAGTATTGGGAAAAGAAATTCCAATTAAAAAATTTCAAATTCCAAAACAGAAAAAAATTCCAATCCCGAAACTTCAGGATAAATTCCAAATTCCAAAGTTTGCCTTCTTTAACTTTCTAAAAAAAACCTTAGCGTCTTAGCAACTCAGCATCTTAGTATCTTTCCTAAAAACCTTAGCAACTTAGTATCTTAGCATCTTAGTATCTTTTCTAAAAAAACCTTAGTCCCTTAGCAACTCAGCATCTTAGTATCTTTTCTAAAAACCTTAGTATCTTAGCATCTTAGTATCTTTTCTAAAAAAACCAATTGCCCCAGAAGACCATAGCGCCCATAAAATTAATACCGGCTGAAAAAATAATCTGGTCAATCGCGCCTGATCTGTGTTCATTCCAAGAGCATCTATTCCGTTTAAATATTGCGCAATATTTCCCGGAAAAACCATTACATAAAAAATAGCCAGAAAAATTCCAATTTTTACTTTGTGACTGGTCATAAATACCACGGCAAGTCCAATAGCCATTTCTACAATTCCGGAAAGTATGACAACAAGATCTTTATCAATCGGAACCCAATTAGGAACCTGCGCCTGAAAATCGGTACGCTGAAAAGTAAAATGCCCAATAGCGGCCATGATCATGAAAATTCCCAAAAGTATTCTAAAAAAATTTTGAGTTTTGGTAGTCTGTATATTTTCCATATTAAGATGTTTATTAGCTTAAAGTTTTAATTTCCTATTTCAAAATCTGAGTTTGATTTCAAAGCGAACTCTTTCAAATTTACGATAATCTGTAGTACGTTATTTGCAAAATTCTGCCGAAATTGTTGTGTGATATCCATGTCATTACCGCCATTCAACCTTTAAAAGAAAATAATAAAACTTTAATACAAAATCCGTTCAGAAATCAAATTTCCGATGCTACTTTTGCGTTTTAGAAATACCACTCAATTTAAGCCCTAAAATGTATGAAGCGAGAACATTATATTCCCTTTAATAAGGAATTCTTACTCGAACAACAAATCGTTGCTTTCTCTGATGATCAAAAAAAGGTAGAAGATTTCAAAAAATTATTTGATATCATCGAGCACTATTTTCATTACGAAGCCTTTAATCTGAACCGAAACCTAAAGCAAAACTACGCCTTATTCGATCCGGATTTAAGCCTCAAAGAACGTCAGGCATTTTTAGGCAAAAGTGATTTTTCTGTTTTCAAACAAACTCTTCTAAAAGTTTTAGATCAGGGCAATTATCGCCGTGTAGATCAGGAAACTTTGGATAAATCCTTTGAAGATTCTGATTTAATTGGCCTGAATCTTTCGATAGATTTTAACGCCTTCAAAGATTACGAATTGTACGTTCGCGGTCACCATCAGGCAAAAGAAAAAGTAAAGAAATACATTTTCTGGAAAAAAGAAATCGAAATCGAATATTACGATCGTGTCCTGATTTACCTTAACTATAACGAAAAAGAATATTTAAGCGAAAACAAAGTCAAATTAGGAAAAATGCCTATAGATCCCGGAACAATCGCTTTAAAAATCTTTAAGCGTGTTCCTAAAAATGATCTCGAAACCATTTTCCCCAACGCCATCCCAAGAATGTCTACCAGAGACAAATTGTTTTTTTGGGTTCCGGGAATTGGCGGCGGAATTTCTTTATTAAGTACCACCGTAATTCCGGCCTTAATTGGTATGTATGCAGCGTATCAATCCGGCGAAACGATTGACTTACTCAACAGCAAAGCTTCGCTAAATCAGGGTTTAATTGCCCTTGGCGTTTTGTCGTTGTATTTATTTCGCCAATACAGCAATTTTGTAAACAAGAAAATCAAATACTCTAAAATACTTTCAGACAGTCTATATTTTAAGAATCTGGGTAACAATAGCGGCGCTTTTTATTCGCTCCTGAATTCCTCCGAAGAGGAAGTGCTTAAAGAAACCATTCTCGCTTATACTTTTCTATACCAAAGCGACCAACCTTTAACCGCCGAAGAACTCGACAACCAAATAGAATCCTGGTTCTCGACAAAACTCAACACTGATCTTGATTTTAATGTAAAAGATGCTTTATCGAAACTAAAAAACATTGGCCTTGGCATAGAAACCAACGGAAAATGGCACGTGATTCCGCTAGACAAAGCCCTTATTACGATCGATGAATTGTGGGATAATGTTTTTGAATATGCAAATTCGTCTGTCAATATTTAGGAGCTGTTTCCTGCTATACGTTCCAATCTTTTGTGTCCGCCGCGGCGGACACAAAAGGATTTTCACTTCTATCAGGGCTAGGGCACTCGTTTTCATGATAAATTCCCGCAATTTTGTCATCCTGAGGCACGAAGGATCACACTAGCAATTCCGCAAAGTAATTCCGCAATCTTTGTCGAGTTTCTGGACGGAGTCTCTTGTGTGATCCTTCGTGCCTCAGGATGACAAAACAAAAAATCTGTGTAAATCTGTGTTTTTGCGAAGCAAATCCGTGTCATCCGCGTGCTATGACAAAGATTGTCGAGCTACTCGCGCGATCCTTCCTACGTCAAGGACGAACAAAACAAAAAACCTGTATAAATCCGTGTTTTTGCGAAGCAAATCCGTGTCATCCGCGTGCTATGACAAAGATTATCGAGCTTCTTGTTTGATCCTTGCTGCGTTAGTGCACTTCGTTTGAAACGGATTATTTTTTAAGTCAAATTCATAAATCGATCAACGAAAAAGAAATTTGATTAGATTTACGCAACTAACCTCAAAACCAAAACCATGAGAACATTACAACAATGGTTTGATGAATATGCCGTAAGTCATCAAAATCCAAAAAACAAGGCAATACATTATATATGTGTTCCTGCAATTTACTTTTCTATAGTAGGATTATTAATGAGTATTCCGAGTGGTTTTATTGCCAATACCTTAAAACTAAATGCGCCTATTATCGAAAATTGGGCCGTTGTAGTGCTTATTTTTGTGCTCATTTTCTATATCCGTTTATCGGTTTCTATGGCTTTTAAGATTGCTATTTTATCAGCAATATGTTTGATTGTAAATTATTATATAGGTCAATTTGTGCCTTTATGGATGTTTTCGATAGGCGTTTTTGTGATCGCCTGGATTGGGCAATTCTACGGACATAATATCGAGGGCAAAAAACCATCATTTTTAAAAGATCTTCAGTTTCTGATGATTGGACCGGCATGGGTGGTAGAGAATTTGTTTTCTAAGAAAGTAAATCAATAATGACAAAATCAATAGTTCTCCTTTTATTATTTTCGATAGTAAGCTGTTCTCAAAAAAACAAAGAACAAATCGTGTCTCTTCCTCAAAAAGTGACCGCAAAAAAAGAGGCCATTAAACCTGAAACTAAAACAGATACCGCCAAAACTGTTTTAGACGAAACGTTTACAGATAGTACTCAGGTTGGTATTAAAGGAAAATTTAAATTAACCGTCAACCAATTTCGATCCGATGACAGCACTTATGTTGAAATTCATCTTTTTGAAAAACGAAACAACAAATGGTCGATCAAACAAAAACTGGAATACCTGAAAGATGGCATAACAAATTGTGATGCCGAACTTACAGATTTCAATAACGACGGATTCAACGACCTTACTTTTCAATCTTCGGTTGCTGCAAGAGGCGCGAATGAAATAAGAAAACTGCTCATTTTTGATCCGTCAAAAAAGGAATTCGTTCTAATGAAAAACTCCGATCATTATCCTAACTTACAATATAACGAACTTTTAAATTGTGTAGATGCCTGGCTGGTGTATGGAGGAAGTTCAACGGTATTTTTAAAAATAGAAAAAGATAGTTTAAGAGAATTTGCCGGAGTTTCATTAGACAATAATGAAAGGGAAATTTATACCATCGACAAAAAAGGAAAACGCAAAACCTTAAAAAAAGAATTTGTAAAGGATTTAGAAGTCTATACAAGATATAAAAACTACAATCCTTTGACTGAGTAGTAATTCAGAATAAGGCTTTTAATTTCATGAAATAGATTTTCTCAGCAACGAGGACTTCGACTTCGCTCAGTCTGACAATATTACAATGATTTTACGCAATATTGTGTTTAAACTTTGCGTCTTAGCGCCTTTGCGAGATTAATTTTATTTTCTAAAAAGCTTACAAACCTTCGAGCGCAGGATTAGCTCCTTAAAAAACACTTTTATCATAAAAATAGCAACGACAAAACATACTTTTCATCTTTTCAATTCCTTTACAATTTCCCATTAACTTCATCATTATCAAACCAATACATCAACAACATGAAAATTGATATCAACAATGAAATTAAAATTGAGAGTTATGATGTTTTCACGTACAGAAGAATCAGACGTGCCATTGGTTATCTGGCCATAAGTCTTCCGATACTTTTAGTCGGTTTTTCTTTGATTTCTTACTTTCAAACTGATATTCAGCATTCTATCAGTCATTATTATTATACTCATTTACGAGAGTTTTTTACGGGAACTTTATGCGCTGTTGGTTTATTTTTAATTCGGTATAAAGGTCATGGAAATGTTTCGATCTGGAAAAACGATAATTTACTCACCAATATTGCCGGAATCATGGCTTTGGGCGTTGCTTTTTTTCCTACTACTCCTGGAAAACAGGAGAGAGACCCCAAAATTTACACGCTCATTTCTTCTAATCAGGAATGGCTTGGCGGGCTTCATTATGGTTTTGCTGCTATCCTATTTCTGATAATGGCTTTACTGGCCATTAATGTTTTTACGATAGGACAAAAAAACGAAACCAGAACTCCAAAAAGCATCTTAAACGAAAATAATATTTACAGAACTTGTGGTTATTCAATTATCTTATTTGTTGTTTTGGTTCCAATATCAGAGAAACTAGAACGATTTGAATATTCGACTTTAGTTCTCGAAGCATTGTCTCTTTTTGCTTTCGGGATTGCCTGGCTAATAAAAGGGCGTGCATTAGGAGATAGTGGTATAAAAGGTAAAATGCTTTATCAGGAAGAGAATGCCGTTGATACTGAAAAAATATTGGAAGAATAAGTCGTAGGCAATGAATTAAAAACAGATCTTTTTATGTATTAATCAGATTTCATTCGCTTGGCAAAAATATCTTAACTTTGGTCTGTCAGTATAATACTGTTTTATCACAAATAACTAGTCCAGATGTTACGACCTTGGCCCTTAGAAATCCAGTTAGACAAAAAATCGAATACGGCACTTTATTTGCAAATTGCCGATGCTATAATCAATGCGATAAAATCAGGTAAATTATCGAGTGGCAATGCACTACCCGGAAGCAGGCAATTGGCAGGTTTACTTCATGTAAACCGCAATACTGTAATTGAAGCCCTTGATGTTTTGATTGCCGAAGGCTGGCTGATTACAATGGATCGAAAAGGAACATTTGTGGCTGATATATTACCCGAAATTGGCCTTGAAAAAAAACAGCAACAAAAAGCGAATACTAATGAGGACGAGGTAAAACCATATCTTATTTTTGATGATGGTCTGCCCGACAGCCGCCTTGCTCCTATGACAGATTTGGCGCGTGCGTACAGAGAAATATTCAACAGGAAATCGCGTTGGCAAATCATGGGCTACAGCAATGAATTTGGAAATACTGAATTTAGAAAAGCAATTGCCCAAATGCTGAATTTTAAAAGAGGAATGAATGTTTCGCCCGATCAAATTTGCATTACGCGCGGCAGCCAAATGGCGATGTATCTTGCGGCGCATTCTTTATTCTCGAAAGGAGATTATGTTATGATCGAAAATCCGGGATATCAACCGGCTTGGAAAGCGTTTGAAAACGCCGGTGCAGCTTTGCTCCCGGTAAGCATTACTTCTGATGGTTTGAATTTGCATGAAGTCGAAGAATACCTCAAAAAATACAATTCAATAAAAGCCATATATGTTACGCCACATCACCAGTTTCCGACTACAGTAACAATGAGCCTCAAAAAAAGATTAAAGCTTATCGAATTATCCAATAAATACGGTTTTACCATTATTGAGGACGATTATGATCATGAATTTCATTTTGGTCAGCGCCCTATTTTACCCATTTCGAGTTATGAAAGTGCGCAAAACTTTATTTATATTGGCACTTTAAGCAAAATTGTGGCTCCGGCATTGCGTATTGGTTACCTTGTAAGTACTCCTGAAAGTATTGAGAAAGTAGGCGAACATCGAAAAATAATCGATGTGCAAGGCGATAATATCATGGAAGAAGCGGTATTGCATCTTATCAATGAAGGAATTATAAAAAGGCATCTCAAAAAAACGAACTTGATTTATAAAGCAAAAAGAGATTATTTTGAAAGTCTCTGTCAGCAACATCTCAAAGACAAAATTACGTTCTCTAAACCAGAAGGAGGTTTGGCCTTTTGGATTGTTCCAAAATCAGAAATTGACATCGCATTTATCTGCCAGCAATTATTAGCTAAAGGTATTAAGATTATGAATCCTGAGAATTTTAGTTTTACAAATTCTGCCTCCGGATTTAGATTGGGTTATGCGTCGCTGACAGAGCAACAAATGGAACAAGGAATCATAGCCCTTTCAGAATATCTATAAAAAAACTGAAAGCTAAAGCACTTTCAGTCTAAATTCTTCGATTCTATTTTGGGAGAATAATTAATTGCAATTTTCCATTTCGATAATAGAAAAACCATTTTCACGAATTTGGTTTTCTACTTCTTGAGGAGCTTTATCAATATGACAAAACCTGCATTCTTTTGAAGTTAAAGGCTGACCTTCCTGCGAAACGGTTTTTAAATAACTTTTACCAAATTCAAATATCGCATTTTCATCATTTGTATTCTCGTCTACAAGAATATCAAAATGCATAATTTTTCCGTCTTTTCGGGTTACATAAGTATCCCATACTGCTACTTTCATATTATATACTATTTAAATAATTGATGTTTTTTAATAGAACAAATTTACACTCGTTATCTAGCAGCAACATAATCCAGTTTTTTCATTTATTACACATTACTGGTCTGGTTATAATTTTAAAAACAAAGCAAAAACTGGACTACTTTAAATACCAAAAACTGGATCGCAGCTTTCGGCCATACAAGTCTTAATTTTGCCACATGAAAGAGATGATATTATCCAATTTAAAAGAGGTTCATGATCGAATCGAAGCTGCCTGTAAACTTTCGGGAAGGAATCCGTTAGAGGTACAATTGTTATTGGCGACTAAAACGGTTCCTGCTGATAAAATCAGGATTGCAATCGAGGCTGGCGAAACCTTAATTGGCGAAAACAAAATGCAGGAATTACGCGATAAAGATCCAGGCTTAAAATCATTAAATATAGAACGTCATTTTATTGGACATCTTCAGACCAACAAAATCAAAGATGTACGGAAATATGTTTCGTGCATACAATCTCTTGACCGATTGAGTCTTGCACAGGAACTCGACAAACAATTGCAAAAAGAAGGAAGAAATCTGGATGTTTTTATACAAGTGAATACTTCATTCGAAGAAAGCAAATTTGGACTTAAGCCTGATGAGGTAATTTCTTTTATTCGTGAAATAAAACAATACGAAACTTTAAAAATAAAAGGCCTGATGACGATTGGTTTATTAGATGTCGAAAAAGAAAAAATGCAGCCTTCTTTACGATTACTGCGAGAAATCAGGAATGAAATTTATGAGGCAAAAATAGAAGGAATAAGCGAATTAAAACTTTCTATGGGAATGTCTCAGGATCTGGAACAGGCTATTGCCGAAGGATCTAATATAGTGAGAATTGGGACTTCGATCTTTGGAAACCGCTTTTTGGGAAAAGAAATATGGAATGAAAATATTGCAGAATAAAATCTAATTTTGCACCAAATAAAAATTCAGATGAATCTATATGAACTTACCGTAAACGATACCGAAAAAATAGCTTTAGCCGATTTACTTTTTAGTGAAGAAAATAAAGCTGCCTTAAATCAAACCATCAAAGAGCATCAATATCTTGAGGAATTAAAAAAGTATAATCTTAAAGTAGATAACAAAATATTACTTCACGGTCATTCCGGCTGCGGTAAAACGACAACGGCAAAAGCGATTGCAACTGCTTTGAACAAAAATATTGTAATCATCAATCTGAGTACGTTAATCAATGCCCGAATTGGTGAAACTTCAAAAAATGTAAAAGCGATATTCGATAAAGCGATTAGAGAAAAATCTGTATTATTTTTAGACGAATTTGACCAGATTGGTAAAAGCCGGGATAGCGATGACAAGGACGTTGGTGAAATGAGACGTCTGGTGAACACTATCATTCAGTTGATTGATTATTTCCCAACGGATAGTTTGCTTCTTTGCGCTACTAATCATTACCATACTATTGACACCGCTTTATTGCGACGATTTCAATTGCGCTTACAATTCGAAATGCCAAGCGAAAGCGAATTAGATCTTTATTACGATAAATTACTAAGCAACTTCCCTACCCATTTACAAGATATTCCGCGTAAATATGCTATCTCTTATGCTGAGGCCAAAGATTATGTTCATACTATAATGAAAAAGCAAATTATTGCAGAATTGGAAGTTCAGAAGTTGTTGTAATTTTTCAATACAACCCAGCTCCTTTTTTTAATCCACTTTATGGGTTTGCTTTGCTCTACACATAATTCAAATATTTTACCTAAAAAATACAGCTTTTAGAAAAGAAGAGGCTTAATAACAATTTACCAATCGATTATTCTTAAATAATAGGCTTGAATTTCTTTTATTATCGTTTCCAAAATTTATTGCCAACTATAAATACAAATTCATAATTGCACAATATGCAACTGCATTATTTATATGTATTTTCTTAATTTTAACTAAATATTTTTGTTATTTTTTACTATATTTTTCTTACATTTACGAATTGTCGTTTTATAACGTAGCGTAGCATTAAACGACTAAATTCTAAAATATTTGAACTATGGAAAAAAAATTACTTATTCGCCTATTATTAGTTTTTATCACTTTCCCTCTCTTTGCTCAACAAACCAATACCAACATCCCTGTGTCGGATATAGAATACCAGGCTCTGGTCGATTTTTACAAAGCCATGGGAGCATCTAACTGGAGTAATAAATGGAACACTAAAGAAAATAACCTTCATGAAGTTCCATGGTATGGGGTGACTACCGAAAACGGACATGTAACAGCAATTAATCTTTATTATACTGCCAACGTCGCAGGAGCTATCCCCTCTTCTTTTGCAAACCTAAAATATTTAAAAGCACTTTCTTTAAATGGAGAAAACTCTACAAAAGATTTAAGCAATACAGACTTAGGTGTTTTATCTGAACTTGAGAGTCTGGAAAACCTGGACTTAAAAAACAGTAAGATAAAAGGTGTGATACCCGCATCCTGGAACAAATTAAAAAAGTTAAAAACATTATATCTTAGTTATAATGCGATTACAGCTCTGCCGGAAGAAATAGGAGAACTTGAAAACATTACTACTTTATATGCAGACAACAATCAAATAAAAAAACTGCCTGAATCTATAGGAAATCTATCGAAATTGGCAACATTAGACTTGTCTTACAATCAAATTGAGGGAGCAATACCTAAAAGTTTTGAGCAATTAAATGCACTGACTTCACTCCAGCTTTTTAAAAACAAAATCTCTGATACAAAAGCTTTTTTAAAAAGCAGCGTATATTTAAGAGTTGATCATCAAGATCTGAATGTTGATGAACTTTTATACAAAGGTGTGGATGTAAAGATTAATATACTTCCTAACATTTTATATTACAGCAGATCTAAAAATGATTTTTCAGCCAAAAACCAATTTTCGCTGTACATAAGAGGCAGTCAGGCAGGAACTAATATGACCGTCGCTCAGGATGGCAGCCTAACAATACCATCTTCTTTCTTAGCGACTCTAAAAACCGATGATCAGGTTTATTTGTACCAAAGAAGCGGTGACAGTAATTATTCGACTATTACTTTTACTACAGTAAAAGTAAATCAGCCAAAAGTACCAGATGCAGAATATCAGGCGTTGGTTGATTTTAATAAAGCCATGAATGGCAGTAATTGGAGTGCCAAATGGAATAGTACCGAAAATAATCTGCACGAAGGAGCATGGAATGGCATAAGCATCGAAAATGGTCATATTACAGGAATTAACCTCAACAATACCAGCTATATTTCCGGAGCAATACCAGCGTCTTTCGCAAATCTAAAATACCTAAAAAGTTTTACCATATATGGAGGGAATTATAGTAAAGATTTAAGCACTACTGATTTAGGAGTCTTATCTGAATTGGAAAATTTAGAGAGTTTAGATTTAAGGTATTGTAAGCTAAAAGGAAGTTTGCCCGCATCCTGGAGTAAGCTAAAAAAGTTAAAAACATTATATCTTAGTTATAATGCCATTACAGCTCTGCCGGAAGAAATAGGAGAACTTGAAAACATTGATACTTTATATGCAGACAACAATCAAATAAAAAAACTACCTGAATCTATAGGAAACCTATCAAAATTGGTAACATTAGACTTGTCCTATAACCAAATTGAAACCTCTATACCTAAAAACTTAGAACAATTAAATGTACTGACATCATTACAATTATACAAAAACAAAATCCCTGATACAAAGGCCTTTTTAAACAATAGAGTATATTTAAGAGTTGATTATCAAGACCTAGATATTGATGAACTTGTATACAGAGGTGAAGATGTAAAAATTAATACACTCCCAAACATTGTATATTACAGCAGATCTAAGAATGATTTTTCAGTCAAAAACCAATTTGCAGTATACCTAAGAGGAAGCATGGTAGGAACCAACCTAACTGTTGCTCAGGATGGCAGTCTAACCATACCATCGTCTTATTTTGCATCTTTAAAAACGGGTGATCAGGTTTATTTGTACCAAAGAAGCGGTGATAGTAATTATTCGACTATTACTTTTACTACCGTAAAAGTAAATCAGCCAAAAGTACCAGATGCAGAATATCAGGCACTGGTTGATTTTAATACGGCTATGAATGGCAGTAATTGGAGTGTCAAATGGAATACTGCCGAAAACAATCTGCATGAAGGAGCATGGAATGGTGTAAGCATTGAAAATGGCCATATCACTGGAATTAACCTTAACAATACTAACTATATTACCGGAGCAATACCGGCTTCTTTTGGGAATTTAAAATACCTGAAAAACCTTTCTTTATATGGAGGAGGCTACAGTAAAGATTTAAGCAGTACTGATTTAGGAGTGCTATCTCAATTGGAAAATTTAGAAAGTTTAGATCTTAGGTATTGCAAGATAAAAGGAGCTTTGCCTACATCCTGGAAAAAACTAAAAAAACTAAAAACGCTATACGTTAACAACAACACAATCAATTCTTTACCAGAAGATTTTGGAGAAATAGAAAATTTAGTAACATTGGATTTATCCTATAACCAAATAAAGACAGTACCTGCATCAATAGGAAATTTATCTAATCTTGAAACCTTGTATTTGGGCAATAACCAAATAGAAAGTTTGCTCAAAGAATTTGAGAACCTTGGCAATTTAAAAACATTAGGTTTATCATACAACAAAGTGTCAGACATTAAAGGACTGCTTAAAAGTCAGGTAAGTATTGAATTAAACACTCAAACTCTAACTCTTGAAAATTTTCTTTATGAAGGAGCTGATGTAAAAATAACCAATCTGCCAAACTCCGTTATTTACAACAGAACAAAAAACGATTTCTCTGGCAAACCTCAGTTTATAGTATACATCCGTTCAAATGCAGTTGGAAGTACTTTAACTGCTGATGAGGACGGAAATTTAACTATTCCAGCTTCTTATCTTACTACATTAAAAACAGGAGATCAGATCTATTTATACCAACAATATCAAAGTACTTCGCAAAGTACTTATTACAGTAAAATTTATTTTACCACGGTAAAAGTTGATCAGCCAAAAGTACCAGATGCAGAATATCAGGCTCTGGTTGATTTTAATACAGTTATGAATGGCAATAATTGGAGTACTAAATGGAATATTGCAGAAAACAATCTGCATGAAGGAGCATGGAATGGCATAAGCATCGAAAATGGTCATATTACAGGAATAAACCTTAACAATACCAGCTATATTACCGGAGCAATACCAGCTTCTTTTGGGAATTTAAAATACCTGAAAAACCTTTCTTTATATGGAGGAGGCTACAGTAAAGATTTAAGCAGTACCGATTTAGGAGTGCTATCTCAATTGGAAAATTTAGAAAGTTTAGATCTAAGGTATTGCAAGATAAAAGGAAGTCTGCCAGCATCCTGGAGCAAACTAAAAAAATTAAAAACATTATATGTTAGCAATAATGCTGTCTCTTCTTTACCAGAGGAATTTGGAGAAATAGAAAATATAGTAACATTGGATTTATCCTATAACCAAATAAAGACAGTACCTGCATCAATAGGAAATTTATCTAATCTTGAAACCTTGTATTTGGGCAATAATCAACTAGAAGTTTTGCTCAAAGAATTTGAGAATCTTGGCAATTTAAAAACATTAGGTTTATCATACAACAAAGTGTCAGACATTAAAGGACTGCTTAAAAGTCAGGTAAACATAGACTTAAGTACTCAAACTCTAACTCTTGAAAAATTCCTTTATGAAGGAACTGATGTAAAAATAACTAACCTGCCAAACTCTGTTCTTTACAACAGGGCAAAAAATGATTTTTCGGCTAAAACACAATTCTTACTGTACATTCGTTCAAGTGTAGTAGGAAGCGCTTTAACTGTTGATCAGGATGGAACTTTAACTATTCCTGCCTCTTATCTTGCGACACTAAAAACAGGAGATCAGGTCTATTTATACCAACAATATCAAAGTACTTCACAAAGTACTTACTACAGTAATATCTATTTTACAACAGTAAAAGTTGATCAGCCAAGAATACCAGATGCAGAATACCAGGCATTGGTCGATTTTTACACAGCTATGAATGGCAATAATTGGACTACCAAATGGGACACTACTGTGAACAACCTGCATGAAGGTCCCTGGTATGGCGTGAGCATTCAAGACGGGCATATCACAGCCGTTAATCTTAATAACAATAGCAATATTAAAGGAGCAATTCCTGCTTCATTTGGCAATTTAAAATACCTTAAAAATCTTTCTCTATATGGAGCAAATTATACAAAAGATTTAAGTTCTACTGATCTAAAAATCATATCAGAGTTAGAATCACTGGAATATTTAGATATGAGATACTGTAAAGTTAAAGGTGTTATTCCATCATCCTGGAGTAAACTAAAAAATTTAAAAACACTATACTTAAGCAGCAATAATATTGAAGATGCAGATGAAACCCTAGCTGATTTACCTCTTTTAAAAACTGTAGATCTTAAAAGTCAAACGATAACAATTCCAACTATAGAGATTGGTGCAAATGAATTAATAATAAACCTCCCTACATTATCAACTATGGTATTTGATACTAATGGAGCCAGCATTAATAATACAAATTATTTTACATTATATATTAATAATGTAAACAAAGCATCGACTTATTCTAATAAAGAAGGCGTTCTTATTTTTAAGGATATTGCACTGCTTAGCATAAAACTAACAGACAAAATTAAAATTATACAAAATGATGGTGCTGCTCAATTCACAACCATTAACTATGCAACTGTAGCTTTTGGAAAACTACTGGAAGAAGAAGAATTTGAAATTCTGAAAAAATTCTATATCAGTACCAATGGGGAACAATGGACTCAAAAATGGGATACTTCTCAAAACAAGTTGCATGAAGCTAGCTGGTACGGAGTAGGAACAAAAGAAGGTCATGTAATATCCCTTAATCTGGCTGGTAATAATCTCTCAGGAACTTTACCTTTAGAATTATCAGGCTTAAAATACCTCGAAACCCTAAATCTGCAATCGAATGCGATCGAAGGAGATATTCCTGCAAATTTGGGGCAGCTTAATAACCTTAAAACTATTTATTTACAAGACAACAAACTAAATGGTAAACTCCCACTATTCTCAGCAATAGCAGGTTTAAAGAAACTTTCCCTTGCCCGTAACCAATTTGCCGGAACAATTCCGACATCGTTCAACGATTTCCAAAATATAGAGCAACTGGATCTGTCGAATAATAATTTTGATGCACTAGAAGCGGTATTTACTTACGACCTTAATAAGGTCTATTTAAATCTAAGAAATCAAAATATAACAAAAGATGAATACCTATACTTAAAAGGAGATGAAATTAGTCTGGATTTACCAGCTATTACTACATACGATGAAACCAATCAGAATTATGATGGAAAATATCTTTTTGCCTTACAGGCGAATAATTTTAAGATCGCAGAAGCAGTTTCAGAAGGAAATACACTAGTATTCCCGAATATCACTAGTGCTGATATTCCGACGGGAGCAAAAATAACTATTTGGCAAAGAACAGGAGCTTCTCAAGGTACTTACTTGCATTATAATGGGATTGCCGATGGATCAGAAACACCTTTGCTGGCAGCCGAATACCAAGCGTTGGTAACATTTTTCGAGCAAGCTGGAGGTGCAAACTGGACAGAACCCTGGGATATTTCTACAAATAATCTTCATGAAAAAAGATGGAAAGGAGTTACTACCAATGACGGACATATCGTAGCAATTAATCTAACGGATAATAATCTAACAGGAAGTATCAGTTCTGAATTAGGAAAATTCAAGGAATTGCAAACCTTAAACCTAAGTCATAATAAATTAGCAGGTAGTATTCCCAAAGAATTATCGCAATTGGCCAAGATTAGAACCATTGACCTTTCTGAAAATGAACTCACAGATATGAGTACAACGTTCCCTGCCAATGTGAACTTTAAATTAGATCGCCAAAAAATTGATTTGGGAGAATTCCCTCTAACCATAAATGCAGTAATAAAAGATAAGGAAATAAACCATTATGATCATAATAATACGGTCTTTAGTACAGCTCAATCATACAATATGACTCTCAAAGACAATTATAAAATGCTGAACGTTCCGGAAGATGGTTTTAAGTTAATGAATATAATGAGCGAGTGGAATATACCTAATCATCAAACAATGGAACTGAGACAAATCGCAGGATCTGCCCGAAATAGTGTCTTGACTTATACGCTCACTTATCGTGATGGCGATAGTAACCTTGATGGAATAATAAATATCCTTGACATTCAATCTTCTTTAAATTATATACTAAACCAAAAACCAAAGTATTTTAATTACGGAGCTGCCGATATCAATAAAGACAGTAATTTAAACCTTTTGGATATCATTCTTCTGATAAATAAAATCCAGGAAGGTTCTCTTGAAAAAACAGCTTCAACCAAACGATTGATGGCAAGCAATGATGAAAAAGCCTTGTTGAGTATTGAAGATGGTGTATTATATATTGACAACCCAACCGAGTCAACAGCCGCTTTTGATATACGTCTTAAAGGAGAAAACAAAGAACAAGTAAAAGAGTTGCTTTCCAGTAAAGGCTACACAATGTCTGTTGCCGAAAAAGGCGAAGAAATTAGCCTTATCGGATTTTCAATGTCCGAGACTTTATCAGGAAAACAGGCTATTGCCAAAGTGTCTCCAGAAACAACCATTGTTTCTGCAATGATCTCTAATGATACTGCAATCGAAGTTCCGTACAAAATTGTAAGCAAAACACTAGCTGTAGATGATGTTGATATAATTAGTAAAGAAACGACTGGTGTCATAAATTATCCTAATCCCTTTAAGGACCAAACAACGATACAATATCAGCTGTCAGAAAATGCAAATCAGGTTACTCTAAAAATTTACAATATGCAAGGACAAGTTGTTCGAATTCAATCTGATTTACAAACTTCAGAAGGGAAACATGAATTTAACTTTTTACGACAAGAACTTGCGAGCGGAGTCTATTTGTATACCGTAGAAATAGAAACTCAAAAAGGACAAAAAGTGTATAAAGGAAAAATGCTAATACAATAAACGAATCAAAATGACACCTAATAAACGCCAAACCATGAAAGTAAAATCATTTTTAGTATTTATTATCCTGTTCTTGGGTACATTTACTTATGCCCAAAATAGTTTAAAAATTATAGACGTTATGGCCGGACCCGGCGAAAAATCAAAAATCTTGGTCGAGTTAACCAATTCAGATGAAGTAGTTGGGACTGAATTTACCTTAACAATTCCTCAAGGATTGATAGTTAGCGAAAAAGAAAGTAAAATTATTGAGAGCCGTAAAGGAGACCATGCTATCTATGTAAATATAGAAAAGAATAATCCTCAAAATTATCATTTTATAATTCTTTCGTTAACGAGTAATTCTTTTAAGGAAAACAAAGGAACACTATTGGAAATTCCTATCGAAATTCCGATGGGATATGCAACAGGACAGACCTATAATCTTTCCCTTTCGGGCGTTGTATTGAGTTCTAAAAATGCTGTAGATATAGGATCAAACCACGAAAATGGAAAACTTGTTATTGCAAATGCATTATATCCTGATTTAGCCGTTTCCGGAATAGTTACCAATGAATCTACAATCACTCCCGGTGGTAAAATAAATGTATCATGGGGAGTAAACAATGTTGGTGAACGTATTGCCTCAGGAGGATGGACCGAACAAATTAGTATAATTTCTGAAAAAACAGGACTTGAATATAATTTAGGTTCTATTTCCTATAGTAGCGATTTGGAAAAAGGAAAATCCATCAGTCGAAATGCTACTTTCAACCTTCCTAAAATTATTGGAATAGATGGAAACGTAAAAATAAAAATCAACCTGATTCCTAACCCATCTGTAAAAGAACCAGCCACACTAAAAGACAACAACAAACTTATTGCTGCCAATACTATTGTACTCGAAAAAGTACTGTACTTAACGCTGGATAAAAAAAGTATCGACGAGAACTCGACAGAAGTAATTCGTGCAACAATAACCCAAAGTGGCGACAGAAGTATCGATAATACTTTCCAGATAACGGCTTCGCACAGTGGGCAACTGGATCATCCTGCAACTATAAAAATACCTAAAGACCAATCGTCTGCTGTTTTTTATATTAAACCAATAGACAATACTATACCCGATGGAAATAGAAAAATTACGCTCTCACTTTCTGGGAATAATTACCCTGCCGTTGCCGAAGAAATTGAAATTATAGATAACGAGGTTTCGCTTATTGCATTAACTGCTTCCAAAACAATTGCAACTGATGGAGAAAGTATAACCATTACTTTACAAACCGATTTTGCAAAAAGCAAAGACATTAAATTTAGTATTACTACTGATCAGGATTCTCGCTGGACAGCACCCAAAGAGGTAACTCTTCCTGCTGGAAGCAAAAGCATTACATTTTCTGTAGAGGTAAAAAACAATAAAACTCCTGAGCCAACCGTAACAGGAAAAATTACAACCAGAGCCGAAGGTTTTCAGGCGGGAAACACCGAAATTATTTTAAAAAGTTCTAATATTCCAGCTTTTGAATTTGAAATAACGCCAGAAACTATTTCTAAAGGAGATGGTGTTTATGCCACTTATGCTACCATAAAACGATTGGATAAATCAGATGTTAGTGTTAACATCCGCTTGAAAGCCAGCGTAGCAAATGCATTGATACTTCCCGAACTTATTGAGTTTCCTGCAAATGTAAACCAAAGAAAATTTAATATCGGAGCTGTAAATAACGGAATTGTAGACGGAACCAAAACGGTAGAGGTAACTGCCGAAGTATATCTCCCTTCTTGCAATTGTACTTTTGGCGCTGCCAATTCTGGAAGTCCATTAATAAAAACAATTACCATACTCGACAGCAATGGCCCTGCTCTACTTGTAAAAGCAAGTCCTGCAACGCTTAAAGCTGGACAGGAAAATTCGGGTAAAATAACCATTATAAGAAACACTACAGATACGTCTACAGCCATTACAGTAAAGCTATCTTCGGATGCGCCTACAATTATATCTATTCCTGCAACCACAACTATTCCTGCAGGTAAAGAAAGCGTTGAGGTAAATTTAAGCACCAAAATAGATACAAATAAAATAGGAGACCAAACCATACGTGTACAAGCAGAAGCTGATAATTTTGCTGCTGGATTTGCCTGGCTTTTGGTTACAGACCAAAATAAACCCGATGCTATAATTTCTAACATAAATTGCGTAACTCAGGCAGCCGGAAAAGATAATATTGCAATTACAACAACCATAACCAATCAAGGTTTTGCTGTTTTTACAAAAGGAGCCAAAATGGAATACTATCTTTCAAAAGATAAGTCGACAAAAAATGGGACAATACTTGCAACTGCGCAATTAGATGAAGATATAGAGTCAGGCAAATCTTTAGATTTTGTAAAATCAATTACTCTTCCGGAGTTGGCGGGAGATTATTTCATAGTCGTAGCAGTAAATTTAGATCAAAAATTAAACGAATTGACCTATACTAATAACGACAGTGCCATGGGAATTAAATTACTCTCTGGCTATACTGCAACGATGGAAGTGGCAAAAATATTCTACAAATCTGGCGAGATTATTACATTTACAGGATCGGCCAAAATGATTGACAACTCTCCTGCTGCAAACAGAGAAGTAGAAATCACGATTGCAAACGGAAGTTTTGTTCGCTCTTATAAGGTAAACACAAACTCTACAGGAAATTTTGTGTATGATTTTGAACCCCTACAAGCAGAAAGCGGACATTATACTGCAAGTGCAGGTTATCCTGGAACTAAAAATGCAGTACAAGCAGAATTTGACATTATTGGTTTTGAATGGACCAATAAACCGACTGATTACCTGAAATGGGAACTGTTAACAAATACAACTTTTAAAGGAGAGTTCAAGCTAAAAAATAATTCTAAAACTGCATTAACAGGTATAAAAATAGAGCTACCTGCTAATGCTGGTTTTACTATTCAAGCCAACCCGCTTACACTTGCAGCAGGAGAAGAAGCAGTGCTTGAATATACTCTTACAACTGATAAGCCTTCGGAAGAAAACAAATATTACAATATAGATTTTACTATTGTATCAAATGAAGGAGCAAAACTTAATGCCCTTGCTTATTATTATTGTAAAGCCCAAAATGCAAAAATAACTGCAAACCCAGTAAGTATTAATACTACAATGACCAAAGGAAGCACTCGGTATTATGAATTTACAATTACAAATACTGGTGCTGTAGATGCAGAAAAGGTTCAATTAGACATTCCAAATTTGGAATGGATGAAACTTAAGAGTGCTGCTATAATTGATAAAATTGCTCCAAATGAAACAGCAACCGTCATATTAGAATTAACACCTACAGAAAAACAGCAATTGAATGTTCCATTAACTGGCAACTTCGCTGTTAATCTTTTAAATGGAGAAGGAATAAGTATTCCTTTTAAAATAGAAACAGTATCAGAATCTACGGGTTCTTTAACTATTGATGTAGTAGATGAATACACCTATAATACAGAAAAAGCACCGCATCTTAAAGGAGCGAAAGTTATTGTGCGTCATCCTTTTTCCGGGGTTGTTTTAGCTGAAGGATTAACAGATGAAAATGGATTATTCAATACAGGTCAAATTCCGGAAGGTTATTATACAATAACAGTAACCGCTGATAAACATAATACTTACCAAAATAACATAGTAGTAGACCCAGGAAAAACAACAATTCAAACAGTTTTCATCTCCTATCAAGCTATTAGCTACGAATGGACAGTAAAACCAACCGAAATAGACGATAAATATGAAAGCGAACTGATTGTTAAATTTGAAACAAATGTACCTAAACCAGTAGTTGTTTTTGAATTTGATAACACACCTATCAAACTCGAATCCGGACAAAGCTATATATTGAATGTAGCAGTAACGAATTATGGATTAATTAATGCTTTGGATGTAAAATTAAAAACACCTGAAGCTAGTGGATACACCTTCACTTTGCTTACTGATTATATACCGGTGCTTTCCCCTAAATCTTCAATAATAATTCCTTTATTAATCCAAAAAAATCCAAATACTAACAAGTTACAAAAATCTGCTGGCGTTGCAGATTGTATTGTAGCACATCTATTAGGAATTTATCGAATTATTTGTGGCCCGGAATGGTGGGAAGATATTAGAGCAAAAGTTCCATTAATTACTGAACAAGCCTCAAATTGTTCTTTACCTATTCCTTCATTACCATCTCCACCTTCTAAACCAGGTAACCCCAACGGCGGTGGGACTGGACCTAGCGGTTGTTCAAACTGTGGCGGATCACCATATACAGTTGGTATACGAGCAAACTGCCCTGATGGACCAAATGGTGATGGATCTGGACCTAACGGTGGGGGATCCGGGCCAAATGGTGGGGGATCTGGACCTGACGGTGGTGGATCTGGACCTGACGGTAGTGGATCCGGACCTGACAGTGGTGGATCTGGACCTGACGGTAGTGGATCTGGACCTGACAGTGGTGGATCCGGACCTGACAGTGGTGGATCTGGACCTGACGGTAGCGGATCAGGGCCTGACAATGGTGATGGAACGGGGCCTGACTGTTCCGGATCTGATTGTGATAATGATTGTACTGTAGATCTTGTAAAAACTATTGCAGATGGAGCTTTATTAGCAAACTCACTAGCTGGTATTACTTGTAATGCTGTCGGAATATGCAAACCATTAACAGACGCTATTGGTACATTAGGTTGCTTTTCTGGAGATCTTATAGATATGGTCGCAGATTCAAATACTCCCGCAAATACTATAGGGGAGAAATCCTGTTATGCTATAGATAAAGTACTTTGCCTAGGAACAATGTTTGATAAAAGTGGTACTGCGGGTCTTGTCTATGGCGGTGCTGTATTTTACAATGATTTTAGAAACTATATAAAATGCGCTTACAAAACTGACATTAATGAAGATGTAGATAAAATTACAGATTTATATAATTCGCTCGATTGGCACAATAAATTGCTTTTGAATGCATTTCCCGGAGTGAATGCTCAAAACTCAGTCACACTATTAAAAATATTTAGAACGTATAGTGACTTTGCAAACAATTGCGGGAAAATTGCAGATACAATTATTGAGTCTCTAATTCAAGATTTCAAAAATAGTACTAGCAAGAAATCTGGAAAGTCTTCAAATCAAGAAAAGCTAACAGAAGAAGAGCTAAGGAATTATATAAATATCTGGAATATTAGTATAGACGCTTATAAAAACAAAGAGATTCTACAAGAAGACATGATTGATTTCAATGAACTTGAAAAATTTGAAAATGTATTAAAAGAAACTTATAAATATGCATATAACAAAGGTTATGGTACACTTACTGGTATGGACGATGAAAAAAATCCCATATCCCAATTGGAACTACATGTTTTAGAACTAATAAATGAGGAAATAAATTATTACAATGAACAAAAAAATTCAAGAAATTCCGTTTGCGCAACAGTAACAGTAAAATTTTCTCAAAAAATGACCATGACGAGAGAAGCTTTTGAGGGTACTTTAACCATGAACAATGGCAGTGATTCTAATACTATAAAAAATGTAAATCTTGATTTGATCGTAAAAGACGAAGCAGGAAATGACATGACGCATTTATTCCAGATCAATAAAGATGCTTTCCTTAGCGGAACAGGAATTGTAGAGCCTCAAAATAGTCAGGCAGGAATAGTTATTTTTATTCCTACCAAAGAGACCGCTCCTACAGTTGCAAAATCATATTCTTTTGGAGGTACATTATCATACCTTGATCCAAGTACAGGAGAGAAAGTAACCGTACAATTATACCCAGTTACGCTGGAAGTAAATCCTAGCCCAGATTTGGTATTGCATTATTTTATGCAACGTGATATTATTGGCGATGACCCGCTTACCGAAAAAGTTGAACCAATGGTTCCGGCCGAAATGGCATTGTTGATTAAAAATGAAGGTTATGGCCTTGCTAAAAATGTTCAGGTACAGTCTGTACAACCGGAAATTATTGAAAACAAAAAAGGTTTATTAATTGATTTTGAAATTATCGGTAGCAACTTTAATAATGAACCTAAACAATTGGGCTTACTTAATGTAGATTTTGGTAACATAGAACCTCAAAAAGCAGCTATTGGTCAATGGTGGTTTACCAGTACCTTATTAGGCCATTTTGTAGAATATGACCTAAAAGTAAAACATTTAAGTAGTTTTGGAAACAAAGACCTAAGTTTGATAAAAGCATCTTATGTACATGAACTCATAAAAGGTGTAAAAGCTTATGGCCCGGGACATGATAACATTGGTGATTTCCTTGTAAATGATATCTCAGATGTAAATGATACACCAGATGCTATATTTTATTCTAATGGAGAAAGTGATGAGGTTTATAAAGTAAGTAACGCAAGTATTTCTAACCTTATTTCGCCAAGTAAATTAACCACAACGCTAACCTTGAATTCTTCTAAAACAGGATGGAATTATGGCAATTTAAGTGATCCTGGTAAGGACAAATTCAAGCTGGACCGAGTGGTTAGAATTACTGATAATCTGGAATTACCTATTGAAAACTTCTGGCAGACATTTGTTACTTTAAGAGATGGAGCTGATCCAAAATACGAAAACAATCTTCACTTTCTTGATCAAATATCAGGACTCGAGAAGTATACATTGTACTATATACCTATAGAGACGAATGTTCCGAAAGTAATTTCTTTTGAAAATGTTCCTGCAACAACAACCAAAGCACTGGAATCTGTTCAGGTAAACTTTAATAAGGCAATAAACCCAAACACTTTTACTGCCCAAAACATTAAACTGATCTATCAGGGAAATCAAGTAGCTTTTAATGACAGCTTTATAGGGAAAGTAAATGATTCGACCTATGTATTGAATATCAAAGCATTGGCTCTTGCTTCCGGTTTTTATGAATTAACTGTTCAATGTAAAGGAATCAAAGATTTAGACGATAATGAAGGTGTTGAAGGTAAAGCCGTTTCCTGGGTACAGATAATAGGAGAATTAGGAATTGTTCAGTTCAAAACTGACCAGACTCAGGCACAGTCCGTAAATAGTATTGAATTATTATTTAACAAAATCGTAAAACCAAATCAGTTTACAAAAGACAAATTGAAACTGAATGGAAAAACTTTGGATAACATTTCTATTGTTACAGAAAATAATTTGAACTATACGATTGTAGGGTTAACGGAATATAACTCGGAAAAAGCAGAATATGAACTAACTGTCGATTTACCGTACATAAAAGCCGATGACAATACGTTTGGACTAATAGTTCAGTCGCATAAATGGAAAGTAGATCTGACCCTTCCGGAAATTGATAAATTTATTCCGCAATTCCAAGGAGCAATTAACAGCCAGAACGTAACCGATATGCAAATTGTACTAAACAAGCCATTACAAAATAATTTTGATGCAGGCTGGGTTAGTTTGTATAAAGGAAGTGTAATCCAAGATGCAATATTTACTGTTACTAAACAGGACGATTTACATTATTTAATCTCGGGATTAGGAGAATATACCAATACAGCAGGCGGATATAAGGTAGTTATCGATCAGTCTGGCTTTACTGATGCATCTGGTAATTTTGGAATTGGAAACTCAAGCACTATGTGGACTGTGAAATTTGACAAACCGTCGACTCCTATTAATATTCATATTACTCCGGACAGAGGAATATCTGCAACTGATAATATTACTTCAGGGAATGATTTGGCTATTAATTTAAAAACTACAGCAAATAGACAAACTGTAGAATTATATGTAATAACGCCTACGAATAGAATTTTGGTGACCAAACAGTACTTAGAAACGGCAGGAGAACTCAACATTCCGATTAATGGATATACCGGCAAAAACTCATTTGAAGCGATTGTTTATGATGAGTATGGAAACGTCAGTGATCCTATAGCAATAGAAACTTACATTGATATTCTGGAGTTTGATGAAACTATTAATCCTATAAAAAACAACAGTAATGGCTGTTCTGAAACAGAATACCTGCAGGTTGTTTTTACGGATGAAATTACAGCTTCTGAATTTACAAAAGAGGCTTTAATTATTAAAGCCGGCGGAATAGTCATTTCTAACGAGAAAGTTAAAATTATCAAAGTATCAGATAAAGAATTCCATATCGGAAACATAGATAAATTCAGTGATGACGGAGATATTACTTTTGGAGTTGATTTATCTAAACTACATAAAAAATCAAGCGGACTGCAAGGAAAAGGTATAGTTTATAAAAACGCAGGAGTTTTAAATACTATTTCTACAAGTATAACAGGAGACGGTATCATTACTGACGGCAATACAATAACAACCTACACTGCTGCGCCAAATATGCAAAATTACATTTGGGCCGTAACGGGTGGTGAAATTATAGAAGAGAGGGACAATAATGTAACCATAAAATGGACTACAAAGGGAACACAGGAACTTTCTCTAACGTATACAACACCTGAATCATGTACAAAAACAACTTCAGCAGAAATAAAAGTAGAAGCTACTTTAGCAATTGATGATAATACATTGCAGGATAAAAAGGGATTGGTAATTGCCCCAGTCCCTAACAATGGAACATTTACACTTTTTGTAAATGGCGAAGAAGGAACATTTACACTTGCAATATATGATGTGAGAGGAAGAATTGTTTACAAACAAAATCACATAAATATAACCGATAATTTTAAAGAAGAAATTCACACTCATTTAAAAACCATTGGTGTTTATTATTTGGTATTGCATAATTCTGAAATCAGTTACAAATCTAAATTTTTAATTAGATAAACTTTTGTGTGTCAAAGACAAAGCAGCCTATCTTTCGAAACCGTCTAAAACAATAATTTTAGGCGGTTTCTGTTTTCATGAAGGCTTTTATAAAAGTAAAATATACTTTACTTACTATTCGAAAGAAAAAAGCAGACAAAACAACACAAAATGAAACTTATCGTTTAGAGACTATTCTGATCCTTTATATTTTGTTTAATTTTGAAATTCTTCCTTATATTTTTTTAAAGCACAATGACATGATTATTTTCCATTTTATTTCTTATATTCAATAAAAAAAAATTGAAAGTATTAAATAAATTGATCTTAAAATCAATCATTTTTAACTAGTTTTCGAAAGTTTAATCAAATTAACATCACATTTGCTAAACTTGTAACAAACAAATAATTTGACGAAATAATTGTAAAAAGGAATATAATTAACATACTTATAAAACATTAAAAAAATGGAAAATAAAAAATCAATCTCATTTACCTTGTTGGTGGTAGCAATCATTTTGGGCGTAACATTGTTTAAGCAATTCGACTTTAAAAATCTAAAATTTGAGCAGCCAGCGTTAGCAGTTATATACATAATTGTCTTTGTATGCTCTATTTATTTTTTGGTAAAAAAGCCTAAAAAAAGTTCTGAAAAATAAAATACTACTTCAAATATAAATCTTGTGAAATAAAACCCTTTATAGAAGTTTAAACTTCTACTTAAATATTCAATTAATTAATTGTGTAATTGATTTTTAAGAGCGTACAATTTATTTCTAAGATTTTTCAACAATAAAGGATCCGAAGCTTTAGTGCTTACCTCTGTCAAAAATATGGCTTTCCCGATAGTCATCTTTAACGCATGCCCTTGTTTATTAAACAGCTCCGAGATTAGTTTTGAAGTCTGCAACATAGGATGAATTGATTTTAGCATACTAAAGAAAAGACCATTATTTCCATGAAAATAGATTGGAAGAATAGGCACGTTTGCTTTCGAGATAACCTTCCCTACTACAGGATGCCACTCCGGATCTGTGATTTCACTGGTCTTAAAATTATAAGATGAAACTTCTCCGGCAGGAAAAATAGCAACAGGTGTACCTTCGCTCAAAGCTTTGAGTGTCATTTTTAGTCCTGTAATGCTTGCAGAATTTTGTACGTTTTCAAATGGATTCACCGCAATAATACATTTTGCCAGATTCGGAATTTCTTTTAATAAAAAATTGCCCATATACATCGTATCAGGACGTCTTTTGGCAATAGTACTTAATAAAGCTAAGGATTCGATACCACCATAAGGATGATTTGCAATCACAATAAAAGCTCCTTCACTAGGGATATTCAGTAATTCTGCACCATCAAATTGTACCTTGACACCAATTCTTGCTAAAACATAATCTGCAAAATCTGCGCCTTCGAGATTACCTCCCTCTTTTACAATGGTATTCAAATTATTAATCTTCATTACTTTCATTAAATAAGAAGATAATCCGGGAATTGGAATTTTAGAAAGACCAGCCGCTTCAGAAAATTTTTCTTTGGATATCAATGTCATATGCTATAGCTATTAAGGTTGAGTGTGAAAACTAATAAAAACCCTAAAAGGAATTGGCACTAGTAATGAATTATTATTTATTAAGGAAATTTGGTTTATTTATAACTTCAGGATTGCAACAAGAATTTTGATTTATGAAAAGAAAAATCATTCGATAATCTACCTATTCTTTATTGCGATCGCGGTAAAGATACTCGATTTTATATGCGAACATAGAATATGGAAATAAAACAACTATAAAAACCACAAATTTTAAAAGTAGCTTAACATTAAACGATTTTAAACATTTAAGCTTAACAATATCAATGCTATTAATTGAATGAAATTTATTGATGCAGTATTGAATAAAAATGCATTTTATATTTTGTCCCGATTTTGAATATTTTAAATGACCTTTTTGATAGTGACAAAAACATCTATCAGTATACCTTTACATTTATGATAATGAAAGCAAAAAAAGGATCAATTGGGCGTTATGCCATCTTCTTTTTCACAATTTTTTGTGGTGTTTTCTTTATGCTTAAAAGTGAAAATCATCTGTTATTAAAAACGAATAATGGTACATATTCACAAAAAACAGATAACCAAATTTCGACTTCTGTTTTTAATGTATTCGATATTCAGGAAGGACTTGCAATAGATGATGATCTGAATCAACCATTATTTGACAATCATTTATTATTTGAAGAATGGAGTGCTTCTACTTTAAATCTTCATTTTTATTCTACGCAGTCGTTTACTATAACCACTCGTAATTATTCGTATATCACTTTACCCCGATATATTTTATTTCATTCCCTACGAATTCCCAGTTGTTAATTTCTTTTTAGACTTCATTTATAAGTTTGTAATTACGGTTAAAATTTAAATTTTGCTTTTGCTAAAAGCAAGTTGTTAAGTTTCTTTCCACCGTCAGTATTCTTATGGTTTAAACTTTAAAGAATGCTGTCAAAACCAAAAAATTATTATTGGTATTACTCTATTAATTCTTATTAATAGGATCAAACTATAGATGAATCTTTTACGATTAAATATTCACTTTCCACACATTCATTGTATCTTTTTTTATTTTTTAACAAGGTAAATAATACAATAAATCTAATTTTTAAATAAAAATAATTATGCACTTAACACCAAGAGAAATTGAGAAGCTCATGTTGCACACAGCAGGAGAACTTGCTCTAAAAAGAAAGGCCAGAGGTCTAAAATTGAATTATCCGGAAGCAGTGGCTTTAATTAGTCATTTTTTACTTGAAGGCGCAAGAGATGGCAAAAGAGTTGCCGCGCTAATGCAAGAAGGAGCTCAGATTCTAACAAAAGATGATGTAATGCCAGGAGTAGCCGACATGATTCACGATGTTCAGATTGAAGCTACTTTTCCTGATGGAACCAAGTTAGTAACCGTACATGATCCAATCCGCTAATCCCCAATTATTATGACACCAGGAGAAATTTTTGTAAAAGAAGGCACAATCATCTGCAATGAAGGCAGAGAGACTGTGAAAATAAAAGTAACCAATACAGGAGACCGCCCTATTCAGGTGGGTTCTCATTTTCATTTTTTTGAAGTGAATAAAGCGATGAGTTTTAATCGTGAAAAGGCTTTTGGAAAAAGGCTAAACATTGTTGCCAGTACTGCCGTTCGTTTTGAACCGGGAGAAGAAAAAGAAGTGGTACTTGTAGCAATTGGCGGAAACAAAAAAGCAATGGGCTTTAATAATCTTGTTGACGGATTGGTAGATTCTGATACTACGAAAAAAGAAAGTTTAGCTAAAGCGAATCAATTAAATTTTAAAAATTCATAACATGAGCTTAAATGTAGACAGAAA
>Ga0247810_10000548_pt1 | contig 37613 bp, 29 predicted proteins | sample UWRJL119311C1_FD_179918 | JGI IMG/M metagenome (GOLD analysis project Ga0247810, IMG submission 179918) | Plant litter microbial communities from Arlington Agricultural Research Station in Wisconsin, United States - UWRJ-L119-311C-1 | ecosystem: Environmental > Terrestrial > Plant litter >...
CGCCGATAACCGTATCGTACCCGTTTTCAAGGTTGTCAATGAAATCGTGGGCATGGGCGATTTTTGCTGCGGCCATCACCGAATCCAGCGAGCTTTCGGGCATACCGAATGCAATATTGTTGAAAACCGTATCGTTGAACAGGATCGACTCCTGGGAAACGATCCCGATGTGCTTGTGAAGGTCTTCGAGCTTATAATCTTTCAGGTTGACGCCATCAATGGAAACACTTCCCGAAGTCACGTCGTAAAAGCGGGGAAGCAAGTCTGCGATCGTCGATTTTCCACTGCCGGATTCGCCCACCAAAGCAATGGTTTTCCCGCGTTTCAAGGTAAAGCTGATGTCTTTGAGAACAAATTCTTCCCGGTATTTAAAAAACACGTTCGACACTTCGACAGCATCGTTGAAGGCCGTAAGCGGCCTGGCATCGGCTGCTTCGTGAATGCTTTCGTCCGTATCCAGGATCTCGTTGATCCTGTCCTGGGAAGGCTTTGCTTTGTTGAGGTTGGCTACCGAAGTTGAAATTCCCTGTATCGGTCGCAGCAACTGGGAAAAAACAACGATAAAAGCGATGAATTCTTCACCTGTCAGACCGGTCGACTGACCCTCCAGGATCATGAGTCCGCCGAACCAGACCAGGCAGATCATTACCGCCGAACCGAGCACTTCGTTCAATGGGGGCGAAAGATCGCGCTTGCGGAAGGCTTTGGTGATCAGCTGCTGGTAGCGAAGGTTAATGGCTGCGAATCTCGATTCCATCTGCGGAATGGCATTGAAAGCCTTTACCACGCGAATTCCACCAAGTGTTTCGTCCATGGTGGAATAAACCATGCCCATCTGTTCCTGGCCCGCTTTTGCCGTACGCTTGAGACTTTTCCCAATGCGGGAGATCACAAAAGCCGAAACCGGCAGCAGGATAAATGAGATCAGCGTGAGCTTCGGGCTGATGTAAATCAACGCGCCGATACTCGTTATAACCGCAAAAGGCTCCCGGAAAACGAGCTCGAGCATGCTCACAACAGCAATTTCGATCTCGCCGACGTCGCTGTTCATGCGTGCCATCAGGTCTCCTTTTCGTTCTTCGGTGTAAAAAGACAAAGGAAGACGAAGCGCTTTCGAAAAGAGCTTGTCTTTCAGATCGCGGACAACCGCCATTCTAAGCTGGGACTGGTGCCAGATCGCTCCGTAACGGAAAATGCCTTTGAGGAAAAAAGCGATGAAAACAGTGATGCAGACAAAAGCCAGCGCCAGTTTCGGGTCGTCCTTCACCATTTCCTGCATGAAGTAATTGTAATAGTCCTTGCAGTATTCGAACAGGGAGAAGAATCCACCGTCGTAATGGGGTTTGGGAATAATTTCCGCAGCATCCTTCGTCTGGAAAATGATCTGGAGGAACGGAATGAACAATACCAGCGAAACAAGGTTGAAGATCACGAACAATAAATTGAAGATGATCGTCAGAATGGCCTGCCAGCGGTAGGAAAACGTGAGTCGGTAAATTTCCAGCAATGATTTCATGTGCGACAAAAGTACTCATTGAACCCGAAGGGATCAAATTTCTGTCATCCCTGGAAACAATCACTTCGCTTCTTTGCAATTGGATGGTAATGCGCACATTTCCGGTTAGACCTGATAAAAAAGGCTGCATACGTTACTTTTTCGGTTATTTCCTTTATATTGCTGTTCTGTTCAGGCAGTCGCAATCGAATTTCCAGGCTTTCCGTGTAAACAGTTACGGAATAGTGAAGCTGAAGTTCAATTCCAATCCATAGCATACTCCGCTGTTACTCCGATGAAACCCCGGTAATACTCCGGTGTTACTCCGATGCATCCTTATGTCACCTTGCTGTCACCCTGATGGATACCTCCCGGATTCCCCGTGCCACACCCGTATCAGAGCCGTACATAAGCCGTATCAAAGCCATACCTTCCTTATACCTCACCTATATCATGCTTATGAATAGTCCGCAGTCTTAAGTCACGAGCCTGTAGCTAGTGCGACCCTTGTTAATCACTGGTTAACAGGCCTGTGACTACCAACTAACAGACTGCCGGCTAACCGACTTTAGTCTAAAAGACTATTCGTACCTTTGCGGCATGAGTTCAATCAGACAAAATAGAATTGAAGGAGTGATCCAGGAAGAATTATCGACCTATTTTCAGCGTCACGCCAGCGAGATCTGCCTTGGTTCCATGGTCAGCGTTACCGTGGTCCGCGTAACATCCGACCTTTCGCTTGCCCGGATCTATATCAGTGTTTTCCTCGGACCGGATAAAAAAGAAGTACTGAAAAACATCCAGGAGAATGCCAAAAAGATTCGCGGAGAAGTAGGGAACCGCCTGAAAAACATGCACCGCATCCCGGAACTGGTCTTTTACATCGACGACTCGCTTGATTACGCCGAAGAGATCAACAATTTATTGAAATAGTCATCAACGTTCCGTTTTACATAGCGCGGCGTTACCTGCGGCATACGAGAAAGCAGCGCAATCTCGTTCACCTCATAACGCGGGTTTCGGTTATTGGAATTGCCATCACAACGGCAGCTCTGGTAATACTTATTGCCGCGTTTAACGGGATTGAAGGAATGGTCGAACGGCTTTACAGCGCTTACGATGCCCCGGTAACCATTCGCTCGGATAAAGGAAAAACGTTCGAAGACTCGGATCTCGATCTGAAAAAGCTCGGGAAGATCGAAGGCGTCACAAACGTAAGCCGGGTAGTGGAGGAAACCGTCATCCTGAAGCACCAGAAAAAATGGGTCAATGCGCGAATGATCGGTATCGATGACAACTTTCTGCTCACCTGCGACATCGCCCATCACATAGTCGACGGTTATCCCGCCCTTACCACCAACGGTCAGCCGAACGGAATTATCGGCGCAACACTGCTCGACAAGCTCGACGGCTATGTTTCCCAAATGGACGGCTACGAACAGCTCACGATCTATACGCCACTGAGAGAAGCGTCCATTGCCAGGCGTAAAAGTCCTTTCAGAACGGCACAGCTTCCGATCAGCTCCCGGATGAACTACAACCGCGAGGTAAATGCCCAGGAATTGCTGGTTCCGCTTGAGTTTGCCCGTGTTCAGCTCAATTACGAAAATGACATCACCGCCATTTACATAGGCATAAAGAAGGACGCCGATCCTGAGGATGTAAAAGCGGCCATTCAGCAATTTGCCGGGGAGGATTTTGTTGTGAAAACAGCTGCAGAAAAGAACGAGCTGATCTTCAAAACCAGCCAGTCGGAAAAGCGGATCGTCATCATTATCCTCGTTTTTGTATTCATTCTTGCGGCTTTTAACCTGATCGCCTCACTAACCATGCTTTTTATCGAAAAGAAAGACAACATTCAAACGATGGGTTATTTCGGGGCCGATAAGCGGTTCATCTTCCGCATCTTTTTCTTCGAAGGTTTGCTCATAGCAGGAAAGGGTATCGTTTATGGATTGGTCCTCGGAACGGCGGTTTGCCTGGCGCAGGTATACGGACACTTGCTCCGGATGCCCAATTCCAATGGAGAAGCATTCCCGATCGAATTTACCATCCAGGACGGCTTGCTGATCATCGTGCTGGTTTCTGTGCTGAGCGCGCTCACCTCGTTCATCCCGGTCTATTACCTCGTGCGGAAAGCACACCGGTAAGGGGAATTGTGAATGATTAAATGATCAATTATCAAGGATGTCCTGGCTGTCGCTGCTGATAATTGATTCTTCCTGATTAATAATTCAAAATCAAGCATCCAAAATCAATAATCCAAAATCCCCAGCGGGATTCTTCGCAGCCGCCTTGATAATTCATCCTTTGCTAATTGCTAATTAAAAATCAAACATGCAAAAACTTGTCCGCCCGCTGGCGTGATCCAAAATCAAAAACCCTCTCACTTCCGCTTCCAGCCACGCAATCCAACCACCGTAATATCATCCGTCTGCTGATGTCCTTCCGACCAGTTTCTCAGCGCATTCTCAAAGTACTTTTTCTGCAGCGGCATCGATTCTACATGCACTTTTTCGAGTAGCTCCAGCATCCTTTTATAGCTGAATTTTTTATTGCGTATACTTCCAAACTGCTGCTGGTAACCGTCTGTGAACAGGTAGAACGAATCGGTGCTGCTGATCTCCAGCGTGTGCTGATCGTACATTTCCGGGATCTCCTGCGAATGGGCGATGTGCTTGCCCGGCCGGTGCATGATCAGCTCGCCGTCTTTGTTATGGATAAACGAAACGCCGCTGCTGGCATACGTTAACAGGTCGCCCTCGAACACAGCGATCAGCGCATCCATTCCGTCAAACATGATCGTGCTTTCGCTTCTTGGAAGAACAGCCGTGAGCTCTTCGTTTAGCTGATTAAGGATCGCACGCGGTTCCGTCATCTTGCGTTCCCGCACGATCTGGTTCAGCAGGTTGATCCCCAGCAAAGTCATAAACGCTCCCGGAACGCCATGTCCCGTACAATCGGCCAGCACAACGATCAGCTTGTTGTCGATCTCTTCCATCCAGTAGAAATCCCCGCTCACGATATCTCTTGGCCTGAAAAGCACGAAAGACTGTTCGAAATGGCGGTGCAGCAGGTTTTGTCCCGGCAGCAGGTTGAACTGTATGCGCTTGGCGTAATTGATACTGGCGGTAATGTCTTTGTTCTGCTGCTCGATCAGCAGGTCGTTCGCCCGTTTCTCGGTAATGTCCCTTGCAAGGGCGATAAATCCTGAAATGCGTTTGCGGGATCCCGGCTCATAAAGGATGGAAACATTCTGCCCGACCCAGAAAATACGCCCGTCTCTCGATTTGATCGGGAATTCAAGATACGTATGGTGGATTCTGTTGTGGAACTGATCGGTATAGAATTGTTCCACACGATCCCGGTGTTCGGGAGCCACAAGCTGAATGGAGTTTTTTCCGATCAGGGACTCGTTCCGGTAGCCGAATAACTGTGCACAGCGTTCATTGGCAAACTGGAAAAAGCCGTTCACATCGGTGTTGAAGATCATATCCTGCGCATTCTCGACAAGCGATTCGTAATTGGTGGAAAGCGTGAGCTTATCGGTAACATCCTGTCCCATGATTACGCGGACCGAATCGTTGAAATACTTGCACGACCATTCGATCCAGACAATATCCCCGGATTTACTATACATGGGGATAATGAGAATGCGGCCGTCTTCGAACTCGTCCCTCAGGCTGATTTCGCGCATTTCGGAGGTAACAGTGAAAGGATTCAGGATCGAAGAGGGCTTCCCGACAACGGAAGTGAAATCGATGGCAAAAAATTCATTGATGTTTTCGCTGCAATAGGTAATAATGCCTTTTTGATTGAAGGAAATAGCCATCACATTTCCCTTGTTGATGACCCCGCTCACGAAGATCAGCTTTTCCATCGAATCGTTTCTCAGGTAAGTGACCATAACGGCCATTCCGCCTGAAATCGTTATCGCACTGATGAACAGCACTTCGTTATACAGCGGGCTGTCGATCCAGATCAGCAGGATCGCCGCAACAAACAGCTGTCCGAGCGAAACCATGATCACCCAACGGATATGTGTGAAAACGAAGGGCAGAATACTGGTCGTCATTACCAGTGAGAACAGCGGGAACGGATGAACATTCGTCTGGTAGATCAGTATGAAATCTTCGGCCACTATACAGGCATAGGCCAGGTAGAAAATAGTGGTCGCCGTAGCCGCATTGCCAATTTCCCGGATGTTGTACCTGCTGATAAAAAAGAAAATGAGCAGGATGCCGGAAAAAGCAACGTTCAGAATAGTTGTGTCGAAAAAGTGATCTTCCACATGGTCCACCACCACCAGCATGACCGCATTCACGATCATACCGAAGAGGATCATCCGCGGAATAATGCGAATGTCGACCATCACATCCTTGGTGTTGAAAATGTTGGAGGAAAGATAGGACTTCGACCACTCCAGGTAACCGATATTGATAACGCCTAGCAGGATAACCAGCAATACGATAAACCATTTTGTGCGCCAGATCGGAACATTGACAGAGATCTGGTGGCGGGCAGTATCGGAAACGGTAATCCCGTCGTAAGAAGCGCGGACCTCAAGCATATATTCCCCGTTCGGAAGATCGGGAATATAGACCTCATTCTGGAAGGAAAAATCGGACCATTTGGAATTGAACCCTGCAACACGGTAGGAATACATGATCGCGTTCGACTTCGGCAGCAGGCATTTGAAGGTGAAGTAAGATTTGTCGTCGGAGCTGATCAGCTCGCCGTTGGCATTTTCCCTTCCGAAATAAATAATGGGAACGGGCGGAGGCGGAAATTCGCGCAGCACTTCGGTATTGATGAGGTACAATCCCTCAATGGTTCCGACATAGCTGTAATTGCCCGACTGGAACTGCGAGCGCATGTGTGTTTCATATCCTCCGAATCCTTCCTTGAAGCTGTAGTTTTTGTGGCGGATGACATGCCCCAGGCGATCTACCTCGATCACATTGATTCCCTTATTGGTTCCGGCCAGGATGTTGCCGTATTTATCGGAAGTTAAGGTGTAAAAAAGCGTGGATGGAAGCTGCTTGTCTTCCTCGATGGTCACAAAATCTCCCTGGCGCGTAATTCCCGCTAATGCCTTGTCGAGCGTAAACCAGCAGGTTCCGTAACGGTCAACGGTTGAAACGCCGCTGTAAGATCCCAGCCCCATAAATGCTTCTATCCGCACCAGGATTCCCGTTGAATGGGTATAGGAATAGATCCCGTTATTGCTTCCGAAGTAAACGACCGAGCCGTCGAAACTGTTCTGGGCCGTGTAGAAATGGTGCGGGAATTCGACGTTGATCTCTTTGTAGCGTTTGGCCTGGCGTGTCTTTGGCTCATAGCGTACCAGTCCTTCTCCCTTCGGTGAATACCAGAGGTACTTTCCGTCATAGTGGATCAGGGAAATCGCTTTCCCCCCCTGGAAAGGAAAAGAAGTCGGCACCGGCACACCTTTCTTCAGCTCCAGGATGCCTTCGTTTGTTCCGATGAAAACGCCAAGACCGGATTCGGAAACCTGGTAAGCCCGGTAGTTATACTCTTTCAGATCATTTGAATAGAGCGGTCCGATATTCAGCTTGCCTTTCATGTTTCCGAGAATAAGTATTCCGGAAGCTGTCCGGTGGATCACACAAATGCTCTGGTCGTGGTAAAGCGGGTGAAGATCGACCTTGGTAAAGGGCTCGCGGGAAATTTTGAACAAGCCGTAAGAAGTGTTCATCCAGAGCTCGCTGTTCATGTCGACATACATTCCGCGAACGCCTTCGAGGTTCCCGGAATAATTCTGAACGATAAACTTCAATTTTCCGTCGCCTAGCCGGTAAAGTCCGTTGGAAGCCGTCCGGATAAAAGCGATTCCCTGCCGTTCGGCCACGTAGCTTACTGGATCATGTGCGTGAAGCAATCCCGGCCAGGAAGTTGCCTGGGTTTTCCCCGAGAAGATGCGTCCGTCATTGGTGAGAACGAGCTCCAGCTGCCGCGAAACCGTGGAATCGTAAAGTACAAGCTTATTGCGAGTAAAAGTGGCGAAGAAAGGATTGAAATCCGGGCATTTAACGGAGCTGTACCACGAGCTCAGCGGCGTGATCTTATTGTTCCTTACCAGGAAATTGCCTGTACTCGAAAAGATGAGAACGCCCTGCGGTATTTTCAGGACCTGCCGTATGTCGATCGTAGTAGGACTTTTCGGCAGGTACTTGCGGATCACTTTTCCGTCCTTGCTAACGATAGTAATACAAAGCTGGGTGATCAGCAGCAGGGACGAATCGACCATGGTCACATACTGGCAATCGCCTTCGTAGCTTACCGGCCGGTAGATCAGCTTGAAACGGCCGGCAGAATAATGAAAGATCCCGTCATAAAGCGAGCTGAAATACACAGATCCGTCGCTGCACGGGAAAATAGATGAAACATGGTACTGGAAGCTTTTCCCGGATGGTCCGACCTCGAAGAATTTCTTCCCGTCGAAGCGCATCAACCCGCCACCATCAGTTCCGACCCAGAGATAGCCTTTCGAATCCTGTGCGCAGGATAAAGTCGACTCCATCAGTAAACCGTTGCGGTGATTGTAATTCTGAAAAGTATAGAGCTGCGCTGAACCGGTGAAACGGAATAGCGAACAGGTAACAATCAGAATGAATCGAAGCAGGTTCAAGCGCAATGTTTAGTGCAAAGTAACAAAAAAGGTTGATTAACGGTTCAGACAGAAAGTTTTACGAAACTACTTTTAAAGTTGAGCTGACGGTTCTTCCGGTTGATTTTACCTTATCGAGCTCATCGCCGTAAATAGTAACGTGTCCCATCTTGCGGAAAGGCTTGGTGGTTTGTTTTCCGTAGAGATGGACCTTCACGCCTTTCATCTGCATCACTTCCGAAAGTCCGAGATAATTCGCCGGACCATCGTAACCGGGCTCGCCGAGCAGGTTGATCATAACACCGGCCGAGACCAGCTCTGTTTTTCCCAGCGGAGCATTCAGGATACTGCGCATGTGCTGCTCAAACTGGGAGGTCAGTGAGCATTCTATAGTATGGTGACCGCTGTTGTGTGGTCGCGGTGCAATTTCATTGACCAGTAATTCACCGTCGGCCGTCAGGAATAATTCCACCGCCAGCAATCCGACCATATCGAGCTTTTCGATCAGGTTCAGTGCAAGGGTTGTGGCTTTCTGTTCGATCTCGGCAGCAACTTCAGCCGGTGAAAACAGGAATTCCACCAGGTTGGCAGTCGGGCTGAATTCACATTCTACTGTCGGGTAAACAGCTGTTTCGCCTTGTTTATTGCGGGCAACGATCACCGAAAGCTCTTTGGTAAAAGGAACCATTTCTTCAATGATGCACGGACCGTCGAATCCTTCCGCGAGATCTGCCTCCGTGCGGATGATCTGAACGCCTTTTCCATCGTAGCCGCCTTTTCGAAGCTTCAGCACAAACGGAAGAGCAGGGTGATTATTCGCCAGTTCTTTTCCCGATGAAAGCAATTGAAAAGGAGCGGTAGGAATTCCATTGTCTGCATAAAACTGTTTCTGCAGGCCTTTATCCTGGACAATCTCCAGCACGCGTGGCTGGGGGAATACCTGAACGCCTGAAGCTTCCAGCTTGTAGAGCGCTTCCACGTTCACGTTTTCGATCTCAACGGTAAGCACATCTTTGTCGCGGCCAAACTCCATCACCTGGTCGTGGTCCGTGAGCTTTCCAACGGTAAAACTGCTTGCAATTGTTTTGCAGGGCGCTTCTTTATCGGGATCCATGCAATGCACATGTACGTCATAATTCAGCGCTTCCTGGATAAACATCCTTCCGAGCTGACCGCCGCCGAGCATGCCCAATTTGAATGAGCTTCCGTTCCATTGTTTCATCATGGGGGCAAAGATAGCAGACTTCGGTGTAACTAAATGCACTCAGGTTTGACTGTTTTATGTCAAAATCTCGTTGAAAAATCTTATTTTTGGGCAAAATTTACACGATAAAGTGCTCCAAATACACGACAAAACGTTTGAAATTTACCTTCATTCGGAGGAGATTCAAAAGAAAGTAAACACCATGGCAGCCCTTCTTAACGAAGAATATGCCGGAAAAGAAGTAGTGTTCATCGCGGTTCTGAACGGGGCATTTATGTTCGCGTCCGACCTGATGAAAAGGATCACGCTGCCTTCCGAAATTACATTTGTCAAAGTGAGCAGCTACCAGGGAATGAATTCCACCGGTCGTGTAGATGAAGTGATCGGTCTTACCACTTCCATCAAAGACAAGCACGTTGTGCTGATAGAAGATATCGTAGACACCGGCATCACGATGAATAAACTGTTCACGCTCTTAAGCGTAGAGCATCCTGCAAGCCTCAAAATAGCAACGTTACTATACAAACCTGAAGCATTTCAGGGCAAACATGCTCCCGATTATGTTGGTTTTTCCATTCCCAATTCTTTCGTAGTTGGATACGGACTGGATTACAACGAACATGGCCGGAACACCGAGCATATTTATCAACTAACGGGTTCGCCCAAATGACTTTAACTATGTTGAACATTGTATTATTTGGTCCTCCGGGAGCGGGGAAAGGAACACAGTCTGAGCGATTAATTGAAAAGTACGGACTGGTTCATTTGTCAACAGGTGACATTTTCCGCGCAAACATTAAAGGAGCTACAGAGCTTGGAGTGCTCGCTAAAAGCTATATGGACCAGGGACATCTGGTTCCGGATGAAGTTACGATCAACATGCTGAAGAGCGAAGTTGCAAAAAATGAACACGCAAAAGGATTCATCTTCGATGGTTTCCCTCGCACAAACGCTCAGGCGGCTGCACTGGACGAATTACTGGAAGGAATGAGCACATCGATCACGATGATGATTGCCCTCGAAGTAGAAGAAAATGAATTAAGGGAACGATTGAGAAAGCGCGCAGAGGTAAGCGGAAGGCCTGATGACGCGAACCCTGAAGTAATTCAGAACCGCATTAATGTATATAAAAACGAAACTGCACCTGTTCGTGATTTTTATCAGGAACAGGGCAAATTCAAAGCAGTAGATGGCATAGGGTCGATCGATGAGATTTCTGATCGTTTGTACACCGCCATAGAAGGGAACTAAATTAATGGCATCAGATAATTTCGTCGATTACGTAAAAATTCATTGTACTTCCGGGAACGGAGGCGGTGGGTCTGCGCATTTCAGACGCGAAAAATACATTCCACAAGGAGGACCGGATGGTGGCGATGGCGGCCGTGGAGGACATATTATCCTGCGTGGGAACAAGCAGCTGTGGACATTGCTCCACCTCAAATTCAACAAGCACGTGAAAGCCGGACATGGTAAACATGGTTCCGGAGCTTTGCAAACCGGCGGACAGGGAGAAGACAAGTACATTGAAGTTCCCCTGGGAACCATTGCACGCGATTCCGAAACGGGGGAGGTCCTGTTTGAGATCACCGAAGAAGGAGAAGAAAGAATTCTCGTTCCGGGTGGTCGGGGAGGTTTGGGAAATGATCATTTCAAATCCTCTACTTTCCAGACACCGAGATTTGCACAACCGGGCGAACCGGGACAGATCGGATGGAAAACACTCGAGATGAAAGTCCTGGCCGATATTGGTCTGGTAGGTTTTCCGAATGCCGGAAAAAGTACCTTGCTTTCCGTTCTTTCCTCTGCCAAACCGGAGATCGGCGATTACCCGTTTACGACCCTGCGTCCGAACCTGGGAATCGTAAAATACCGCGATTACCGTTCATTCGTTATGGCGGATATCCCGGGAATTATCGAAGGCGCACATACCGGGAAAGGTATCGGACTTCGCTTCCTGCGTCACATCGAGCGGAATTCGGCTTTGTTGTTCATGATCCCGTGCGATACGCCGGATATCAAGAAAGAATACGATATTCTCCTGAACGAGCTTCAGCAGTACAATCCGGAATTGTTGTACAAACAACGCATTCTTGCCATTACGAAATCCGACATGCTGGATGACGAACTGAAAGAAGCTATGAGCAAAGACCTGCCGGACATTCCGAGCCTGTTTATCTCATCCGTTGCGCAACAGGGATTGGTGGAGCTGAAAGATATGATCTGGGCTATACTGAACAATGAATGATTGACTGGCTGGAAGGCATAGATCGTTCAATCGTACTGACAGTCAATAGTTGGAACACCCCTTTTTTAGATGAATTATGCTGGATCCTCTCGGCAAGATGGCCGTGGATCCCGCTTTACCTTATACTTCTTTACCTGAGCTGGAAACAGTTCGGGTGGAAGAAGTGCGGTCTTTTTTTGCTGATAGTGATCGCAACCATCGTGCTTGCCGATACGACCTCTGTTTACCTGTTCAAGGAAAATTTCCAGCGTTATCGTCCTTCTCATCACGCTTTGCTCACAGAAAAGCTGCATTTTTACCTTCAGGGAGAAGACAAGGACGGAAATCCCGAATTCTACAAAGGCGGAATGTATGGCTTCGTTTCTTCTCATGCCACAAATTTCTTCACGATCAGCGTACTGATGGGATTCAGCCTGAAGAGATGGTACCCGAAACTGATCTGGGTCCTGCTGGGAATAAGCGTGATCGTTTGTTTCAGCAGGTTGTATCTTGGCGCCCATTACCTGTCGGACCTGATCGGCGGCGCGCTTTGGGGATCGCTCATAGCTTATCTCAGCTACCGTTTTACTGTAAAGCCGTATATTCTCTCCAAAATCGAATAACATGCAGTGGTTACTTGTTTTTCTGGGCGGAGGATTGGGCTCGCTATTGCGATTTGGAGTAACAGCAGCAACAGCGAAATGGTGGAATAACATGTTCCCGCTGGCAACACTGATCTCGAATGTGCTTGCGTGCCTGATTTTGGGTTTCACAATAGCCGTTCTGAGAGAAAAAGTACAGAACAACGAGCTTTGGTACGCCTTCATGGTGATTGGTATCTGTGGCGGCTTCAGCACCTTTTCTTCCTTTGCAAAAGAGAACATAGAATTGTTTGAGAAGGGAAATTACCTGGTCGGTCTGCTGAATATTGCGGTTTCAGTGAGCTTATGCATGGCGGCGGTTTACCTGGCAAGAAAGTAGACGATAGTAAGAAGTTAAAATCGTAAGCCTTCAGGATAGCAGATAGGAAGACAGATCTCAAACCCGATTTATGAAAACACACATCCACGAACGAAACGGAACCCGCATTGCAGAGCTCACTTCAGACGATTTGCTGGTTAGCTCTGTCGAAGAAGGTTTTGACCTGATGATCAACATTTGCTACAGCGAAATAGATAAAATGATCCTTCATGAAAAGAACATTGTTCCGGAGTTTTTTGATCTGAAAACAGGAATAGCCGGTGAGTTGCTTCAGAAATTCTCGAATTACAGGATGAGGTTGGCTATCGTTGGGGATTTTACCGCGTATCCGGGTAAAAGCATCCACGATTTTATGTTCGAAAGCAACAAGCTCGGGAACATCAATTTTGTGGGGTCGGTGGAAGAAGCGCTGGAGAAATTACCCGGCTGATAGGTTCTGAATGTCAATGAAGAGCAGCAATCCTGCATCGCCGGCAATGGAAAGAAATCTTCAGGTTGAACAGTAAGGTACCGGTAATTCTTGGGAAATCTTAAACAAGGTCTGAGGAATTCTTGGGAAGGCTTGAGGAAAGTTGCACAAGGTCCGAGTAATTCTTGGTAAGGCTTGAGGAATGATATACAAGGTCTGAGTAATTCTTGGTAAGGCTTGAGGAATTTTATACAAGGTCCGAGTAATTCTTGATAAGGCTTGAGAAATCTTATACAAGGTCTGAGGTATTTTAAATGAAGCTTAAGAAATTCAAATCCTGCCCCACTCAGGACTACCGACTGAAGACTTATGGACTAAAAGACTATTTAAGCTTCACATCCTTAGCTTTCACATGAACGATCTCGCCATTCACAGAAAACACAAACGTACCGTTCTGCTGCTTTTTGGTTTTAACCAGTTGTTTGAAGGATTCCTCCAAACCGAGAACAATTTTTTCCTTTAAGCTTTTAGTATCATCCTTTTTCATCAGCTTGTTGCTTTAAAAATTTCAATAATTCAGGAGAGTGTATAATTGTGTTTCCATCCATCTTTTCAGCTATGTAAACAGACTTCTCGTTTGAATTATCAATGATCATATAGTTATCGCAAATATCCGAAAAAATATCCAATAGATTTTTAATTCCACGATGATACCTTCTTCGAATGGTCTCTTCCGGAATATTGTGTCCTCCTTCTTTTACTCGTTGTTTAACCCTGTCAATAGCAAGTTTCTCAGAGTTCAGCCAAAAGAAAAGCAGGGTTACTTCATAGCCTGAATCTTGTGCCCGTCGTATCGTCTTTTTATAAGTCGTTGTGGTTAGAGTCGTCTCGATTGCAAAATCTGTTTCTTCAGCTAACAATTCTTCAATTCGGGTAAGCATTACCTTACCTGCTTTTATAGCTACTTTTTCCGGCTGAAAAGGAGAAATCCCACGTGCAATCTCATCGGCATTCACAAACTCTCTACAATCAAGCATTTTTGGCAAAATCGTGAACGAAGCTGTTGTTTTACCAGCGCCATTGCAACCTGCGATAATGTATAAATTAGGCATAAAATCGAATTCCTTAACGAAGTTACAACGAATATCAATAAGTCACCTTCTATCTTCCCGGATGGCTTTTCAAAATCCTCCCACACTCAGGACTATCAACTACGCACTAAAGACTTTCAGTAAGTCGCCATCACGTTAAACACCTTTTCCATCCGGTCAACGACCGCGTTGCTGGTACAGTTGTAATTGTTGGTGATAAAGGCAAATGCAATGCGTTTTCCGCTGGTCGTTTCGACGTAGCCGCAGTAAGATTTGATGCGGTTCATCGTTCCGCTTTTGGCATGTACTTTCCCTTCGGCAGCCTGGTTTTTGCAAACACTCGAAAGCGTTCCCGAAACTCCTGCAACCGGAAGCGTGGCGTAATAAGCTTCGAAATTCTTGCTGGTCGTCATGTACTTTAGCAGATCACAGAAATGCCGGGGCGAGATAGCATTGCCCCTTGAAAGTCCGCTGCCGTCTTTGATGAACATGCCCGAAACAGGGATTTTCCCCGTCCAGTAATTTTCCAGCTTCGTAACACCGTTATCGGTCGAGCCGTTTCCGTTCGATCCGTAACCGACAAGGCAAAGCAGCTCTTCGGCAAAAAGGTTCACCGATTTCATGTTCGTCCACCAGGCGATCGAATTAACAGACCTTCCGCTGTTCTCGAACAGCAGTTGTTTGGAAGGATAACGCATCGAAGCCGATTGATAGAGAAGATTTCTTGCGGTTCCCGTGCTGTCGCGAACGATCACGCCTTTTCCTTTTAAAACACGCAGAAACTCCTGGGCGAACTGCAATTCGGGATCGGGAAGACTTCCTTTCACAGCGAACCTGGAAAGCTTTGCGGGTAATGTTCCCGTTCCGAACCGGTCGAGCGAGTAAGGAGCGCCGTAGATATACGAATTGTCTCCGCCGCCACCCGAGCTGATGTAATTGTGGAAAGACAATCCCGGGATCGGGGGAATGGTGTTAACAAATGTGGTTGCGCTTCCAGGGGTTTTCCCGGTTTTGAAAATGTATTTCAGCATGTTGTCGTAGATCACCAGCCCGGAAGGTCCCGCGCCATAATAATTCCCCATATCCGACCAGTTCCAACCATCCGGAATTCCTTGGTAGCCAAATTCCGAAGCATCGGCAATAATGGCTCCGTTGATCTGTTTAATGCCCATTTTCATCAGCGTATCGGCCCAGAGATCGAGAAAAGAAGCTTCTGTTCCTTCTTCGTTGTAGTATTTGCTTCCGAGCGAAGCGTCGCCGGCACCGCGGATCCATAGATTTCCATTCACAACGCCGTTTGCGTCAGGCTTTGCGTCCACGTAAATGCGCGTTTTTGGCGTGTAGTCTTTCCCTAAAACCTGGAAAGCGGTAGCAGTGGTAAATAATTTTACGGTCGAAGCAGGCGATAAGCAAGTCGAAGGATTCTTCGATGCAATAGTCTCTCCCGTTGAGCAGTCGATCGCAAGAAAACCTACGCTGGCATTGGCGAATACAGGATCGGAAGCGAAAAGATCAATGGCCGACTGAACAGAATTCTGGGCGAATACAGTTCCTCCGGTAATTAAAACGGTGACAATAATCAGCATTCGACGGAACAGGAAGAGCATATTCTATTTTTTGTGATTAAAATTGGGTAAATTCGCCTTGTGTGCGGGATTGCAGGTATAAAACTTTTTAACACAGCGGCTACAATATCTTCTGTTGAGCGCTTTGAAAAGGCGTTATTACTTCAAAATCACCGCGGGCCTGATCACCGGCAGGTACTGCAGATCAACAACGCTGTTCTCGGCCACAACCGGCTGGCGATCATTGATCCTGATCCGAGATCCAATCAGCCGTTCTGCGATCCATCCGGCCGGTATTCCCTTGTTTTTAACGGTGAGATCTACAATTTCCACGATCTTAAGAACGCATTAATTCAACTTGGTTACCAGTTTAAAACACATTCCGATACCGAAGTTTTATTGTTCCTCCTGATCGAAAAAGGAAAATCGGCGCTGCGAGAGCTGCGTGGCTGCTTTGCTTTTGCGTTTTACGACAGCGAAGAAGACTACATGCTGATCGCCCGCGATAGCATGGGAATCAACCCGCTGGTATACGCCATTCGGGAAGAAGGCGTTTACTTTGCAAGCGAAATTCCCGTTTTGCTGAAGAATGGAATTCCATTTGAAGTTAGCAAGGCCGCATTGACAGCTTATTTCACGTATTCCTACGTTCCGTCGCACATGACAATGGTGGAAGGCATCAAGCGATTGCTTCCGGGACAATACCTGGAGATCAGCAAAGAAAAAACGGAGATCGCTGCTTACTGGCATCCGAAAAGCAAGATCGGGGCTCCCGAAACATACGACGATGCAGTGAAAGCTGTTCATGATAAAGTAACCAACGCTGTTCTTTCTCAGCTTGAAGCCGATGTTCCGCTGGGAACCTTCCTGAGTGGCGGAGTCGACAGTTCGATCATTACAGCCGTTGCCCGCCGGCAGTTCGACCAGCTGCAAACGTTTTCCATTGCTTTTGAAGGAAATGAGCTGCTCGACGAAGGACCGTTTGCACAACAGGTTGCTGCGGCGTTAGGAACGAAACATACGGAGATCCGCCTTCATGAACAGCTTGTTATCAGTGAGCTGGAAGAAGTGCTGGCATCTTACGATGAGCCGTTTGCCGATTCTTCGGCGATCGCGGTCTATTTCCTGGCGAAGGAAACCGCGAAGGAATTGAGAGTAAGTCTTTCCGGCGACGGGGCAGACGAGCTGTTTGCCGGTTACAATAAGCACAAAGCTTTCCGCAGAACCCAGAAAATGCCGGCATGGCAACGAAAAGCCATTAGTCCGCTGCTGCGTTTTTCGAAAGGACACCGCGAAGGGAAATTTGCCAACCGTTTGCGCCAGGTCGGGAAAATGGGGCAATTATTCTACTACGATTGGCCGGAGCAATACCATTTTTTGGCAGCCATGATCGGTTTGGAAGTTCCCGAGCTGCTGGTGAAAGATCCGGAGCCTTTTCAGCTGCAATTGCCAAAAACCGTTAGCTCGCTCAATAATTTCCTGCTGCTCGACCAGCTTATGGTGTTGCCCGGCGATATGCTGAAAAAGACCGATCTCATGAGCATGAGGCACTCGCTGGAAGTGCGCACTCCTTTCATGGATGAAGACCTGGTGCACCTTGCCAACAGCTTGCCGGCCGATTGGAAACATGACGGGAAAACAGGCAAACGCGTATTGAAAGACGCTTTTCGGGATGAGCTGCCGGAATCGGTTTTCAACAGGCCGAAGCACGGATTTGAAGTTCCGCTCCAGACCTGGCTCGCAGCTGCAAAGATCGAAAGCGCCCATCCGCACTGGCTGGATACAACTTACATCAACGATCAGGGTCTGTTCGACGCTGATTTCATCCGAAAGCAGTTTCAATTGCTTTATACGACCAAATCTTCAACAACAGCGGCCATTGCCTGGGCTTACATCGTTTTCCAGCACTGGCACGACAGAATGACTACGCTATGCCTAAAGTCCTGAGAATCATCAACCGGTTCAATATCGGAGGCCCTACTTATAACGCTACTTTTCTGACCCGTTTTTTGTCAGACGATTTTGAAACGCTGCTAGTTGGCGGCCTGCCCGAAGCAGATGAAAGCGATTCCCTGCACATTCCGAGAAGTTACGGACTGGATCCGGTGCTGATCGAAGAAATGAAGCGGCTTCCGAACTTGTCTTCCGACCGGGCGGCTTATAAGAAACTAAAACAGATCATCAAAGAATACCAACCGGATATCGTTCATACACATGCTGCCAAAGCGGGCGCATTGGGTCGTAAAGCTGCCAAAGCCTGTGGAGTTCCGGTGATAGTTCATACGTACCACGGGCACGTTTTTCATTCCTACTTCGGCAAGATGAAAACGCTGCTTTATAAATTCATCGAGCGCAGGCTGGCGAAAAGCACAGACGGCATTATTGCGATCAGTCCGTTGCAAAAACAGGAGCTTGCTTTCGACCATCAGATCTGTCCGCCTGAAAAGATCACCGTTATTCCGCTGGGATTCGATTTGGGAAAATTCCGGGAAAACCTTGCGGAAAAACGCATAGCAACTCGCGGGAAATATCAGCTGAAAGAAGGCGAAGTTGCAGTTGCGATCGTCGGGAGACTTGCGCCGATCAAAAACCACGATCTTTTCCTCGAAGTAGTCGGATTGCTTGCGCGAAAGAACATCCGGGCGCGCTTTTTCATCGTAGGCGACGGAAGTGAGCGGGAATCGATCGAACGAAAAGTGAACAAACTGAACGAAGAGTTGAATGCTCAGATCGAAATGACATCCTGGATCAAAGATATTGCGACCTTCAATGCCGGGATGGACCTCATCTGCCTGACATCCGATAATGAAGGAACGCCAGTTAGCCTGATCGAAGCCCAGGCCTGCAATCTGCCGGTCATTTCAACAGATGTGGGCGGAGTGCGCGACATTCTGAAAGAAGGCGAAACAGGCTTCGTAGTTCCTAAAAATGACGCTGCTGCTTTTGCGGAAAAGCTCGAAATGCTGATCACTCAAAAAGAAATTCGCGAAAAAATGTCACAAAACGGCTGGACCTTCGTAGAAAAACAATTTCACTATACAACGCTGGTGTCGAACATGGAGAATTTCTACCGTTCGCTGCTCGCCAAAAAGAACAGAACATGATAAAGACCGGATTTTTCGGATGCCTGGTATTCCTGCTCGTTTTCGCTTCTTCCTGCGGTGTTAACAGCAACCTGATGTTCCGTACTCCCAAAGGCACGGAAACAGCAGATTCGGACAGCATCCTGTTTATGCCAGCTGCCGAGTACACGATCTCCCACGACGATAAGTTCAGCTTCGAGCTGTATACGAATGGCGGAAAGCGTATCGTGGAAAAAATGGCCGGTATGGACAATACTGCCGGAACATTCATCGTTCCCGAGTACCTCGTAAGACAAAATGGAATGGCCGAGCTTCCGGTGGTAGGATTGGTGAAGATTGCAGGTCTCACCGTTCAGCAATGCGAAGACACGCTGGCAAAGCTGTATTCCGTCGAATACCAGAACCCATTCGTACAGGTGCAGCTCACCAACCAGCGGGTGATCGTTTTCCCGGGCAACGGAAGTGATGCGAAAGTTGTTCCGCTGCAGAATAATAACACTACGCTTATGGAAGCGATTGCACAGGCCGGAGGAATTGCCGACCGCGGACGATCCGACCGTGTGAAGATCATGAGAGACGTCGAAGGAACACGAAAAGTATTCGAGCTCGATATGTCTACCATAGAAGGATTGAAATATGCCGACATCATCGTTCAGGCCAACGATTACATTTATGTGGAGCCTGCCGAGCAGCTCACGCGTGAAGTCGTGGTGGAAGCCGCACCGATTGTTTCGCTCATATCCAGCGCTCTGATTATATTTACCGTTATTTCAACAGTTAAGTAAAGTGGTAAACCAGCAGTCTTCGATATTCATCAACAAGGACTACAATCCTATTATTGCTTCGACGATCATTCGGCGCTACTGGTGGTGGACACTTTTATTCGTTGCGTTTTTCGCAGCCTTTGCGTTTATCTACCTGCGCTATACCAAACCGGTCTACGAATCGGCAATGGTGATCCAGCTGGCTGAAAAAGACCAGGGAAAAGAGATCATCGAGCTGGAAAACATCAATACAAAAGACAATATCTCGTCCGAAATCGAATTGCTGAAGTCCGAGCTTTTGTTCGATATGGCTATCAGCCGGCTGAACATGAACGTGAGCCTCTTTTCGAAAGGACGCATCCTGACCGAAGAAAAATACCACCAGAGCACCTTTAACGTTCAGCCGTTCCTGTTGAAAGACAGCAGCCTGTGCGATGTGCCGATCTACATAGAATCTGTCGGAAACAAAGTGCGGCTGAGCTACCAGCTCTATGGGAAAAGTTATTCATTCGTTGAGCCGGTGAACGAGCGGTTCAGCAACCAGCACTTCGAGATCGCCATAAAAGTGGACGACTGGGACGGACTGCGGGCAGACGACGATCAGAACGAGCTCTATTTTACGTTCAACAACAAGCGAACACTGATTGCACGACTGATCGCCAACCTGGAGATCACACCGGTGGATGTGGAAGCAAAGACCGTCCAGATCCGCTACCAGGGCTACAATCCGGGATTGTGTCACGATATTGCGAACGCGGTTGCCGAGTCTTTCTTTCATTACGACGAAGAGATCAAGCGGAAAAGTGCCGAAAACATTCTCGGATTCATTGAAATTCAGCTCGATTCCATTTCCGGCGAGCTCAAGCAGTCGAAAGACAGCCTCACGACCTTCCAGCGGAATGCGAAGCTGCCCGACCCGGATAACATGGGACTTTCGCTGACAGAGAACATGGACCGTTTCCAGGACCAGCTGTTCGATATCGAAGGAGAGCTCGCAACACTGAAGCTGGTTTCCTCCAAACTGAAAAGCGACCCGAACAGGCTGGAGATCTATCGCCTGATCCCCGAAATGCTTGGAAAAAGCTTCGAAGCATCCCTGACCAAACAGATCCAGGACCTGCACACGATGCTCGAGCGGAAAGAAGACTTACTGTTCGAGGTAACGGATGAGAACGCCGAGATCAAAAGCATCAATCTCCGTATCCAGACCAAGATCCAGTCGATCAGGAGAAGCGTTGAGGTCATCCAGGAACGGTTAACGACCAATTCAAACATTATTAAAAGCAAAATCGGCGGATTCGAAGGCGAATACTTCGACCTTCCCGAGAAGAAAATGGAGTACAACCGCCTGAAATCGCTGCAGGAGCTGAATGAAAAATATTATACGCTGCTTACCGAGAAAAAAGTGCTGTATTCCATTTCGAATGCCGGTTATGCATCGAACAACAGGATTCTCAACCAGGCTACGGTTAGCAGCGTTCCGGTAAGTCCGAACCGCAAATTCGTTTATGCCGGGTTCATTCTCATCGGCAGCATTATCGGGTTTGGCTTCCTGCTGTTCAAATATGCGACCTTCAACGAGATCAACTCGGTGGAAGACCTGAAGCTCATTCTTCCCGAAAAAGTGACGATTCTCGGCAATATTCCATTCCTGAAAAATGCGAACGAATTCTCCCAGCTGATGGTACACGAAGCGCCGAAATCGATGCTGGCCGAAGCGATGAGGAATATCCGCACCAACCTGAGCTTTGTGAATGCCGATGCCCGCGTAATCGCTATTTCATCCTCGATCTCCGGAGAAGGAAAAACATTCGTGGCCCTGAATCTGGCGGGGATCATTGCACTTTCAGGAAAGAAAACGGTAGTGATCGACCTTGACCTTCGCAAACCGAAAGTCCACCTCGGTTTCAACGTGGCGAACACCAACGGGATCAGCAATCTCATCATTAAAAAAGTGACGCTGGAAGAATGCATTCACCAGTCGCCGATAGAAAACCTCGATTTTATTACAGCCGGTCCTATCCCGCCGAATCCTTCGGAACTGATCCTGAGCGACGGATTTGAAGATATCCTGAAAAGGCTCAAAGAGATTTACGACGTTGTTGTGATCGACAATCCGCCGGTAGGTTTGGTAACAGATGGGGTAAAAATCCTTTCAAACGCCGATGTGCCGATCTACATTTTCAAATCCCATTATTCAAAACGGATTTTCGCCAATCGTGTGAAAGAGCTCTTCGACATGAAGCAGATCGAGCACCTGAATGTGATCCTCAACGGAACGAAGCACGGCCAGGGAAGCGGCTATGGTTACGGCTATGGCTACGGTTACGGCTATGATTATTACGACGAAGATCCCGGTAAAAAGAAAAAAAAGAAGAAGTAAGCGATGCTGGATGAAAACCAACCAACTATTGACGGACTGATTGTCCTGGATCCGCGCGTTTTTTCAGATGAGCGCGGGGCTTTCTTCGAAAGCTTCAACCAGGCTGTGTTCGATAAGTACACAACCAGGGTTCAACCATTCGCATTTACCCAGGACAATGAGTCCGTTTCTCATAAGAACGTGCTGCGCGGGCTTCATTTCCAGGTCCCGCCCATGGCCCAGGGAAAGCTGGTGCGGGTTGTGAAAGGCGCTGTTCTCGACGTGGCGGTCGATCTGCGGAAAGCTTCCAAAACCTACGGCCAGCATTTCGCTATCGAGCTTTCCGGAACCAATAAAAAACAATTGTGGATCCCGCCGGGGTTTGCTCACGGCTTTCTGAGCCTGGAAGATGAAACCATCTTCTCCTATAAATGCACAAATTACTATTCTCCCGAACACGAGCGCACGCTGGCGTGGAACGATCCGCAACTGAACATAGCGTGGAAAATTGACAATCCGTTAATTTCGGCAAAGGATAACGAGTCGATGGATTTCCTTACCTTTGATTCTCCATTTTAACTGCGGATCCGGTTGAATTTAGCACTTACATTAGTCGGCTTTCTTATTGCCGGATTTGTTGCCAGCATTATCTGCAACATCCTGCTGCTGCGCTTTTCGCAATCGCTGGGAATCCGCAATAAAAACGATATTACCGTGCGCTGGAGCAATGAATCCAAGCCTTCGCTTGGCGGAGTGAGCTTCTTCATCGCTTTTATTTTCGGCGCTATTGCTTACGCCATCGTTTTCCAGAAGGAGAATATTTTTCACAATTCCGAATTCGTAGGATTGATGGCTGCAGGCATTATGGCTTTTGTCATGGGACTTTCCGACGATGCTTACAACACCAGACCCTGGATCAAGCTCCTGGTCCAGATCTCCTGCGGAGTGATCTTCGTAGCAACGAATTCCATGATCGCCATCACCGGTTATTACTGGCTGGACGCATTCATAACGGTAGTCTGGGTGGTCGGAGTGATGAATTCCCTGAACATGCTCGACAACATGGACGGCATTACCGGAACTACCGCCTTGTTCATCCTGATTTCCTGCCTGGCGAGCGATGTTATTCTCTGGGACTGGAATATGAATATCTGGAGCCTTACGCTGCTGGTGCAGATCGGGGCTTTGCTGGGCTTCTTAAGATTCAATGTCAATCCCTCGCGTTTATTTATGGGCGATGCGGGCAGCCAGTTCATCGGATTGTTTACCGCTTTCTTCGCCATTCACAACCTCTGGAACGTTGGTGAAGCAACCAACCTGACTCCGTGGACCGGCCTGTTCGTTACACTGATCGCATTCACACCGGCTGCGGCAGATACGCTTACAGTTGTGATCAACCGGCTACGGAAAGGCAAATCGCCCATGGTCGGCGGAAAAGACCATACGACGCATCACCTGGTTTATTCCGGAATGAACGATAAACAGGTCTGGTATGTTTTCCTGACAATTGCCAGCCTGTCGTGCCTGATTGCCATACTCGCTATTGCTTTCGCAAAATGGGGAAATCCATGGATGGCTTCTTTCCTTGCGCTGTTTTTCGTTGCCGTTTTCTTCTGGCTCTATCGGAATACGATCATTCACAGGCGCTGACGCCGGAAAAACGGCGATGGGTTTCCGCAGAAGGACCCGTGACGGACGCAGAAGGACTTTCGATCGGAATAAAAGGTGCCGTAATGCGAGCAGAAGCACCGGGAGTTGTCATAAAAGGATCCGCGATGACGCTAACACCACCTGCGATGCACGCAGCAGGACACGTAATCTGCGCAAAAGCACCCCGAGTTGTGATTAAAGGATCCGCGATGACGCTAACACCACCTGCGATGCACGCAGCAGGACACGTAATCTGCGCAAAAGCACCCCGAGTTGTGATTAAAGGACCCGCGATGACGCTAACACCACCTGCGCTACACAGAAAGACCCCGGATCGTGCTAAAAAGGACCCGTGGATGAAGCGACTACTGATCACGATGAAGGCAGGAGGACCGGTGATGGAGACTACAGCATGTGCGGCAGCAGCAAAACGGTGTGAAGACACGGATAGCATCCGTAAATGCAGTGTTCTAAAACGTTAATATCATCCGGTTTCCAATTGAAATTGCGTAACTTCGTCATCCGAAAATTGCTTTATGATTCGATTCACATCTTTTTTGCTCTTCCTGGGCTTAATCGCTTGCAGTCAGCAGCCTGAAGTTAAGAAACAGGAAGAAAAAACCGTGGCTGACCAGGGACCGTTCGCTCTTCCGCCGCTTCCTGAGAAAATGAATTTCGCCGGGCAGCAGATCATGCTTACCGATGAAGATGTGATGGAACGCCTCGACCGTGAAATTCTTACCAATGCTTATTTCCAGAGCGCAACTACTGCTTACCTGAAACGCGCTCATCGCTGGTTCCCAGTGATAGAGAAGATTTTGAAAGAAGAAGGAATTCCCGAAGATTTCAAGTACCTCGCCGTGATCGAAAGCGGATTGGTACAGGCGATTTCCCCGGTTGGTGCACAGGGATTCTGGCAGTTCATGCCGGAGACAGGTAAACTTTACAACCTGGAGATCTCCGCCGAAGTAGACGAGCGTTTGCACATCGAGAAAAGTACGCGCGCAGCTTGCCAGTACCTCAAAGACGCTCACGGCCAGCTGAACGACTGGATGCTGGCGACGGCTTCTTACAATCGCGGAGTGGGTGGTGTTCAGCAGGACATGGCATGGCAGGGAACCCAGCATTATTTCGATACCGATCAGAACAGCGAGACGGGAAGATATGTTTTCCGGCTGCTGGCCATCAAGCTGATCTTCGAACATCCGGAAGCTTACGGTTTTGCGGTGAAGGACATGCAGCTCTACGATCCTTTCAAAACCAGAACCGTTACTGTTGCCGAAACAATCCCGAATGTTGCCGAATGGGCGCTGATGCAGGGATTCAATTTCAAGATCGTTCAGAAGCTCAATCCATGGCTGAAATCGAACAAGCTGACTGTCAAAGACAAAACATACGACCTTCTTCTGCCTGCTGCCGGCGAAAATTTAAAACCTTACAAGGAATACCTCAAATGAGTGAAATCGAACACCTGGCATCCGTAGATATTTACGGCGCACGCGAACACAATCTTAAAAACGTCAATTTATCCATTCCGCGCAATAAGCTGGTTGTCTTTACCGGGCTTAGCGGAAGCGGGAAATCGTCGCTGGCTTTCGATACCATTTTCGCCGAAGGACAGCGCCGTTACATAGAGACCTTTTCTTCTTACGCCCGGCAGTTCCTGGGTGGAATGGAGCGCCCGGATGTAGAGAAGATCGACGGCTTAAGTCCCGTGATCAGCATCGAGCAGAAAACCGTTTCGCGCAGCCCGCGATCGACCGTTGGAACGATTACCGAGATCTACGATTTCCTGCGTTTGTTCTATGCGCGCGTCGGAACGGCCTATTCCTATGTTTCCGGTGAACCGATGGTGAAGTATTCCGATGAGCAGATCACCGACCTGATCCTGGAACAATTCGACGATCAGAAAATCCTCATTCTCGCCCCTAAGATCAAAGGGCGGAAAGGGCACTACCGCGAGCTGTTCGAGCAGATCTCTAAAATGGGCTACACGCGTGTAAGAATCGATGGAGAAACACAGGAAATTGTGCGCGGAATGAAGCTCGACCGCTACAAGATCCACGATATCGAGATCGTCATCGATCGTTTGCACGTGAAAGCGGCAGATCGCAAGCGCCTTTATGATTCCATCGTTACAGCAATGAAACACGGTGGAAAAAGCATGATGGTGATGCACAATGATACCGGTGCGGTGCGCCATTTTTCGCGTTTGCTGATGTGCCCGACTTCAGGGATCAGCTACCCGGAACCGGAACCGAATTTATTTTCCTTTAATTCACCTTACGGAGCTTGTCCGACCTGCAGCGGGTTGGGAGAAGTTTCCGAGGTCGATCGGGAGAAAGTGATCCCGAATCCGAAACTGAGCATCAAAAAAGGTGGATTGGCGCCGCTTGGCGAATACAAGCGCAACTGGTTCTTCGAAAAGCTCGACGCTTACCTGCAGCAGGAAGGATTTTCACTGAATACGGCCATCGCCGATATTTCGGAAGATGTGCTTCGCGTTATTCTTCACGGTAATGAAGGTTTGGAGAGAGGACAAAGAGATACATCGATCCAGTTTGAAGGGTTGGTGAATTTCATGGCACGTCATGCCGAAGAAAGTACGGCCGCCATCCAGCGCTGGGCGCAGAGCTTTATGAACCGCATCGTTTGCCCGGAATGTGAAGGCGCACGTTTGAAAAAAGAAGCGCTGCATTTCAGAATTGCAGAGAAAACATTGGGCGAAGTCGCTTCCATGGACATCCAGGAAGTGGAAAACTGGCTCACGACCATAGAAGAACACCTTTCGAATGATCAGCTGATCATCGGAACAGAGATCCTGAAGGAAATCCGCGCGCGTATCCGCTTCATACTCGAAGTAGGATTGGAATACCTGACGCTGCACCGTTCGGCCAGAAGCCTGTCGGGCGGAGAAGCGCAACGCATCAGGCTGGCAACCCAGATCGGGTCCGAGCTGATCAATGTGCTCTATATTCTCGATGAGCCGAGCATCGGCCTGCACCAGCGCGACAATACAAGACTGATCAATTCCCTGAAAAAACTGCGCGACGGAGGAAATTCAGTGATCGTCGTAGAACACGACCGCGAAATGATGGAAGCAGCAGATTTTGTGGTCGATATCGGGCCCGGAGCAGGAGTTCACGGCGGACAGATCGTGAATGCCGCACCTTTTGCAGAGCTTACCAGCGTTGATTCCATTACGACGAAATACCTGCTCGGAGAGCTGGAGATATCCCTTCCTGAAAAGCGCAGAAAAGGAAACGGAAAAGTGCTGAAGCTGAAAGGCGCGAAAGGAAATAACCTGAAGAATGTCGATCTGACCATTCCGTTGGGAACGCTTACCTGCGTAACGGGCGTTTCCGGAAGCGGGAAATCGACGCTGATCAATCATACGCTTTATCCTATTCTGAACGCTCACATTTACAATGGCGTGAAGAAACCCATGCCTTATAAATCGATCGAAGGCCTGGAACATCTCGACAAAGTGATCGAGATCGACCAGAGTCCTATCGGGCGAACGCCGCGAAGCAATCCGGCGACTTATACCAACGTTTTCACCGAGATCCGGAGCTTGTTTGCCTCGCTTCCTGAAGCGCAGATCCGCGGTTACAAAGCCGGGCGATTTTCCTTCAACGTAGCCGGAGGTCGCTGCGAAACCTGCGGGGGTGGCGGATTGAAAGTGATCGAAATGAACTTCCTTCCTGACGTTTATGTGGAATGCGAAACCTGTAACGGGAAACGCTACAACCGCGAAACGCTCGAAGTTCGCTACAAAGGAAAATCCATCAACGACGTGCTGGAAATGACCATCGAAGATGCCGGCGTGTTCTTCGAAAGCATTCCGAAGATCTCACGTCCGCTGGTAACGATGAATTCTGTCGGCCTGGGCTACATCAAGCTCGGTCAGCCTTCAACAACTTTAAGCGGGGGAGAAGCACAGCGCATTAAACTGTCGGGTGAGCTCACCAAGCGTGGAACGGGGAACACGATCTACATTCTCGACGAACCGAGTACCGGATTGCACTTCGAAGATATCCGCCTGCTCACAGACGTGCTTCAAAGACTGGTCGAAGATGGGAACACTGTTCTTGTAATCGAGCACAACCTCGATATTATCAAAGTTGCAGATCACCTGATCGACGTTGGGCCCGAAGGCGGAAGAGACGGCGGAAACATTGTTTGCACGGGTACTCCCGAGGAATTGGTCAAAAAACACACGAAAACATCCTACACGGCAAAATACCTCGCGCTTGAAATGGAACATATGAAAAAGCTCCAGGACGATCAGAAGAAGAAAAAGGCAGGCAAGTAAATCCTAAGTTGGAAATCTTAAGCACAAAAATTGTCCGCTGGCCAATTAACTATTGTGCACTATTTCCCGTCCTATTTTATCAATCCTATCTTTTGCGCCTTTTGTGGTTGAATCAACCCGCTTTTCGAACAGTGCCGGATCTTATTCGAAGTTGCGGAATGCATTTTCCAGCAATTCGAGACGTTCGTAGCTCCAGCTAAGGCGCGCTTTGTTTTCTTCTGAAAGGAATTCTGCCACGACTTTTCTCAGTGCAGACAACACTTTTTTCTGTTTCCGCGAATTCGTGAAATCCGAATAAGTGCGCCCTCTTACGGAGCTTCTTGAATACAGCTCGTAAAGCTCGATCAGCTGTTCCACGTCCTGTTCTTTAAATGAATGCTTTTTGTTCCGTATGGATGCCAGCAGCTCGCGGGCATGTTTTGAATAACTATCCAGGTAAGTGCTGAGCTGTTTCGCGTCTGCGAGGGCCAGAACGTTGGAGTAGTTCCCTATAATTTCCGGATCATTTGTTGCCAGCACATCCTGCGGCGGAAAGCGCTGAATGAAGTAGTTAAGCAATTCCATGTTCTCATTCAGAATAGCATACGGCATCTGGGTCCAGGTATAAGTCCAGTTATTAAAAACATATTTATCCGTAGTCCGGAAACCGGAAAGCGGTGGAATGGTACTTTCCCTGACAGCATGTTCAAAGCGGATAATGGATAAGGAATCCCAAAGCTCATTGTTTTTTGCCGGGGTGAGCTCATAAGCCATTCCGCGTGGGGCACAATGCGAAAGCAGGTCAAACGGTATCAATGCCACGGGTGATGAGAAATAAATGGAACGGCCGGAATTCGTCTGGAACAGGTCCATTAATGCAATGTCGGGTCCTGCAAGGTAAGATTCTTCAAAAGTCACCGTAGCTTCTTCGCCACGGATCTCGAGCTGAAATCGCCTGGAGGTTGACGGAAAAAGGCTGATGCGCTCACTCGAGTAAGGAGAAATTGTCTTTAGCGCCGGTAGCTGTTTCCTTATCGGCTTGAGCCAGGTGTTCCAGTCAGTTACCGGAAGGCTGTCCTCCAGAATGGCGTAATTCACGTAAAGCACTTTATATTCTTCCAGGCTCAGGTCGAACTCAGCGATTTTCAGCTCTTTCAGCATAGCAAAAGACCAGGGTGTTTGCAGCAGCGAATGATTAATAACCGATACATCCTTGCGGTAACCCATTTTTTCCTGCATGTACCACAACGGATAAGTATCGGTGTCACCTTCTGTGAGCAGGATCCCGTTTTGTGAGCAATTGTCGAGCAAGGCTTTGGCATACCGGATCTCACTCTCGTTGTAATTGGCCAGATCCAGGTATTTTTTGGCCAGCTTGTCTTCTTTAACAGAGGATAAATAATGGTAGTAATGCATGAGGTCATGCTGGATTTTCATTTCCAGGTCGGTCAGAATTATCACCTCATACTGCGGATTGCTGTTCCTGATCTGGTAGAAACAGGCTAAGCTTTTATCGGCCAGGTCTATAAACCGGGCTATGCGTTCTTTCGGTATGGATTCGAACATCGGATCGGAAAGATCTTTGGTTTCGGGAATATTGTTGCCGTATTGATTCGGATGAATGTAATCGGAGGCCATTTCCGAATAAGCTCTGCCAAGCATTTCAAGCTCCGGTAGGGTAATGTCCGGCTTGTCGGCGAGCATCTTAATCAGGTCGGCGTCTGCTTCGGGGTAACCAATACAGTAGCTCCGGTCGAAATGCGGCTGCTTCCACCGGATAGTCGAAAGCGCATCGGTGTAAACTGGAGTCGCGGACTGATCAGTGTACTTCGACACATCGAATGACAGGTAGTTTTTTGTAGCAGCGTCCCATACCTTAATGAGTTTCATTTCTTTAGGTCCTTCTGTATACGGATAAGGAGTTACTGTGACAAAATAGCCGTCTGTTTTCTTAGCCAGACCAAACTGGCAGTCTTCGCATGGCCGGTCGATGAGTGAGCTCACGTAAGTATAGACTTCTTCGAAAAGGGGAAATTGTGTTTTGCCGGGAGGAACAGTCTGACCGGAAACGGTAAAGGAAAGAGACGCCAGGCAGATGGTGAGAAGAGTGATCGTAAGCTTCATTTGGTTGTTTTAAGACGATAAGTATAAGGATTTTGCGAGAGATGTGTGGGTTTCGACGAACAAAATCGTATTAGTAAACCGACCGGAACGCTATCAACCATTGGGCGTTCACAATTTTCCATGCGTCGGATTTCAGCAGAGCGTTTTCACTGCTAACTTTAAATTCCGGTTACAGAGTTGCCCCCGGCGATAGCGAACCACCGAAAAATACAGGATAAACATGGAGAAAATAACATTTCAAAAAGACTGGCAGGATATTAAAACCAACGACAGCTGGGCAATTTTCAAGATCATGTCGGAATTTGTAGAAGGCTACGACCGTATGGCAACCATCGGCCCGTGTGTTTCCGTGTTTGGTTCGGCGAGAACGAAAGAAGACAACAAATACTACCAGCTTGCAGTTGAAGTAGGAGAAGCGCTTGCAAAAGCCGGTTTCGGAGTGATCACAGGCGGCGGCCCTGGAATCATGGAAGCCGGAAATAAAGGAGCGCAGCAGGGTGGAGGAAAATCTGTCGGACTGAATATCAACCTGCCGTTCGAGCAGAATTACAATCCTTACATCGACAAGGAGCACAACCTCGATTTCAAGTACTTTTTCGTTCGTAAAGTGATCTTCGTGAAGTATTCCCAGGCTTTTGTTATCCTTCCAGGAGGATTCGGAACGCTCGACGAATTGTTCGAATCGATCACGCTTATTCAGACCAAAAAGATCAACAATCTGCCGGTTGTGCTGGTCGGACATGAATACTGGGACGGACTCGTGGAATGGGTGAAAACCGTCATGCTCGAACAAGAGAACAATATTTCGGCAGATGACATGCGCTTTCTGAAAGTCGTTGGTTCAGCAGACGAAGCCGTCAAATTCATCGAAGATTTCTACAAAACCCACGAGCTTACTCCGAATTTTTAACCACAGATTTATAGAACAGTTAATCGCCCGGTGGCTTGTTTTCCCTTCACAACGTAGGTGTAAATGTAGTTGCCGGCTGAAAGGCCTGTCGTATTCAGCTCATAAGTGCCGGAACACTGAACACTGCTCAGAATAGCCTTTCCGTAAATGTCTGTTAGGCTGAGTGTACCATTTGGCTCATCAAAGCGGAAAGTTGTACTTGCTCCGGCCGGGTTAGGGAACAGCGAAACTCCCGTTTGCTGAATGTTTTCATCCAGGCCTGCAAGTGATCCGAAATTGATCGCCGAGAAACGGATAACTCCGGGATTGCAGCCATTGCCCGTTCCATGCTGAATGGTAAAATTCGTAACCTGCGTATAGCGCACTTTCACGGTACCATCGAGTGGACTATCCGGGTTGATCGGGGGAACGGGCGAAACAACATTGCCTGCAAGTATGACATAAGCCGAATCGGAAAGCACCGGATTCCCGGAAAATACGAGAGAGTCTTTCCAGCAGTTCCCCATATTGATCTCATTTATCGTGAATTTCACATCAACGGGCGCTGAAAAGGTGAAGGAATAGGTGTGCATGATTCCATCGGCCTGCATATTGTTAATGCCGGTGTGGAGAAGATCGGAGCCTAAAAGCACATCGTTTACCAGGCCGGAAACCTGGAGGTTAATTCCCGTATTATCGATATTGTTGTAGATTCCACCGCCGGAAAGATCCACATAACCATCCGTGTTCCAGTCGAATTGCTGAGAAAATCCAATATGAGAAAGCAGTATTAGTGTGATAAGAGCAGTACGTTTCATAGTTAAATTTTTTTCTTCAAAACGTAAAAAAAGAAATTTAATTGTGAAGGGAATCGATCACAAAACAAATGGCACGAAAGCGGGAGCCTTCGTGCCATTCTTAATCAACCTAACCTAACCACCTAAATCAGTGCTAAGTTAGAAAAAAGTTTTTATTAAAACGGTGAAAGGCGTGAAAATTTTTCACGCCCTCCAACCAACGGTTGCCTGAGACTTTAAGGTATCTCTAACAATTGCTTTAAAATTAAGCCATTCCGCAAGAGGGAAAACAGAAAAAACCTTAAAGTAAAAGCGGTATTTTTTAATGAAAAGTTGATGATAACCTAATAACCTGTAAGAACGGGTCTTCGAAACGGTCTGCTAAAACCTCAATTGCCGGGCCGGCGATTTCGAAAGTCCGTTCACTGCAATTGCTGCGGCCCCGCGATTTTCGTTAAAAATGGTTTCGAGCTCTTCCTGTATAATTGCCCGCTTTTCCCATAACCCGGCGAGAACGGCTTTCAGATCGGTTTGCTCGTTTATGCTTACGGCAACTCCGCGGTCGATAAATAACTGTGCTTCGGGAAAGCGCTCGTGTTTCGGACCAAAAATAACCGGAATTCCAAAAGCGCCCGGCTCCAGTATATTGTGAAGCTTCCCGGTAAACCCGCCGCCTATGTATGTAATATCCGCGTACCTGTAAGCTGAAGTCAGCTGACCGATCGTATCCAGGATTAAGATCCGTGCTTCCTTATCTGAGAAGGTGGTGTAGCGCTGAACGGAGTTTCCCGCAGCTGAAACAATTCCCCCGACATGGTTTTCGGAAACGTCGTGAGGAGCGATGATGATCTTGTAAGTTGCAGTGAGCTCATCCAGCAGCGGGTAGAACAGTGCTTCGTCTACCGGCCAGGAGCTGCCGAGAATGAGCAGGTTTTCTTCTCCTTTGAAAGCGGCGATGATCTCGTTCTGCTGATTGGCTGCCTTCACTGCCAGCATCCTGTCGTAGCGCGTATCGCCCGAAAGCGTTACCTGCGTAATTCCTATGCTTACCAGTAATTTGCGCGAGCGCTCGTCCTGGACGTAGAAATGATCGAACAGGCGAAGGGCTTTCCGGAAAAAACCACCGTACCACTTGAAAAAACGATGGGTCGGGCGAAAAAGACTGCTGACACCATAAACGGCTGCGCCGGATTTTTTGGCCGCCAGCAAATGATTGTACCAGAATTCATACTTCACGAAGAACACATGATCAGGGTGAAAGCGCTGCATGAAATCGGTTGCCTTGGACTTTGTGTCAAGCGGAAGATAGCACGCCAGGTCAACACTGTGCTGTCGTTTATTGTAAAAGTCCATTCCCGAAGAGCTGAAAAAAGTAACCAGCAGAAAGGCATCCGGGAATTGCTTTTTGTAAGCGTTCATAACGGGAAGTCCCTGGTCGAATTCACCGAGTGAAGCACAGTGGAACCAAACTACCTGCCGGTCGGAAGGAATTTTGAAACCGTTCAACCCCGCGCGCTGACCTGCGATCCATTTTTTTGCCTTCGTATTGAATGCGGACGCCAGCAGCATCAGGAAGTAGAGTACCCGGATCCCGGAAGAGTAGAGCTGAGTCATCAGTTGTAATAGAACTCTTTCGGTTTGCGCCGGTAGATCGGGATGAACCATCCGAGCTTAAAGCCGGCTTGTATGTCGAGCATTGTTTTGGTCGGAACCGGTTCGTTCGGCCGGTCGAAGAAAACGTCCCGGCGGTTTTTGGTCAAACCTTCCTGTATGTAAAAGCCTCCGTAAAAGTTGACCACTCCCTGGTTGGCAAGAAAAGCGTAGCCGACGAACTGGTGAAAATTAATTCCGGTTGAATATCGGTCGTAGCCTTTTTTGTAAGTAAGCTCAATGCTTGGAACTACCTGGTCCTGTGTTTCGATCTTTGCCCTGTGCTGCAGGTAGCCCACTCCGCCATGAATGTAAATTCCCGAATTGGCGTTCGGACTAAAAACAGGGATGACTTTCCCAACCATCAGGTTGATATTGAAACCGCGTTCGAGTACGACTACTGTGGCAATATCTCCGTTCTGATCGGTCATGTTCCCGTAGCTGTCGACCAGCTGATCGAATAATCCCGTCAGGCGGATCTGGTTACCGAACATGAAATTTCCGTCCAGTCCATATACCCAGTTGCGGGAAGTTTTATAGCCCGCCATTGCACCGAGGTGATTCGTGTAGCCGTATCTTTTGGCCAGATCGCCGCCTGTCCAGTTTCCGCCGTAGTGGAGCGCTACCCACGGAGTTCCGATAATGGAATCCCTGAATCGGCGCTGTGAAAAAGCAGGCAGACAGAGCATTAATAAAAAGACAAGCGTAATGTTTCGTTTCATGTATGGAGCAATGTGTGTCAAATTTAGAAAATAAAGCTGTCGGTACTAACGTAAATTAGGGAAGTGTAGTATTTGTATAGTAACCACAAAAGGCACAAAAGGTTAATGGGACATCTTGTAGAATAAATTACCCATCAGAATACAAAAGATAAAAAGGGGAACCGGAGATCTCAGGAATCAGTATTTGCAGCTTTTTTGCTCTTAAATTACACTGTCTTTATTAGTAATCTTTTGTGCCTCAAATCACCTGAACCGTATGGACTTCGAAGGAGAGACCCTTGTAATAACGACCGAAGGAAGCAACAAGGCGAACAAACAAATGCCCAGAGTTATGACATTTAGACCAATGATCGTAGCAGCATTGATGCTCACAGGAACTTTAGTGAGGTAATACACTTTCGGGTCGAGCGATAATACTCCGAAATAATGCTGTACCAGGCAGAAACCGATCCCGATCAGGTTTCCCCAGAACATGCCTTTCAGAATGAGCTGACCGGCCTGTATGATGAAGATCTTCCGGATGGTCCAGTTCGTAGCTCCCATCGCTTTCATGATCCCGATGAAATTGGTTCTCACAAGGATCATAACCAGTAATGCGGATCCCATATTGATGATCCCGATGATTAGCATCAGAATGAGAATGATCGCCATATTCACATCCAGGAACCCCAGCCATACGAACAGCTCGTTCTGAAGGTCCTTAATACTTTTAACCTGTACCTGCTGCTGCATTTCCGGTCGGAAGGTGACTGTTTTCGCTACTTTGTGCTTCAGGATATCGAGCGAGTTCCAGTCGTCGACCATCAGCTCGTAGCTGCCGATGTAATTTTCTGAGTTCCCTTTTCCGGGAACAGAGGTAACGGTGAGCATTTTTTCTCCGGCATCCAGCTCGTAAACATAGCCCAGCTCATCTTTGTAATTGCGGATGAGCGCTTTGTCTGCATCCAGTTTGAAATTGCAGTAGGCCTGCTTATTTCCCGTAACGCTGATCTTCAGGTAGGCTGTGTCGGGAATTGCCGTTTCTCCCAGGCTGAATGTCGTGCTCCCTGTGGGTTCGTTCATATTCGACCAGTAATCGGCAACGATCAGCCGCACGATCGTATCTTTTACAGGGCAAATCGGGAAGCCGCCGAAGCGCTCGTAACCTTTCCCCCAGTCGTAGCGGTAATGTCCATTTCCTCCGCTTACATCCGCCCGGATAATGAGCTGACCGTCGATCAGCGTGTCGTCGATCAGGATAGTTGCCTGTATTCCCCAGTCGTTGAGCTTTTGCACCTGCGGAAGGTGGCAGAAAACCATTTCCTTGTCGAAATCTTCCAGCCCGGTTTCGTAAATGCCGGTAATAACGTACTGGCGCATGATCGGCTGCTGTTTCACGAAATAAGCTTTTGCCGTATCTCCGAGCTTGTAATGAAGGTCGTTGCAGATTCTCCGGGAAATAAGGATCTCTTCGGAAAGTGAATCTCCGTAATTCGGTAACCGGCCTTCCACCAGGTTTTCTTTCATGAACGACCAGTCGTAGGAACTGCTTACGCCTTTCAGGATCACTCCCATGATTTCGCGCTGTTCATTTGTGGTTACCGACTGAAATAAAGCGGGCTTGTAAGCGACAGGCTGAACAGACTGTATTCCGGGGGTCGCTTTGAGCGATTCAATTAGTTGATTGTCAATTTTTAAAGGGTCGCTTTCAAACAGTGATCCCTCACCTGATTTCTGGATGGAAATGTGGGATCCGAAGCCAATAACTTTTCGGCGTACTTCTTGTTGGAAGCCATTCACGACAGCTAATGTGATAATATTTACTATCATTGCAAGCGCAATACTAATGGTCGCGATCCGCGTTATAGGTCGGGCTACCTTTTTGCCTTCAACTTGCTGTTTTTGAAGCGTACGAGCAATGAAAAATGTAAAATTCCACGAATCCTTCATAAGTGCACGAAAGTACATAAAGCTTTTGTGCCTGAAAAGTATTTTGGCGCTTTTCCTTGTTGGCTGTGGCTTTCACAAAAAACCTGTGGAAGAGATCAAGCCGGTGGAAGCCGTCACGATCGAAGAACAGATCATTGTTCCGCAGGAAGAGATCCGCGAACAGGAAGTGGAAATTGCGAAAATGCCCGTTCTTCAGCTTGGAAACGAACGCATGACGCTTTACCTCGATTCATTGCGCGGAAGAAGGGTTGCCATTGTTGCGAATCAGTCGTCGCTGGTAGGCAACACACACCTGGTCGATACGCTGCTCTCACTTGGGATCCAGATCCAGAAAGTATTTGCCCCGGAACACGGTTTCCGCGGAACGGCAGATGCGGGCGAAAAGATCTGGAGCCATACCGATCCCGTTACCGGGCTGCCGATCGTTTCCTTATACGGAAGTAATAAAAAACCGCGTGCCGACCAGCTCTGGGATGTCGACATAGTGCTTTTTGATATCCAGGATGTAGGCGTTCGCTTCTATACGTATATTTCCACGCTTCATTATGTGATGGAAGCCTGCGCGGAAAACAGGAAATCGCTGATCGTGCTCGACCGGCCGAATCCGAATGCGCATTATGTAGACGGGCCGATCCGTGAGCCTGAACACACTTCTTTCATAGGGATGCATCCGGTGCCGATCGTTTATGGAATGACAATTGGAGAATATGCCCTGATGATCAACGGCGAATACTGGCTGCACGACGATGTGATCTGTAAGCTGTACATCGTTCCCTGCAAGAATTACAACCACAAAACGAAGTACGAGATTCCAATCGCCCCATCGCCGAACCTGAAATCCGACCTGGCGATAACGCTTTATCCGAGCCTGTGCTTTTTCGAAGCTACGACTGTGAGCATAGGCCGCGGGACCGAGCGTCCGTTTGAAATTTACGGACATCCGACCTTCCGGAAAACGGATTATACATTTGTACCGGTTTCGACTTCCGGAGCGAAAAATCCGTTGTGGGAAAACAAGCTTTGTAATGGTTACGATTTGGCTTCGCTTCAGCGAAAGCGAGCATACGAGATCAATTTGTCGTGGCTTTTAAATGCGCGCGATCAGCTGATGGATTCTACGAAGTTCATTGATCAGAAAAATTTCTTCGACCGGCTTGCAGGAACTTCGGATCTTCGTCAGCAGCTGGCGGAAGGTTGTTCTGCGAAAGAGATCAAATCGACCTGGAAACCCGGCCTCGATGCGTTTATGATTACCCGGAAAAAGTACCTGATCTACAATTGATTTCCAGGCATCAGATTGCACTTAAGCAACTTAAAATCGTGTCTTATAATACTCCTGAAATTTTAAACTCTTGCCATCCTGAAGTCCGTAATCAGGATTGGGATTCCACTTTCTTCGCTCCGTCGAGCACCGCTTCTTTCATGGTTTCCATATAGGCTGAAAGCTTTTTCAGTAATTCAGGATCGGAAGCACCGAGGATCTTTGCTGCCAGGATACCTGCATTTTTCGCTCCGTTAATGGCTACAGTAGCTACGGGAATTCCGTTTGGCATCTGCACGATCGAAAGCAGGCTGTCCCAGCCGTCGATGGAATTGCTGGATTTAATAGGAACACCGATTACGGGAAGAGGAGTGAGGGAAGCAGTCATTCCTGGGAGATGTGCCGCGCCGCCTGCTCCTGCGATGATCACTTTCAGACCACGGTCTACGGCAGATTTTGCATATTCGAACATTCTTTCCGGTGTA
>Ga0247810_10000552_pt1 | contig 37288 bp, 31 predicted proteins | sample UWRJL119311C1_FD_179918 | JGI IMG/M metagenome (GOLD analysis project Ga0247810, IMG submission 179918) | Plant litter microbial communities from Arlington Agricultural Research Station in Wisconsin, United States - UWRJ-L119-311C-1 | ecosystem: Environmental > Terrestrial > Plant litter >...
CGCGACTCCACCGAGACCCTCACCGCGATCTACAACCGGCTCACCGACATCGCCCACGCGAAAACGAAGGACGACCCCCGCACCCTCGCCCAACGCCGCACCGACGTCGCCACCGAGATCCTCCTCAAAGGGGACCTCTGTGCTACTTCCGACGACACCCAGGCCACCGAGGATGGCACCGCGCCCGACGGTCGCCGGCTCGGACACGGCATCACCGCCCACGTGAACATCACCGTCCCCGTCCTCACCCTCCTCGGCAGAGACGACGAACCCGCCACTCTCAACGGCAGCATCCCCATCGACCCCGCCACCGCCCGGAAACTGGTCGCCGATGCCCCCGGCTTCTACCGGGTCCTCACCGATCCGATCACCGGCAGCATCGTCTCCTTTGACGACACCTTCCGCTACCTGCCCAAGTCCCTCCGCCGGGCGGTGCAGCTCATCGACGGCGAATGCACCGGACCCTGGTGCACCACCCCCGCCGACCACACAGACGGACACCACCCCGAGGAATGGGCCACCCACCGCAACACCTCACTGGCGAACTCCGCGCTGCTCTGCCCCAGCGACCACCAACTCATCCACAACACCCGCTGGAGCATGATCAAACTCCCAAACGGCGACAAACAATGGATCTCCCCCTGCGGACGCATCCGCCGCGTCGCCCCCTACAGGCGCCTCTCCCCCGCCTTCGTCGAAACCATGAAACCCAACCCCGACACAGCCGACACCACGACCGGCACCCCACAGGGCAACTGGCTTAACTCCCCCGACAGCGACGAAGAGATGCCATTCTGACGAACACCACTCGGATCACCACCGTTCGAACCGCGCTGTTCTGACGGATGCCGACGATAAAATCCCCCATGGTCATCGTCGCGCTCGTCGTATCGCTCGCGATCCTCGCCGCGCTGACCGTCATGCAGGTGCTGCTGATCGCCGGTGCGCCAATCGGCGAGTACGCCTGGGGCGGCCAACACCGAGTGCTTCCGAGCCGGCTGCGCGTCGCGGCGGTCGTAGCCATCCTCTTGTACGCGGTCTTCGCCGCGATTCTGCTCAGCCGTGGCGGAATCCTGCCCGGTGGCAGATCAGCGGTAATCGTTGTTGGGGCCTGGGTGCTTTTCGGCTACGCCGTGCTCAGCGTTCTGCCGAACCTCGTGTCGAAGAGCCGAAAAGAGCGAAAGGTCCAAGCACCGATCAGCATCCTGCTCGCCATCTCGATCGGACTGGTCGCCGCCTTCGGCTGAATCCGTCGGGGCCATCATTTATTAGTCGTCGTCGATCACTTATTAGCCGGGGCCGCGCCTACCGACTCGATTTCCAGAACGAGGACCGCTTTGTTCTCCGGGGTCGGATCCTAGGAAAAATAGGGGCGGAGGTACTCGCGGAGTGCGGGGTCGCTGACGTAAACGTAGGTTCCCAGCATGCCGCGGGTGAGAAGGACCGCGTAGATGTTGCTGATGAATCGCAGCAGGTCGGTGTCGGAGTATGTCTTGCCCGATGTCTTGTTGTTCTCTTTCCCCTTCGCATCGAAGTAGGAAGCCCGGTCGACGACCAATCCGTGAACTGGGTCGAATTGTAGGTCGGGGCCGATGATGACGCCGGCGTAGTTGAGATCAAGGATCTCTTGCCGGTTCCAGCAACTAGGAGGGATCTCTTCCGTCTTCGATCAGCGTTGGGATCGAACTACCGCAGAATTCCCGGCAGCTCGATTCGGAGACACCATCGGGCCCGCGTCGATCAGGCTCCTGACCCGAACCGCCGCCGGCATCGAACGACGCGGCTGGACGTCGCAGGCGGACGACCGCTGCCCCGAATCGTCGCCCGCGGTTAGGGTGAGGCATCGAGGAAGGAAGGCCATGACGCACGACGTCCCACTCCCCGAGCCGGCACCGGACGCTGCACCTGCCAAAGAAACGGAATTTGGCAGCCAGAGCTACCAAACCGAAACAGAACGCTCGAACCGCATGCAGCTGTCACGCCGAGATCGTCTTCTGCGCGAGCTCGGGCTAAACGTCTCCCGCTGGCGAAAGGCGAACCGGATGACGGTCGCAGGTCTCGCTGAAAGCGCCGGCGTTGCCGAACACGTCGTGGAGGATGTCGAAGCCGGGACGGGTACACCTTCGCTTGGGGATGCGATGGCCGTGCTCATGGCAGCTGGCATGGCCGACACCGTGGTGAGAGCGGCGAATCCCTACAACAGCCTCAGTGGCACGGTGCGAGTCGAGGCGCTGCTCCACGAGGGCGGATGGCCGGAACCCACTCCCAAAAATGACGGCTCTCCCGAGGACCTGTTCGTGCAATTGGTGGATCAGCACCGGGGGCGGTCGCCACTCGCTCCTGACATGTGGAGATCTCCGGGCATCGTCGGGCGCAGTACGCGGCATCTGAACGAGCCCCGCAACTCCGAAGATCTGGCCCCGGCCGATCCGCGCGAGGTCCGGGATGCACGTCAGCGGATGACGGAGTTCCTGGAGAGGCAGGACGAACTGCTCCACCCCGCCTACGCGGGCAGCATGATCAAGGGCGAAATATTCCTGCGGAAGATCCAAGCCGAGTTCGGCTTCCTCTCCAGCGCGGACATCACAGACCTGCTCAGCGAGGCCAACACCACAGATATCGCCGCCTTGCGGAAGGCGGGAGACCTGCTCGCCCTGAAGCGGGTGAACCGGTGGGTGTACCCCGGGTTCCAGATCAAGGACGGTGTTGTCCGCCCGGTCATGGCGCAGCGCTGATCCCAGCATCCGCGAGCGGCACACCCGCAGTGTCGGCCGCATCGTAGGCGGCGCGCTCCGCAACCGACTCCTCAGAGCTGGCGGCCCCGAGAAGCTCGTGGACGCTTGAGGTGCCTCCGGCGATCTCAGCCTAGGACATTCCGACGGACCCGAGGACTTCGTCCCTGAGCTCGGCTGGCGCCACAGTGAGCGCACCGCCTGCAAGGAGCAGGCAGACGAGAGGGACGAGAACCATTTTGGTGAAAGTGATGGTCATGATGCTGGCTGCTTTCTTTGGAGATGAACTGTGCGGGCCGTTTAGGGCGCCTTACTTCTTTACATACGTCGGAACCTCCAGGGACGCGTACGACTTGATCCGATCCGGCACGCACCTCCGGGCACTGCACGCCACCGCAGCGGCACCTCCACGCCAATCAATCCGCCTTCTGGCCCCTTGGGGCCCGCAACCCGATCGACCCTCATCGCTCTTCGCGGCGACACCCGTACCGGGCCCAGCCGCCGACTTCCCGACACCACAGCCACCCGCTATGCCACCATGCCGCCGACTCATCGACTCCGGCACTCCGCTCACCTGCAGTCAAGACATTGCCACTCGTCACGACACGGCCCTCGCCGCGACTCCGGCCCGCTCACCGAGGACCCCATAGGTCTTCGTGCCTGGCAAGCTCACCGCACCACTAGGTTAGGCACATGAGATTTCCGCGAATAGCAACCCTGGTGGCAGGAACAGCCCTGGCGCTCGCGCTGTCAGGCTGCATCACAATCGTGGCCCCGCCGGCTGCTGTCGAGAGCGAATTGGAGCCCAGTAAGGCGCCTGCCCCGGTTGCGCCCGCCGCCCCGGATATCGATGACAGTGCTGCCCTGGAGCAACTCATGTTCGCTGTCGGCGGCCTCTTCCAGTACGTGGAAACCGAGAGTGTCGCCGATTGCAGCTTCGTCGCTTTCACGGTTGGTCGGATGGCGGAGTCGACACCGGACCCGTCTTATCAAGGCGCGTATGAATCGATAGTTAGCGATATGCAGGACATTGCGGGTCTGTGCTCTCTGGACCCGACGAACGACACTGCTTTAGACGTGGCTCTTACGACTCGCGCTGAAGTGGCGGACATCTTGACCGACCAGAAGTATCTCGGAGTTGCTTGGGGCAACCCGCAGCCTGTGCGTCAGCCATAGCCGCGTCTATCTCGAATCAGGGTCTCCGAGCTCGGGGAAGCGCGCTTCCCATGCACCGGCACATCGTCGTGGCAATACCAACCTGTCCCACGCGGCGATAAGAAGACGGCGGTCGAGCCAGCGGATCTGATCCGCCTGGGTGCCGATGCGGATCACAGGGGCCGAGCTCACACACATATCGTCTAGACGGCGAAGCCGTCGTGGCAGTGCGGAGCCATCTCGCATCGCGCCGTTGTCACCTCGGTGACGCATTGCCTGCGTTCCGGCTGCGGAGGCGGCGTAGCCGCCGGTCGGCGTTCCTCCTCCCGAAGACGCCGCGCTCGCGATCCGATCTACCCTCCGGCTTCCCGGTGTTCGCCGCGACGGCTTTACGGGTGCGGTGCGTTGTCGATAAGGAAGCGAGCGGTGGACCCGCGGTGGGCGTCGCACTGCCTGGTCTTTCGTCCGCCGCATCTGAAGTGCACATAGAGCTGCGTCTTTATTCGCTCCGCGGAACAGACGCGTCTAATCCACCTCAAGAGAACGGATCCACCATGAGCTTGACCATCGCCTCCTCTGATCAAATCGAAAGCCCTGCGGGGGCCTCACCGCGGCTCAGGTGACCCAGCTCCACTTCCTGCTCGCGTCTAGAGTTGGCCCCGCCCGGAACATTGCCCTAGCCGTTCTGGCTTACGCCCTTGGTGGCGGCGCCGCAGACGTCGGTACTGTGCATCGTCACCTTCTGGCTCTACCCCTCGATCCTGATCTGCGCGCCACTGTCGTCGACACGCAGCGGTGGCATCAGCTGCTCACGTTGGCAAGAAAACACGACGCCGACAAATTCAGCCAACGCGAGCTCGTCGCTCATTCTCTTTCTCTTGCCCGGCGGGGTGTGGCGCGGGCGTTGACGCCAACCGCTCCTGGGTCGCTCCCCCGCGGTGTCGAAGTCAATGCTCGTGCCGTCATCGCTCTTGCCGTCGAGCAGCAGCTGGTTCTCGGCTTCGACAATTTGCTTCTCACCGAAGGCTTCCTGGCGGCCAGGCTGAACCTCTCGATCCCGACCGTGCGCCGGCTGCTAAAGATCTTGGAACACGACCTGAAATGGATCCGGCGAATCGGCAAGAAGCGCGGCGCGCTTGTCTGGAAACTAGCCCAGCTCAAGAGCGCCGGATCCGATGCGGACTGGGCCTGGCTTCACGCGGGCGCCGTCGATGAATGGGCCGCCCGCGACATGCAGGGCACCTCGGTCGCGGCAGTGCTCGCCAGCGTCTCGCACCAGCCTGGCACTACGCGATCTCCCCTGATGGATTGAAAGCCCTCAGCGTCCGCGCCTGGCTAGCGCTCCTGCACGAGCGCGCCGGGCACAGTGACGACGTCACGCTCGGTATGCTTCTGGCTGTGCTGCGCCGGACCAAGCGCGAGCTCCGGGAGCTCGTTCCAGGCTTCCTGGAGGGCACCGCTGATCTTCAGCAGGCGCTCAACGGTTTCGCCGACGCCAACGGCGCCTCGGGTCGCCGCAGGGTGCGGGAAAACTCGAATTCACCGCAGCCGCCGTCGCAGGCCGGGCGGAGGTCGACCGGGTTCGCGCGGAGAAGTCTAGGGCGTTCGACATTCGCACCGAGGCCCTCGTGGCCTTCCGTGAGGCGTTCCATGTAGACCGTCTCGGACCGGCGCCGACGGGCACGCGAGAGCATCCCGATGTCGGTGTGACGTTGGAGGACTGGACCATCGGAGCCGCTCGATATTTTGGGACCGATGCCGAGGTCGTGCGTTCCGAGCTCGTGCCGGTGCTGCACGCGATGGTCACGAAGATGATGGTCGCCGGCCACGGCCAGACGCGCGCGCAAAAGGTTGCCGAGTTCGTCTTTCCGACTATCGACAGCCCGAAGATTGTCCGGTGAGGGCGTGACAATCAATCGAGAGGTCCGCATCTTGTCATTCAAAGTTGTGACGGATCTCCCCTCAAAATCACCCGAGCGTCATACCTTTGCGGCGGTTGCAATCGCCGCAGAGAAGCTGCAAGTTCCGCACGCTATTCGAACCCCCTAAAGCGAACGGGATTATATGATCGAACTCCAAATTCTCGCGTGATTCACACTCAACGCATCTGCCGCCGTCGCGCTGCCAGACCTCAATCCGCACCTCACGCGGCAAATGTTCTCGCAGTCGCGGCGAGTCAAGTTGCTCAGTCATGGCCTGCAGTGTGTGGGCCTTTGCCAAAGCTAGCCGTCTCTTGTTCTTTTCTTGATTGACAAGCGCTCGCACGTCCTCAGCCGTAAGCTGCGCATCGCTTGCGAGATAGAGCTTCCCGGCAAGAATCCACACTCCATACCTGTCTAAGTCGAACACAAGCCGGCGCGCATCATCTTGAGATATGTCGAGGAAATGCGGAAGCGCTTCCTGATCGTCTAGTTGCGAGACGTCGATAGTCCAATCGATCAATTTTTGAGGATTGTCACGATCGTTCGCTATAGGCATGCCGAATCCTCGAATCTGCACCGACTCTCCCTTTGCCTTCAACGCCGCCTTCGCCGCAATGAGACTCTTGGCAGTTTCTTCACGGTAGTCAACTTGCCAAGCGTCTAAGACCTGCACTTCTTTCTCTTCCCCCCAACTCTCTAGAACTGCAGAAAGGAACTCGATCTCCTTGGCCCGCATGTCGTGCTCGAACTCGACCCTGAGCTGCTTCAGTAGTGCCATGGGATTAGCTTGACACGGTCGTTGGTTCTCCATTGGTGATTCGATCCTGTCCAACCCCGGTTCGCCAAAACGGGCCGCAGCGTCTGCGCGGCGAGGGCGTTGCGGGGTCTCAGCGGAAGTTGGGCAGGGTCGCTGCGGCGCTCGTTTCTTCGCGCCGCTGCGCTCATCGCTATGCAGGAATGTTGCTAGCCGGGGCATTCGGCGAACTTGCCTCAATCGGACGAGTTCAAAACGACCCCCAAATGGGCGCTAGCGATTGTTACTGGCGCTCAGATAGGTTCACTAGGCCCGACGGAGTCACTGTTCGGTCTCGAAGCGCGAAAGCGCAAGTCCGGAGGACTGACGACAATGTCACGCAAGCCAAAGTATGGACTCGGCAAGTTCCTGTTCGATGTCATCTTGACCATCATCACCGGCGGGTTCTGGTTGATCTGGGTCTTTGTCAGGGAGCTACGCGGACTTCGCCGATAGCGACGCAGAGCTCGCCGTGGGCGCGATTACGGCGCTGCGGTGCAGATCGACGGATTGCGAAAGTCTGAGAATTTTGATCTGTGTCATCGTGTAGGCGCTGGACCAGATGGTCTACCGTCGCCCGATCAAATGGAGACTTTCGTTCGTGCGACGAGTGCCGAACTTGACCGACTGCGGCCGTGCACGGTGCGAGACTGGGCTTGAGTAGGCGCAGCCTCGCTGCGTCCATCAGACGGCCTGAGCCGAGCCGTCTGTGCTGGATTCGATCGCCGCGACCGCACGAATCTTGGCGGTTCGAAAAGGTTGTCGGTGGCGCGCACTGTCGCCGAACGCCTCAATGAGCGCATCCATTGGTGCAGACATGCTCACGATAATTTTGGTCGCGAAGTTCATCACGAGGTCTCGCGGCGCAACTAATCCTTCGATGGTCCCCACGTCGCTACGCGCCATGAATGAATTGACGCCGAGTCGAGATCCGTGCGCTACCGCCGACAGATCTGAGTAACGTTCCGTGCCGCTTCCGTCATCGAGTTGATGGTTCAGCAAATCGGATACAAGTTTGGTGAATTCAATTTTAAAGCGGGTGGAAGACTGAGGCGCTTTAACTCGTTTTGGAAGTGGATTCTTTGGACCTTCGGGTCTACCGCATTGCCATCATTCGTGTGCAAGGTGAACTCATTCATGGCTGGATATTTAAGTTCGGCATAGAGCAGGGAAAGTACTCGATGGCTCAATGCTCCCGGCCCTTCCGCTGACAGCAGGAACCAGCTACGTGAGAACGCTTCGAGTGCGCTTCTGGTGAGAGTCGCAAGCGCTGTCGTTCGAACCTCGTTTGCCCTGAGCAGCGCAACCAATGCTCGAACGTGGTCGAACCCATTCAAGTTTGAGTATTGAACGTAGAGGTACGCGTCGAGTACACGCTTCTCTCCAGAGTCCACGTCATAGGAGTAGAAGATCCCGCGGGCATAGGAATCAGAAGGGGGCTCGCCCTCAAAGCACTCAGCGGTGATTTTCTCGCTCACAATAGTCAGCGCGAGTAGGGCGCTCGTGATCGTCTGAATTTCCGCGCTTGAGATCGGACTAGATCCAGGATCGCGGTCCTCGGTTCCCTTAAAGGCCAACCCGTTTGGCGATCGCGTCGAGTGCACGCATTACCAGCTCCCTCGTTCCCGGCTTGTACCTACGCGACTTCGTTGAGTAGGCGAAGAAATGACCCCCGGCAACCGCCCTGCGCCAGCACCACCCGCGCAATAACGGACCGCGGCACACCAGGCAGATGGAGTACCGCACCGTGATCCGAGTCGCCTCTCTCGGAACGTAAACCGCGCCCCGCCCCGCAGCGTCTCGGGTCTCGACGTCCGCAACGGCGCCGACGACGACCTCCCACCGCCGGAGTTCCGACGCCGGCGCCGGAAAGTCGAATGGCATCGGCGTCGAGTCGAAACCACGCGGGCGGCTGATCGTGGCGCCGTCGGGGCGGATCTCGATGTGGAGGACGGAGTCGTTGGAGGTGGTGGCGGTGTGGGTGCCGGGGACCCGGGTGATATTGCGGACGGAACGAGACGGACCTTGGCGGAGCCAGGTCCGGAATCTGTGGGTGTCGGTCATATTGAGGCTGTGCGCGGCGGGGTGCCGATCGATGGTCCCCGCTGGCAGGCAGTCGGTTGCATAGAGAGTGAGCAGGGTTCCCCACGACGCCTTCGGGGCCTGTGCGGCGCAGAGGTCTCTCTTTGCCGCGCATAGGAGGTGCAGAGGAGACGAACACCATGACATTGACACTCGAAGCGAGACCTGACGAGCTGCTTATTGTGCCCGAAGTTTGCGAGTACCTGAAGGTCGCGCGTTCGACGGTTTACAACTGAAGGGCGGAAGAAGGAAAGGGACCGATGGGCTACCGAGTCGGAGGCTCACTCCGATACCGCCGGTCAGTCGTGGACACCTGGCTTGAGAGCGAGGCAGCCTGATGGGTCGTAGACCTCTCGGTGTCGGTGCAATGTTCCGTGGGAATATCAGCACCACCGCCAATAAGAGTGAGGGCTACACAGCGCAGTGCCGGGTTCGGCCCTCGAAGGATTCCAAGCCCGTCAAGGTGACCACTCAAGGTCCTTCGGCAGACGATGCGAGCGACGCCCTCCTCACAAAGTTGGAGACTTGGACGCCGGCCAGGAAAAAGCGAGCCGAGAAGTTCGGCCCGGATGGGGAACTCCTTGGCCCCGAAGCCACGACTGAGATTGAATCGAACACCCCGGAGACCACTCTCTACGAGTCGACCCGGCTCTGGCTGGCAGAGGTCCGCGGATCCCGAACGGCGCCGCAGACTCGACTACTGGCGCAGGGTGGGCCGGCAGACGGTGTTGAAGGACACCAAGCTGGCTGGAACCCCTCTTGCCGACGTGACAGCGGGACAGTTGAACCGGTATCCGAAGGGGCTCAGAATTGCCACCCCATCGCAAGCCGGGAAGGCGAAGCTGCTGTTGCGTCAGGTACTGGCGTCGGCTGTCTTCGACGGAGCCATCGCTCTCAATGTCTCCCACGACCTCCCCAAGCCAAAGAAGCAGAAATCAGCGAAGAAGCAGGTGCGCGCGCTGACCATCGGGGAGTACAACGAATTTCGGAACGAGCTGGAACACTGGGTCGTCGCGCCAACTTCGACTCGGCGTGGAGGCGCCCCGCGAGATGGCTCGTTCCTGGTTCGGGATGTCCTCGCGGTATTTGCTTGTACCGGGATACGGCACAACGAGGCGCTCGGTCTGCGGCCCCAGGACGTTTACTTGGATCAGGAGAAGCCGCAGATTGCAGTTCGAGGCACTCTCGTAGAGATACGAGGTCTTCCGATTTTCTATCAACCGGAGCCAAAGACGGATGCAGGCGAGCCCATAATAACTGTGCCTTCATCCGTCGCCGATGCTCTCCGGCGTCAGATGGATATCAACGGCTCAACCGAGTTTGTGTTCACCACCGGGTCGGGCAAGCCAGTGTCGGAAAGCCATGTCACACGGACCTTCCGTTCTTTCCGGCCCCCGCACCTCAGCTTCGTAACACCGCAGACGTACAGACGCTCAGTTGCAACCTGGCTGATGCAAGCTGATTCAACCGCCGCGGCAACGGCACAGCTCGGCCACGAGAAAGAGGACACCACCGAGGAGTTCTATATCCAACAGCAGGAGAAGGGCCTGGTAGACAATTCGGCCACCTTGGAAGCGTTGCTCGCCGGCACGTTCCGGCCAGAGGAAGCGGTGACCAAAATGGTCAGTGCCTGGAAATTGAATAAGCCCTGATGAGAAGCTTCGCTTCCCATCAGGGCTTTTCCGTCGGGCTGACAGGATTTGAACCTGCGACCCCCTCGAGGGTTCAAGCCCAACTTTTGGTCGCTGCCGAATGTCTACGAAAACCCTCGGATTCCCTTGTGTTTACAGGGAACCGGGCGGTTCGCTGGCTTCGATTCTACGCGGTTATGTCGAGTCGGTCACGGTCGTTTTTGATGGGTTTTTGATGGCTAAATGATGGCCATTTGAACCGCTTTTAGCGATGCCGCTCGCTCGCTCAACCTCCCCCATTCGCGGCCGCACGTGATCTGCCGCCGAATAGGACGGAAAAGTCTGCGAGAGATCTCCCCGCCAGAGTTTGCTGCTCTACCAGCGATGCCTTCAACGTCGCGGATTTGTTCCATTCCCAACGGCAATGGGAGAGTCGTTTGAAGGGACGGAGGGCGACTCCAGCTCCCACGACGCCTTTATTCCAAGCTGCGGACAGCGAATAGATGGCGAGTCCAACGCCACGGTCTCGAAATGCGTTCCCGACGGGCCGGCCATCAGACCGGCGTCTACGAGACGCTGGAGCTGCCTACGCCCGACTTACCTCTGGAAGCAATGTCCGGCTGCGACACTGCTTGGTACCGGGTTCGGCCCGACGATCATGGCGCGAGGCGTTTCAGGCCAGACCTGCCAAAGTGAGCACCTCGACACTTGTCCATTCGACTCGCTCTTGGAATCCGATCAGACTGGTCACGGGCGCGCACCCGGTGCCGGTCGTGCGAGAGACGACTCACATACGTTCAGTTCTTACATTGCCTCAGCCCACGAACTTCAACAACCGGCTCTCATGCATCGCTAGTCGTTTGGCCGTATGCGTATTCAATTTTGGGTCGTAGAGCGCCATATTCCCAGCCTTCGTCGCCCATAGATGCGACGTGATCGAACTGTTGCCACACCTTATTCGCGGGAGCGAGAATCCGCCGTTCGCCGAGCATGCCCACTACGAGAGTCCAGCCTTGCTCGGTGAGCAGCGAACGAAGCCAGTCCTCATCTACGACAAGCGCTGAGCCTCGGCTCGTGCCCAGATCGAAATTCACGTTTGCTGCTATCCGCTTTGAGCCGTCGTACCAGTCAGCGTTGTCGGGATGACGGTGCACCGTGGCCGATCCGAGCAGGGCCGGTGACGGAAGCGTGAGTCCTACCGTCTTCTCGATCGAGCAGTCGGCAGTGCCGGCCTCCCACGCGTACCCGACGGAGGCAGGGAGAACGAATATGTCGTCGATGCTGGAAGCGCCGTCAGGGAAGTGCTGACGGATCGTTTCGGCGACTTCCGTACCGAACATTGCGGCGGGGTCTCTAGTGGTGGGGGCGTCCACGTCTGCCCAAGATTGCGACCATCCGATCTCGCCGAGAAAGCTCGAGTAGCGCTCCCCCCCTTCCGGCATCCACCGCCCCATCAGTGACTGGGTTTCTAGGCCGCTCGTTAGCCTGTCTGCATTTTCGGCTTTGACCAGCCAGCCGTAAATGTGTGTCCATTCCTCTGCCCGGCCGTCATCCCACGAGTCGGTGCTTGAAGGGTTCGAATGTGTGACCTGCTCGGACACAACTATCCAGCGACGCCCGTCGGGTCCGTAACGAATCAGCCTTTCGTTCAGGGAGGGCAGATCTATGTCAGAGACGGCCCAAGCGGCGGCGTCGACGCGGTCCGGTAAACTACGAGCTTTGACGTCCCATTCCGGCTTGGCCACATTGGTGAACGTAGACCCATCAGCCCTCGCCGCCGGCCCGAGGGTTGCCCACTCGCCGTCGTCCGTCTCGTAGTAGTTCGGGGGCTCGAAGTATGCCGGCGGAAGGCTTGGGTCGATGTCCCTCATCCCCAACTGCCAAGCCCCGGCATAGTCGTTCAATTCAGAACCGTAGTGCTCGCTGTACGAGTTGTTGTCAAGCAGCTTTGCCACTAGTCGGAACAACGCCGTCCATTGATACTTCTTGCCTATCCGTTCCGATTTATGCCCTCGCCTGTCATGCCCTTCTCTTAGAAGCCGCGTTTCTACGTCAGTGAATCGTTCCGGAGTCCATCCGAGACGGATAACTTCGTTGAACACCCAGCGACGCGCCCATTCACTCGACACTGCCCGTTGCGCGGTGCGGCTGCGGACTTGAGGGACGCTGCTCACGGACTCATCAGAACCCGAGTACAACGCTTCTATGATTCGGTGGTATTCCGCGATTTCAGCGTCGTTTGAGCGGATCGAGTCCGACTGCGTCGGATCCTTCGGTTCCTCGTGGCTGATATCGGGATCAGTGGGCGTGTCTGATGCGGGCTTCTGCGCGATCACAATGTGGCGAATCGCGGGCTCAATCTCGTATCTACCGAAATCTCCGAGGGAGAAAATTGAATAGTAAATGCTCGACCACGATGCCGACGGATCCTCTCGGTCACGTTCGTAACGCTGTTCCAGGGACTTCTGTGAGGGCGGATTTTTCGGACGCTTTGACAAATATGGCGGTTTTAGAACCGACACGGGATTTGGAAGTAAGTGGGTTGCGAGGTCGATAATTCCCTGCGCCGCGTCCCGAGTGAGTACGTCTGGGTAGTGACGGTTGACTGGCGACTCGCTGGCAAGAACGTGATCACGCATGAATTCCGCGAGCATTCGCAGAGTTGTCAGGTCTGCTCGTCCGACGCGCATTGCCCATCCAAACGCGACTGTCACAAGCCGCTGTGTGACGTATGCGTCGTCAACTTTTCGCACGTCATCGACCGCGAAGCGCTGAAGCAGTTGGAGCAGAGCAGTACCGTGTCCGAGGAGCAGCTGAACGAGTGCTTTGGTAGTTCGATCCCGGACAAATCGGTTGCTCGACGAAAGAAGCCAAACGAGTGTACTTCCCGCGAGCCGGACGATGTCTGCGTCCGCGCCACCTGTTTTGGCGCCGCTCGTCCACTCGGGCTTTAGCCACTGAGGCGTTTCAGTGCGCTCAGCCCATCTGATGAGGCGGAGCAGGGGGGATGTGTCGTCGTAGAGCACGTGCCAGGTGTACTCGATCCAGAATTGGTCGCGCTGCACCCTGCTTAGATTGGCGAGTCTGGTGTGTAGGCCGTCGGCGTTCAGGATGTGCCCTGGCTCTGCTGTAACAGCGAGGACGCTGTCCCAGAGGTTGGGCCGTGATTCACGACCCTGGCCAAGACGGGCGAGCTCGATGGTCCGCGACGTGATGCTCGACGGACGTCTATGTGGAATCGTTTCGACAGTCATTGCCAACAGATCGCGAAGCTCTTCCTGTCCCGCCCAGGACCCAGCGGCTACACAGCTGTCGAAGACTGCTGGTGCGTCGGCGAACAGCCCGTCGAGGAGTTCGTGGCCTGTGGACTCCGGATAGAGGACGACTAGCGCCGATTGCAAGTTCCGATCCGCTGCGGCGTACCAGGAACGAACACTGCTGTCGTCGCCCAGCAGCCGATTTCCATCGCGGACCGCCTCAATCTCTTCGCTGTACCGAGCGAGCGCTCCCGCCGCGATCCTGTAGTCACCCAAGGCTTGATACGCAAACTGGATCGCCGGTTGCAATTCGTGGTCGATGAAAAGTACCGCTTGGCTTATGACCCCTTCGGACATCAGCGTTCCGAAAAGCGTGTTGGGCCATTCAGTGCGGTTAGGTACAAACGAGGTAAATAGTTCGCTTGCTTCGGAGTAGGCGATTTTCGAACTCCGGCTACTAGAAAGGCGTGACTCGAATTCATGAAGAGCCTTTTCTACGCGGCGTTCGGAAGGGTTGAGCTGGAGCCCCCTGTTGATTCTCTCTACTCGCGTTTCGATGAAGCGATCGAACACTGCGGACCGATTCTTGTCATGTTCGGCGGAGCGCTGGGTCGCTTTGTCGGCGAAAGCGCCGGCGTACAGCTTCACGAACAGCGGGTTGGAGAAATCTGGCTGCAATAGCGGCGCTTTGGGCCACGCATTGGGCACCGACTTAAAGTAGGCCTCCAGAGCTTCCAATTCACGGCCGAGGAATCCTGGGTGCCTGCGTTCTACGACGCCCAAGGCCTCGCGCTTGGACAGACTTGGCAATACGAGCGTCGCGAAATCGCTCCGGCAAGAGACGACGAGCGCGAGGTCCGGATAATCGGAAAGAATAGACAAGAGCGTCACGAATTCAGAAGGCCAGCGCTCCACCCCGGCAGACTCGTTCAGAGCATCAATCGCGATCAAGAGTCGAGTTGAGGTCGTCTGGGCGGCTGCGGAGAGTGTTTCGAGAAACTCATCGTGTGACATCGGGCCGAGGCCAAGGCGCTCGGCTATCTGGGTGAGTATGTCCCTACTTGCGTCTAATGTCTCTCCGAGGACACAGATCGCGAGACCGCCATCGGCCATTGCACGCCTACTAGCGTCCACGAGCAAGTGAGTCTTCCCTTGACCCGCTTCGCCGGTGATCAGGAGATTGCCGTTAAAAGCGGCAGTAGACGCGGTAGCGCTACTGAGCCTGCGCAGCAACAGGACAGCAGTAGCAGCGTCGTCGACGCTGTCGAAAAATCTGGTCGCGCTATTGGGCGCTGTCGTACCCTCGCGCCCACGGCTTCGCCGGAGCTCGGCGACAAGCTGGACGGCATCGCCCAACATCTGACCGAGACGATCGAGACCATCTAGGTCAGCCAGATCCGATAAATTGAAAGGCTCGATGAGATTCGCGACGTGCGTGCCGCCCGAACGAATCGTATCGAGAGTATCGAGGACATCAGCGATACCCTGCTCGTAACCCTCGCGAACCCGCTCGCCCGACGCAACAGCGAACATCTTTGTCATTGCATCGTTCGCCCGTGACTTAGTTAGCGTCATGGTTTTCGTGAAATGCGCGGTGAGACGCAACGCATCTATGTCGCGGCCAATCACAAGGTCGACGTTCGACTCGGGCGTGTACCGTTCATCGGCCAAAGCCACTGCCTGCGCAAGCTTCGTCTCGAACCAATCCCGCCCGAGTAGATCACGATCGAAGAAATATTTCAGGCGGCCTCCATTGCCCGGTTCCAGCAACCTGTCAAAGATCCAGCCCGCAGTTTCGAGTCGCACCGCTATCTCAGCGTCCTGCGCAAGGCCGTTCTGCCATTTCTCAACGGCGTCGTTCCATTTTGCGCGCGCGCTCCTGATGGGCCTGCCACTCGCATTCCTCTCCGCCGCGTCGGGAAGGTCGAATGGCGCATAGAAAGTGAGCGTGCTCACACGGCGAGCGTCGAGGTTTCCAGCCACCGTATCGAAACTGGTCTTTGCCGATGCGATCAGATCGTCGATAGTCCAAACGAATTTGCATTGGAAACCGAGCACTTCGCCATCTGGCGACGTGTAATACCACTCAAGACCTCCGTCCGGGTCTCCGGTCTTGGTCGTCGACCAACGGGCAGGTGCCGGATCGGACAACTGGAAGCACAGATTCTCGAACCCCCGGGCTTGGGTCCCATCGACCGCCCGAATGCTGTGGAGGTCAAATGAAGTCGACACTCTCTACATCCCCTCGACTAGTAACAAGCGGGCTTCCCCCAGCCAACGGGGGCTCCGTCGACAAGGACAAGTCGACTTTTTTCACCACCCGCGCCTGCTCTCGAAACTTACCTCATACAAGCCATCTCTAGCGGTGCATGGACCGAGCAACGCCCAATATGTCAGCTCCAATTGTCGGCATGTCGGAGTGTCCTGCGAAGCCGTCACCGCTCAAGTGCCGCCCCTCGCGTCGCATCACCCTCGGAGAGCAATAATCTAAATATGCAAGGTTTCCCGGAGTTCGCGCTGTCGTCCACTTTCTTCAAATGGTGGGGTCTGGACGTTCAGACGGGGGAACTGAAAGTCGTCTTGCAATCTGGTGAGACCTTGGAACGCCACATTGAGTTGGATCCCGCGCTGAAATCGCCGAATGTTTCGAAGGCGGTCTACGACTGGGAGAACGGGCTAATCGGACTCATCACGACCCGAAATCACGTTGTTTTCTTCGAACCCTACGATCCCAAAGTTTTAGATCCAGCGTTCGGTCGTCCAATTGTCTATCTGGATCAAAATCACTGGAGCACTGTCGCACAGGTTATGGCGGACCCTTCACGCGTTCGGAAAAAGTCAGAGATTGAGGCGGCACAGCATTTGATCCGACTTGCGCAGGACGGTGGCATTATTCTTGCGGTGTCCTCTGGACACCTTCGTGAGACCAGCCCGATGAGCGGCGATAGACGCTACGAAGTTGGCCTGGCAATCGCGAATTTCTCCGCGGGTTGGCAGATGCGCCACCCGTCGAGAGTTTGGCTAGACGAACACATCACGACGCTTGCCACGCGAATGGGGAATGAGCCGCCTTCTAGTACCCGCTCACAAGTATTCACTCTGGAACCGCGGGCAATTCTCGGCGAGTCTCATCGCATTTCGGAGAAAGCACTAAGCGACTTAGAGCTTTTCACTTTGCGACTAAGCAGCCCACAAGTGCTTCTGGAGGTGCTTCTTGATCCCAGCACTCGAGCTGGCGGAGACTTGCGAAACTGGGCGACAAGCAACCAAGAGACCACGGACTGGATTGCGAGGACCGGCTGGAGTAAGGCACAAAAGCGTGACGCTGCATTCGATCGGGTCTGGCCAGCAGACGCGTTTGACGGTGCAGCGCAGGAGCTTGGCGTCGCTTGTCCGTCAACCGACGAAATTGACCGACGAGAGAGGAAATTAATGTTGAAATCGCAGCCTTACGGGCGCTACATGACTGAGCTCCTCATCGAACGACACACGAGTTCCTCAACCGTCTGGAAACCAAACGACCTTATTGATTTGACCTACCTGTGTTGTGCCGCTGGATATGCGGATTACGTGGCGGCCGAGGCGCAGACGGGAACTCAGCTTATTCAGGCGCAGCTGCGTTGGGGCAAGCCACAAACGGTGCACCTTTCCCTCGAGTCCGTTGTCGACGCCCTTCTCGGGGCAGGAGTCACTTCAGCTACCGAGCGCGAATTTCGGTCCGGCCTCAAATAATCCCGAACATGTAATTGCCCTCCAAATGTTCGGCGACAATAGATAGTAAGGACGAAAGTCATGCCATCACGACGAGCAATAGCGCGGCATAGAGATTACTCGCCGAAGTACTAGAACTGACGGACGACAGAAGAAACCCCTGCCGACACGGTTGCTGCCCCGGTGCTGACCGGTTCCGATTCCTCGGCAACCCTCTGAGCGGCTTCGACCGCGGCACGTGCTCGCCCAGCGTCGAGTCTCTGTACGGTCGATTCCGGCGGCGGCCCCAGTGGTGCTCCCCCGGAGATGCCGTAGCGGTCGCGATAGGCCGCGACGGTGCTGGCATGTCGCCGCCACCTAGCCGCTGCTGAGCTTCGCGGGGCAGTCCCCAGTGCTCGTACCCACGCTTCCCCTGCAGCGAGCGCTGCGTCGAGCTCAGCAGTAGCTCGCTCTTCGAGCAGCCGACCTCGTTCGACCAACGCTTCCTGCATATCGGCATTCATCCGCCCGATTGCCCTGGGGATGAGCCCGGCTATCAGTCGTGGTGATTGACGCGAGCTGCCTCCGTTCGTGTGCTGAGCGATAGACGACGCAACTCTGGCTCGAATGACAGCCGCAATGTCTTCCGCGTCCTCGAAACCACGTGATCCGACCACGTGCGGAAGCAAATGATCGACGTCGAATCGATACGACTCTGCTCGCCGGAGTTCCGCTGTCAAGGGACCGAAGGCATCCGAATCAATGACGCTGTCGGCTTGGTCATTTGAAAGTCCGCAGTTGCGAATCGCGGACACCCACCGTTCGTGCTGAGCAGCCGCCGCGATGGTCTCGTATTCGGCCGCGATCTGGGCGACTGACCCCCAGATGTTCTGTTCGACTCGAAGCGCCTCGTGAGCAGACGGCTCGGCACCGGCATGTTGAAGAACCCCGGAGAGGATGCTGTGCGCTGTCTTGTCTGGATTGTCGCCTGGACGAGGTCCCGAGTGTGCGACGTCCGACTGGTCGAGGGCGACGTAAGCAACGTTGGACTCTCGGCCACGGGTCATCGCCACATACAGGTTCTCCCGTGTCATCCCCGACGCGAGAACAACATGCGCGGAGTCGGTCGTTATGCCTTGCGCGCGGTGAGCCGTGACCGCATAGCCGAGGTCGACGTGGTGTTTGACATACTCGGCAGGAAGCAACGCGGTGCTCCCCCAGCGCTGCCCGGTCCGCCGCACCTCGACAGAACCATTCCGGCCAATCCCTACAACCGTCCAACGATCACCATTCCGCACCCAGGAGCGCGCCGTGCGAAGTCGGCGATCGTTGCGGCGAGTAATCACCGTGTCGCCAATGGCCGCGCGGGTTCCATCGTGCAGGGCGACCTCATTGAGGGCGTCGACCGATCCATTCAGAATTCGTTCACTCCGAGCGCGGACGTTCATCGCCGCGACCGCTTCATTGGAGTCGCTGATCAACACTGACGCTCTGCCAGACTCGCAATCTTTGCGCCACGATTCATACGCAGCATCCACCATCGAGTCTGAGGTGCCACTTCGTACTCGGCCGTGCGCGTCGTACAAGTCGATTGATTCCGTAGCGCCTTGACGCAGCGCGAGTGACGCCGCCTTCTCCCACTCATGCGTAAAACGGTGCACGTCGAGAAGTTCGGGGGCATCGTCACGATCGTGCACAAGCAGGGAGAAGGCACCTCCAGCATTCACTGACTGGAGTTGGGCAAAATCACCGACTAGGAGGACTTTGGCGCCCGCCTCCTCGGCGAGCGAAGTGATCTGATCTAGCGCCGCGGTTCCGGCTAAGGACGCCTCGTCAATGATGACGAGCTGACCGTCGCGGAACGTTGATCCACTACTGAGATGGTGAGTCCACCACCTTGCAAGGTTCTCTGTAGCGATCCCGAGATCTTCAGCGAGCACCTGCGCCGAAGCGGCCGAAGGAGCAAGACCCACAATTGAACTTGATCCGTGTGATGTCTCCCACGCCTGTCGAAGTACATCCATAGCGGTTGTCTTGCCTGCGCCGGCGGGGCCCACCAAAACGTCAATGACGCGTCCAGAATCAGCGATTGATGTGAGCGCACGAAGCTGGCTTTCCGAGAGTGTCACCCCACCCGGCAACCTCTTCTGTGCGATCGCGCGAACGACGATGGGTGCGGTTCGTGGTCCCGTTGCATCGTCGGCCCGCTTGAGGAGCCGCGCTTCCGCGTCGAGCAGTGCGGTCGACGTGAATACCGTCGAGTACGCCGGTCGGAACACCGAGGTGCCGTCATCCCGTTGGAACGCTACATGGCTCGGCGCAAGTTCGGGAGGCGTCAGCTGCAATGAGGCTCGTTCCGCCGCGTCGGTCACGAGCCCGATGACTGCCTCGCGATCGATTGCGGCGATGAACCGATATTGCATGGTTTGTCGCGCGGCTTCAGCAGCAAGGTTCCAGTGACGCCAGGTCGAACGCTTCTCGCTCACCACGGACATCACGCTCATACCGAGAGCGCTGATTGTCTCGAGGGACATATCCTCGGCACGCATCAAGGCTGGCGACCTGTTCGAGGACGCTGCAATCGCCCAGGCTATGGCATCCTGCCCGACTGCTTGCGTTGCGCGCGCACGCCAGCCCTCCGTGAGTTCGGCCAGCGAACGGACGTGCTTTGCCGGGCGCGTAGTGAGCGTTGCCTGCGCCCGTAGCTTGGTAATCGTCACCGGGCTGGGACGATAACCATTTCTATTGACGAACTGGTCGATCAGCCGATCGGTCTCGACATCGATATGCCGCGATTTCGTCGAGAATTCTGCCACCAACTCGTCGGGAACAGAGCTGATCGCCCACGCGGGGTGCCGATCACGCCCTCGCTCCCGTCTCTCCCATGTGACTCCGAGTTCACGTGTTAGCGCGTCGGCGAAGACTGCCTCGTGCAATTCGGATAGAGCAACGACGATTGCGTGCATCGGTCTGCCGTCGAGCGAGCGCCACTTCCCGTCGAGCGCTGTCTTGACTTTGTTGCTGATCACGACGTGCGTGTGCAGGTGGGGGTCGCCGGCCCTGCTGTCGAAGTGGTCGAACGCCGTTGCGATCACGCCAGTCACACCCACCTGCGCAACTGCCCCGTCTCGTGCCGTTGCTCCGGTCCGGGTGGATGCTGCTTCGCGCTCGAGGTATGCCAGCGCTTCCGCGACCGCCGCATGGTGTGCGTGCACGATTCGCGCTTGCGTTCTTGCATCTGCGATGCCCCAGAGAACGCTCGCCGACTTCGGGATCGAAAACGTGAAGTCATAGCCGGCTACTGCGCGGCGGCGGCTGGAAGGGTCGTCGTTTGCGAACGACGCGGGCGCGGTTGCGTCGCCAACGAACAAGGGATCTAAACCTCGTTTTTCTTCGGTGGATGCCGTATCTCTGGCACTTCGATAGACCGGGTATGCCCGCCCAAGAGCCTCTCCGGTTAGCGGGTCGCGACCTTGCCCGACGAGGAGCTGCAATTGTTCCTCGGTGACTTCGGCGCCTTCAAAGATTAGTCCGGCACCGAAACTTCGCAGTCCATCACCCATCCACATCCCTGGAGGCGTGCCCTCCCCACCGTAGTAGCGAGTCAACGGAGTCGACAGAGAGCGCTTGCCATCGCCAACAACGACTGTGCGGAGAAGGTATTTGTATCCGTCCCCGGCGCTCATCACCCGCATCGACACCGTCACGGCGTCCACCTCCGTCGTCGCTAGAGAGGTGCGCCGCCTCGATCTGCAAGAGGCGTGGCAATCGACGTAGCAATCGACGTGGAGCAGCGATTGGTCTGGAGGACCATCCGCGTACCGTTCATCATCGACGTTCCTCGAAAGCGGGATGCGGTGGCGTACACGGGCGATCACGCTTGGCGCCGACGGGTGTGAAGTAGATGGCGACGGTCTTGTTGGCTTGCCAGTGCTCGGCCACGGCTCGACAAGCCCACGACGGCACCGGCCGACGGTGCGCACTTTCAGGAACCCCGCACCGAGAATCTCTATTCTGTCAAATAGCCCGAGCGACGCGTCAAGATGGCTGACTTTGCTCAAAGCCGCGGTTCGCACTCGTGCGTTGGCGATGACCTTGATGCCACTCTCCGTCGGTGTCGGAAAGGCGAAGGGCTTCGCGATCGAGGCCATAGCAGGATTGGAAGGAACCCTGCGCCGGCTATGGCAGTCGGGTCTAACGTCTTCGAGTCGGGCTTATGTCCGTGCGGCTGACCCCGCTACTTCTCCTGTCTTGTGTAAGGCGCCGGGGCATTTCAGAAGGGACATTCAACGTGCTCAGCAAGACCTTGAGCTTGTTCCTCGACGGAAAGCTCGGTGAAGCACTTCCGACACACGGTTGCTCGAGGCGCCTCGCAGGCACATGATCGGCAAGCAGGACACTTCCGTTCTCGACAGCTCGCGCAAAGGACAGCGTCAACTGTGAAGAAATGTTCGCCGCATGCCTCATTGGAACATTCGGCTTCGGAGGTGCCCCAGTCTTGGTCCCCGTATTCATAGATCGGTGTGATCACGGTGAAGACATTTACGCCATCGGACGATAGGGCTAGATCCAAGCGGAGATCTGTGCGGGAAGACCCGGTGCCGTAGACAAGTCCCTCCTGTGCGATCCCGGATGCCTTGAAATCAGTCTCAAGAGCGACTTTTATAAGACGTTGGATGTCCGGCTGAACGCTTCCGGACGGGGGCGGAACTAGAGAATCATTTGTAGAGCGACCGAATTCCACTCTGCCCTGGATGTCGGTCAGGACGATTGCCAGTGAAGAAGACGGGTCCCCCAATTGAACGACCCGCGTACATGTAGCTTGCCGAGACGCAGAACCGTCCTCGTGAAGGTCTCGAATTGCGGCGGCCGTCACAGAGCCTCCTGTCAGATGAGCAACGCGGTCGTCGGGAATGAGAATGGTCGCGGCGAATCGATCGCTCACCGCTTCTTCGAGGACACGAGCTTCGAACGGTGATAGGGCTGCAAGCACGTCCAGGGCCCAAGCCTCATCGTTCTGCTGAACGTGATGGCCGAGTTCGTGTAAAACGGTGAAATTGTCGCGCGCGGCGGTTCGGGAACGGTGAAGACCGATGGTTGGCGGCGAGGAACGGTAGAAGCCGTAGAGAGCGCACCCTGTCCCCGTCGAGTTCACCCATCGAAGGTCGATGTGCGCGCAGTTGGTTATCGCCTCGATTGGGTCGAGCGTCAGATCGGTTAGGGCCAGATCGTGGTGGCTATCGAGGGAGTCGATCAAGTGCCGTACGGCGACCCCGAGGTTTCCCGGGCTTCGCCATGTAACGGGATCAGTGAGCGTCGGAAGCGTCATTGGCTTCGGCGATCAAGCGGTCGAGAGTGTCCTCGACAAGGGTATAGTTCCGGCCGGTTATCGAATCAGACCTGCCAGACGTACTGAGCTCCCGGCGCGTAAAGTTTCGTGCATCGCGCTCGCTCGTACATCGCGCTTGACTGAGATGTAGGACACGAGACTTTACTCGAGGCTCCGAAAGCTCCATTGTGAAACCATCTATGGCGGCAACCAGCAGATCTTGCTCATCGATTCCGAACGCGCGGCAGAGCTTGCGGGCGACCGGCTGGGACACAGCCCAGTCTCGACGCCATACCGCAAGCGCTTCCGGGACGGAAAGTTCAGCGGCGCGAGCGACATCTTTGGCCGTGATGCTTCGTTCCGTAAGGAGGCCTACGTTGAGAACACCTTCATCGGGGCCCGCGGAAGGCCATTCCAGGTGGCATAGCGCCGCGAACGCGTTGATCGTTTCGATCAGATGTGAGCGGCTAATCTCTGCCGCGGTCGAACCGACTTCGAAGGGTGCGGCCTCGCCTGCATAAGCCGCTCGGCGAAGCTGATGGATTTGGTCGAGGTTGAGCGCCGAATGGAGCCTGCGATGAAGCAGAAACTTCCCAAGCCCGGTTTCCGCTCGGAACCAAATCGTCGCATCTTCGCCGAGATAGGCGCCGGGCAGTATCGCTTCGCCGGCCGTGGCGAATTCTGTCCCAACGGTGATCGGCATCGCACGAATGTAGTCATCGAGAACAGAGGTTATAAGGGCAAGTCCGACGACGGCACCGTCCCAGCTGAGCATCCAGACTTCGCCTGCGCTCGGGTGGACCGTAACGTCCTCCAGCCAGCCGTCGTGCGCCTCTTGCGCGAAACCCGGAGGTGGGCTTTCAAGATCAAACGTTTTCATAGTGCTCCGATTGGGGAAATGAGCAGTCAATCAGCTTAGGGCTAACATCCCGCCTTGTCGCGCACGCGATCGCGCAATTAGATCGGGTTCACCGGTAGAGCTGCGCTTCCCAGTAGGCGAGGAGTTCCCCTTTCGCATCATCCGGTAGCGCTCCGTAGAAGTCACAATGTGCTTCGTTCGCGAAGGATGCTCGCGGAATCGAGTGCTGAAACCGGAATGAGTAGACACCCGTTTTGTCCAGGCGGCAGGAAGGCTCGGGACCGCTCTGCAGTGTCTCGCCTTCGACGTGGGGCGTACTGGTAGATCGTCCGATCGTCCGAACCATGTCGGATTGGACCTGGACGATCGCACTTCGACGCTTAGCGTCGTGCGCTTCTTTGTCAAGCACGATCGGGTGGAGACCGTAAATGTCGGCAAATTCTGGGTCGGCTTTGAGCACAGCCCAATCCTATGTTGGCACTACGGACGCCTCACAGACCCCATAAGGGTGGCCTTGCCTGGGCCAGCGACCTCCCGTCTGGCGAGACCCAGTCGTCTGGCACAAGCTTTATGAGCGCCCAGTTCGTTAAGGCAGTTCTCCGGTGGCCGAGTCCCCTAGCATTACTCCATGGACTGGCAGATCGGCGTAACGGTAGTGGCTGCTGTCCTCGGCAGCACGGGAATAGCCGGGACGCTCACTGGTGGATTCCAGCTGACCCGTCGTGCCCGACTCCGGCGAACTGTAGAAAAATCTGCGGATGTACTCGCCCGGCTAGATGCAGAATCGTACGCGCGGTCATCTTTATCTCGGGCTATAGATAGCGATGTCCTTCAGCTCTCCGCTCTCACGCTTGTTTCCTTCCCAGGCGATTTACGTCGCTTGTTCAGGCTGATGCTCGCTTTTTCCGGCGTTTACATTGGGCTAGTCGCGGTCCTTGTTGGGTATTCGGATCCCGCTCCGGTAAGCGACCCCACTGATCCGAAAATTGTCGTCGGCTGGCTAATAGGCTTTTTGGGTCTTATATTTTCTACCGCAATGGCGCTAAACGCTCTTCTGCGGGCACGTCGGGAACGATTTATTGAACTGGTTACAAACGGGGCGGAGCCGCACGACGCTCTGAAAGAACTAGGAGAACGATCCGCAGTAGTGCGCGTTCTCGACTGGATCACTAACGCGCCGTTCAAGCTCGGGGAATTGCTCGCCGCGGCGACGGTAGGGCTTTTGCGGCTAGTCTTTCGACTGCCTTCGCTTGCAGTGGCCAGACGCTCGAGCCCAGCCGCAAATCGAGAACACGAAGGCGTGGCTTGATCCGCTGAAAGGCGGGCGGTCAAGCGTTGCAATCAATGCTTGAGCACGACACTGATGACGGCGCACCGCCCTATTTGGGACCTCTCCTGTTTACTTGCGTGCGCTTCAGTTCCTGCCCGACGACGTGCGAACCCGAGTAGACATAGTCCGGGAGGCCTGCGTCCCAACGGACGCCGCTCGCACCGCGAAGGAGCGGATGATTGGCCTTCTGCTCGAGCGCCAGGCGGAACTGCAACCCATCGCCGACGCCCTGAAACCGGGCCGTCAGGTGGTCAAATGCCGGGTCAACATTATCGAGGGCGTTGCCCCGGCCGCACACGGACTCAACCGAAACTGACGCAAGAGGGTGGGCACACCTAGCGCCGTAGGCTTGTTCATTTTTGTGATGGCTCGCTCGCACGCAAGCCGAACTCCCCCTGGTGGCGGAACGCGCAACGGAGATCGCTTATGAGAGCAGGCGATCGCTGTGTCAGCCAGCGGGTCCGCCCCTAGCCCATCCGGTCAGCTATGCCCGCTCGAGTGCCATGAATTCCATCCGCGCACCGCAGGAGGTTTCGCTGAGGTGCCGCGAGGACGCACGCGCTGGCCGCCGGGTCGATATTGACGTTCACCGGCGGCAATCGCGTCGTCGCGGACTTGCTCGAGCAGCTGGGTCATTTTCGAGTGGGTGTTGGCTTCCATCTAGTATTCGAGAGTTTCCAACAACTTGCGAAATTGTCCTTTCGAGATGCCGGGGAATGGACTGGTCTTCGGTTAGGGGCCGACCAAGTCCCCTAGGCGATCCGGCCTCGGTGCGAATGTCGACTCATCAGCGATGAGTGCCAGCCGTCCAGACCGACGTCCGGAAGGGCCCCTCCCAATGATCTCGTCCCAATTCCAACGCCAGAGTCCAGCGATGCACAGGGCTGGTCTACTCCTCTCGAGTGGCGCGATCAACAGTCAAAGCAGCCGACTGGAAGCACTTGGCGCGAGTCGAACGCGGACGACGTGATCGAGTAGCATGCTGGGCGAATCGAACCAGTGAACGAAGCGTAGCGATTGAACTGCTCAATCGTGCCGCAGCCTGTCGCGCGCCAACGTCTCAAGCCCGACAGGGAGTTGCGTGCCCGGATCAAGCGTGGTTCAGCGACGATGGATCACGCCGGGGGCGTTCGCGTACTTATTCTTTGTCCGTTAGAGCGGTCCCCGTCACGGTGAGCCCCTGATGTAGATCCAGCAAGTGCCCGACACGCTCTTCCCAAGTCTTGAAGGGCTCCGCTTGATATAGGCGCTCCACATATTCGTCGATAGCGTGGTGGGCCTTCCGGAGGGCGGCCGGCATTAGGAGAGGGTCATAGAGATTTGACATTGGTTCGCCAAATTCCAGCTCTCGCGCGTTCAATACCTGCTGGCCGAGCTCCGTGAGCTTTAGCTTCTCTTTGTCTCCGATGCGCGGAAACACGAAGTTGTTGTAAACCACGTCTTTCGAGTACCGGAAGTCGCTCTTGATGCGACCCCCGACTACGCCCAGCCAGGCCATGTGCATGCTTGACGTGAGCACCGCAAACTGCCATATCGCCGCGTTCGGAACAACGAGGCATGCATTGGTCGCGACCGTGCCGGCTTCGTAGAAGCCCATTGGCACATATTCCCGGCGCGCCGAGCTATGGGCCGGTATTAGGAGAAAGGGTTCTTTCGGACTCTGGGTAATTTGCGCGAAGAGATGCGGGATATCTGCGAGGGCAGGTCGCGCCGATTTCAGACGAATATTCTGCACCTTTTGAACGCGTTCGAGAACTAATGGCATCGCCTTACGCTCCGTCAACGTCGACCCCTCAAGCCACAAGCAGTATCGGGCTTTGCCGCTTAGGAACTCGCGCGATCCAAGGCACGGATAAATCCACTTTTCCGCTGCAGGCTCTCGTGCGATGAGGTCTCGCTTCTCGTCCTCATTTAGTAGCAGATTGCCTTCGTCCGCCGGCATATTTCCCCAGGCTATTTCAGCCTGACCAGAAATCTGTCTGTCTCGCGTGGTCACCACGTGCTCGTTGCCCTCAATGAGATACGGACTGATTGCGGTCACGAGCTCCAGTACGGGTTCACCGCTGATGTCCGGATAATCGAAGAGCTGCTTTTGCGCACGCTTCTTTCGACCGAATCCAACGATGACGCAATGCACATTTGCTTGCCCAGATGCCCCGTTTGTCCAGCGGAACGTGCGATGAGCGAAGTTTATGTGGTTGCCGTTCTTGTAGAACGTCGGCCAAACGATGCTTGGTTGCTCGCCTTGTGCAACGGAGTTGGTCGACACAAGCGCCACTTCGATTGCTGGATTTTGGTCGAGGAATCTGTCAGCCAAAATGTACCAGGCCGTTACGAAGTCGAGAAACCCGACGTGCTTGAAGCCCTTGGCTACAGCCTTGAGCTCCAACTTTTGGACTGCTTCCATTGTGCGCGAGCCGTTGAACGGCGGGTTGCCCATGATGTAGTCAATTTTCTGAGGATCGAACATGTCGGTCCAAGGTTTGGTGAGCGCGTTAGACCAATGAATGTCTCCGCCATCGGTGAGAGGCAGGCGCGTGTAGTGCATGCCGAGCTGCGCACTCGCCTCACGGTTCATCTGGTGGTCGGTGAGCCACAGCGCAGTACCCGCAACGAGCGCGGGGAACTCCTCAATCTCGATACCGTGAAATTGTTCCACCCGCACGCGGAGCAGCTCGCGAACGTCGACCAAGGTCGTGCCATCAGACATCGCTGCCACGACCTTGTGTTCGAGGCGTCGGAGTTCGCGATATGCAATGACCAGAAAATTGCCACATCCGCACGCTGGATCGAGGAAATCGAGACCCGCGATTTTGTCATGGAACTCAGAAAGTTGCGACAGACGGCGCTTGCGTGTTTGCGGATCTTCCGGGCGTTCCTGCCTAGATCGAGCGCGGCGGGCAGCTAGTGGCTCAAATTCGGCGTATAAGTCGTCAAGAAAAAGCGGCTTGATCACGCGAAGAATATTCTCTTCGCTCGTATAGTGAGCTCCCAGATCGTGCCGTTTTTTATCATCCATCACGCCCTGGAACATAGCGCCGAATATCGCGGGTGAGACCTTCGACCAGTCTGGACGGGACGCTTGTAGCAGGGTTAAACGCAACTCTGCGTCGAAATCGGCCGCCATCGTCGTGTCCCCGAACAACCCGCCGTTAATATAAGGAAACGCGGCAATCTCGTCGTCCAGCATTGTCGAACGCTGGTCGAGCGGTGTGTTCAGCACTTCGAACAATTTATTGAGTCGGGGTCCGAGATCCGTGCCGTCTTCATGGGTTCGGTTGCGAACAAAATTCTCGAACTGTCGCTGCTCAAAGATCTCGGAATCCTCGGCGAACAGACAGAATACCAACCGCACTAGCAGCAGCTCGAGCTTGTGCCCCACGTAGCCTGACGCAGACAACACATTGTGGAGCGCAGCCATGCGCTCCGCGGCCTCCTTGTTGACCGGGTTTTGCTCCTCATATTTTTGCGGTGCTTGGTCCACGAGCACCGCAAAGAGACGCACATGCTTTGCAAGATCGGCAAGTGGAAAACTGGTCACGTCGCGTGTCTTCAGGTCCAGCACTTGGAAGGTTTGAAAATCTGAGGAAACTATCACTTCGGGTAAGTCGTAGTCAACAATCCCGTCGAGGTATCTAAGCGCCTGGCCTTGTGCGCTACCGAGGTCGCGGCCCGCGCTCTTTTGCTCTACCAGTAATTTGCCCGGCAAAAACATGTCGATGAAACCGTACTTTTTGCCCGCCAGCTTGACTGCGTACTCAAAGTAACCGCCGGTCCGTTTGCGGTTGACGCCGAACACCTCGAGAAGTTCAGTCCAAAACGTCTGAGAATCGCCCTTTTCGTAGGTGGCGTCGTTCCAATCGATCGCGAACTTTCCCGCTCGGGCGGTAATTTCATTCCAAGAGGGGCGCATCTGTGCATTCTATGTACTACGACGAGGCGCCCGGCGCATTACCGCAAAATCCTCGCGTTTCGGAAAGCACAGGTCCGCGAGAGACGATTGTCGGCGAAGTACCGCGCCAGTCTTTCCTCTCGGGCATTGGCCCAGTTGACCAATTGGGGCCGTCCGCTCGCGCCACTTGCGCTACACGCTCCCGTCGTCGACGAACCGAAGTGTGCTTCGGATTCGGCCGTCGGTGATCGACTGCCTCCGACCTCCTAGATCCGCCTCCCAGAATTCTGCCCGCTTTCCGCCGCTTACTCAGTGAGTCGACAATCCTTTCGCGCTTGATTTCAAAATTCGTCTGGGCCAGTGCGGCCATGAATGTAAACAGCATCGCTCCCATCGGTGTTGACGTGTTCACGTTCCCTCCCTGACGTCGAAGCCGCGCAATCCCGCGCAATGAGCCTTCAACCTTCTGAGAAGGCCAGCGTGTTCTGTGTGGACCGGCCGAGCCGATGGAATGTTGTGACGGCGAGCGTGTCACCGGCTTGGAGGACGTCGAGGGCTTTGTGAAACTCGGCCGCGATGCACACACGCCGGACGCATTGCGATCAAGCTAGAGGTCGTCGCGGCGGACGTCGGCAACGAGCAAGTCGACATCCTGGCAGTCCGTGATCTGCCGCCGCGTAGAGGTGCGAGCGTGCCCAAGCAGCTTTGCGTAGGCCACACTGTCCTGTCTAACAACGGACTACCCGTGCATCAATTCAACTACGGACATGCAATACATAGTGGCAAGAATGTCGAACAGCGAGGTTCGTAACTCGTGGCTCTAGTGTGCGGATGGCGGTGAGACGCCTCGCAACCCATGGGTTGCGAGGCGTCCCGCGGTTCAAACCCAAGTCCTCCCAACGGCGGTCCCGAGCGCGCAACTAAAAGTCCATTCGCGACTAACTCGCAGGCGCCACGATCGGTGGTCGGTTGGGTAACGGGTTCGCGTTGTTGAGAGGATGAGGCGGCCCGCGCTTCCGGCGCCACCGCCTAATGCGAGCATCAGTTCGTGCAGGCTCCAAACCGTGCCGTTGATCTGTATATCGACGTTCTCGTGCAGGGCCTTGATCTCCATTGCGCGTGTTGTTTCGAGGCTAACTGCATGGTTGTTCCTCATCGCGGCGGTGGCTCGCGACTTTACCCGGCCAAGGCGGTGTCGAGATCGTGGCGTCAGTAGCGGCGCAACAACCTCCTTGCCAAGTTGAGATGGGCCGAGCTGAGATGGGCTGTCAGGCTCGTTCGGCGTCCACCATTTCGAATCTCGTGCTCCGCCTGAGCTCGTCGAAGGTCACCGTCCATACGTTGTCGAAGTCGCCGAGGCTCGAGCGGCTCAACGGCCTTTCAATCGTTCGGATAGTAACCGCCCGATCATTGGCACGCGGAACCTAGCCGGCGAGCTCTCTAGCCGCACGCTCCGGAAATGGCGTGCTACCGGAACCAAGTCGGCGCTCTAATCGAAGCCGACATTGAGGCGAAGGGAATGAAAAGCTGAAGAAACCTACACCGACTTCGGTTGCACCGATATTCTCCTAATGTCTGCAATGAAACGCGAGCAAAGGAAACTATATGACTGAGGAATCGACCTATGTGTCGGTGCAAGTGGGCACCGCTCGCGTGTTGATTGATGCTCCCGCAACTAGCGCTCTATCAACGTCATCCGATGAACCGTTTAGCCAAGACGAAGTGTTAGTGAGCGCTTCCGGTTTGCCCAACCTCGACACGGCATTGGACGGTTTAGTGGCAACAGCCGAGGCTGCATTTCGAAAGATAGAGCAACTGAAATGGACCAAGGCAGTTGTTGAACTGGGGGTCGAATTTGCATTGGAGTCTGGCACTCTTGTCGCGGTGCTCGGCAAAGCCAGTGGCAAGTCGGCACTGACGGTTCAACTGGAGTTCGAAAGAGACAGTGATTGATCGCTCCAGAACAGTTTGACTGGGAGGCGCTGCTCCACAGTTCCAGCGTTCAGATTCATCTCTCATACAGTGGCTCGAAAAAAGAATTCCGTGGAACCGGGTTCATAGTGGCACCCGGGATCATTGCGACCGCAGCCCACGTAGTCGACTGGACGAAGGGCCTACCCGCTAGCGAAATCTACGTCCGTCCGAGAGCCTCAAAGACTTTCGTAAGCGTCGATCCACAGTCCATCAAGCTCACGCCAGACGGCGCTGCTGTGCTCACAGTGATTTCCGGAATAACCGATCGTCTCGAAGAGCCATTCGTCGGGGTTCCAGGTGGCCTCGTGGCATTGACGAATTCGATCTACACCAGCGGTGATCCTTTGGTCGCTTTCGGCTTTCCCGAGCTCATTTTTACCCACGGAGGGCAGGCTTCCACGCTCGAAGTCATCGGCGACTCGTTTGAGGGACCTGACGCCTTGCGGCGCCTCCGAGTGAAAGGCGCATCGCTAAAAAATGGAACCAGTGGCAGCCCGGTAGTAAACCTACGGACTGGCGGGGTTTGTGGCTTCGTTCACTCCTCAAACTTGCACGGCGAAGGTCATCTGGTCTCCATCGCGTCGCTTACCGAGCTCGTCTCTTCCCTTTCAAGTGTGACGTCGACTGTTTGGAGCGATTCGCTCTCAGATGATCAACTTCGAGCAGGACGATGGGCATTTCCTACGCTCGAACTACGAAAATACATGACTGCCATGGAAGGGAAGGCTGAGAAGCACCCTTACTCAGGCGCGCTCGACCGAGCTTTGCCCGCTCTATCCAAGATTCATCACCAGCAATCTCAGGTTCGTTGGATGACAACGGGAGCGGACGACGTAGCGTCAAGAACCGCATTCTCGAACGAGCCTCGGACGACACTTCACGCAGGCACCCGCAATTCCAATGTCGCCCTGGCACACGGCGGACTGCTAATCGGGGAACCTGGCGGTGGAAAATCGAGCGCTTTGCAGATGCTCATCGTGTCAATGTGCAGAGATTTTGCGACTGGCCTAAACAAGCGAATCCCCGCAACGATCAGCGCAACGGACATCTCTATGAGTTCGCCCCTACCCGCATCGCTTTCACGCATTGCGAATCGCGAGCTCTTCTTTGGAGACAACGAAGTATCTCCGGACCTTTTCTCGAATCCGCCTCTCCACGGAGGTAAATGGCACCTCGTCGTGGACGGCCTCGACGAAGTTCTCGATGCTAACGCTCGGAAGAAGCTGCTCGCGAAATTAGTGAGGGAGGTCGATAAACACCAAGCCATGATCCTGACCATCACTTCTCGCCAGCTTCCACTCCCAGAGATGCAAACGATCGAGGAAGCTCTTCCGGGGGGAATTTGGGAGCTGCAGCCGTTCGACGAAGGGCAAAGCATCCTTGTCATGAAGGAGTGGTTCACCGAGCTCGATCGCCCCGATCTTGCACAAAATATCGGCACGGAGGCTGCACGAATCCGAGATCGGGTCGCCCCCAACCTACTCAACAATCCGCTGATGCTCAGCATGATTTGCCAACTCGTCTGCTGGGACGATCTCCTGGAAATTCCGCATTCGCGCTACCAGATTTACAAGCAGTATGTGGAGGCGCTGCGAGATAGGTTTTTTTCCGAGAATGCCGGAAACGCTCTTCTGCAAATTTCGACACTTACCGGCAGGTATGGGGAGCGAGCGCGCGAGAGCGCGGCACGGTCCGCGGAGAACATTTACCAAGAACTCGGCGAGGTATCTCTGGATTGGCTCATTTCAGACGCGCCGCAAAAGTTCAAAACATTGTCCGAAAGGTACGAGCGCCCTAACAACGTGCGCCCGGCAGATTGGGACAATGCGCTTGAGGCCCTGGTACGGCGCACGGGCATCGCTGCCAAGTCCGGTGAGGGGCTTCGCTTTCTTCACCAGACAATCGCTGAATATTTGGCAGCTTGGACGCTCGAACAGGTCACAACTGCGAACGATCGCGCGTTGATTGGACTAGTTGATCGCCAAAGCCATTTGTCCATGCGACATTCCTTTATTCGATTTGCCGTTCCTCTTTGGCTAAACGATCAGCGATTCGGATCATGGATCACCAGCGCGATCCGATCGGGCGAAGGCTCCATCGTTCGGCTCGTTGATGAGGTGATTCAAGATGGTGTGGCACTCCCGCCAGCGATTCTCGACGCCGTTTCGGACAAGATAGTCGCCGATCTCCATAAGCACTCACGAGGAACAAACGAAGTTGAATTGATTCGCCTGCTCAACGACGTTGCTTCCTCTTCAAGAGTCGATGAAGAACTCAGATTCCTGATTGGTAGCAGCCTGGTCTCGCCGAGCACACGCCTATGGTCGCTCGTGGTGCTCGCCGGTCGCTCAAAAGGTGAGGATGCGCGAATCCCGTCGGCCGAGGACCCCGACCTCGATGAAATTGAACTTGCAGTTGCTGCACTCGTCGCGACGAACGATCATAAGCACGTTGATTTGGTCACCAGCCTGGCCAGCGACGATGCTATCGGCACGGATGCGCGTGCTGTTATAACCTTCGCGATGGCATCGAACACGGGCGCCGCACCCACTAGGCCATCGCGCGATAATTTGCGCGCTCTCATTCCGCGCCTTTTTTCCCAGCCTCAATCCGTCGGTGCCATCGATCGCATCGTTTCGACAATTCGAGTTCATCACCCGGCCGCAAACGTTCAGCTGGTCGAACAGGCGTACGCGGCAACGTCACTCGCGCTCGAGGGGCGTCACTGGCGAAGCGGGCAGCCACATCTATCTCATTCGGCGGCCGTAGCTCAGATATTGGCGGATCTGGGCATGGGAGCCAAGACGGTTGCCATGTCACTCCTACACGACGCCGTCAGCGAGGGTGACTTCACGCTGGGCCAGCTGGAAAGCGACTTCGGGCAAGAATTGGTCATGCTCGTCACCGGAGCACTCGAGGTGGACAAGTTGGAGTTCCACGAGGAGATCCCAGCAGAGACTGCGCGCAAAATGGTAGTTGCGATGAACCGAGACATCCGGGTCCTCGTTGTTAAGATTGCGGACCGTTTGCAAAATGCTCGCACGTGGGGATTCCTAGACACGGACACAGCAACCCGTATGGCGAAGGAAACCCTGGAGATCTACGCGCCCCTAGCGCACCGCATGAGAATGCAAACGATCCGCTGGGAGCTGGAAGACCTTTCCTTTTCTATCCTCTACCCAAAGCTCTATGTAGAGATTGACAGGCTTGTGCATAAAATGACGCCCAATCGTGAGGAGTATGTAAAGCGCGCAATCGATTCGGTCGTCGGCGACTTGAAACGTTCAGGGATCAAGGGTTCTGTGACCGGGCGGCCCAAGCAGTACTACGCGATTTACCAAGATCTGGTAGTTCGCGGACGCGAATTTGACGAGATCTACGATCTCGTGGCAGTCCGGGTCCTCGTGAGATCGGTACGTGAATGCTACGCAGCGCTAGGGGCGATTCACGACCGGTGGACACCCATCCCTGGCCGCTTCAAGGACTTTATCGCTACTCCGAGATTTGATCTGTACCAGTCTCTTCACTCGACCGTCATAGGGCCCGACGGGCGTCCAGTGGAAGTCATTATTCGCACCCAAGAAATGCATCAGCGCGCCGAGAATGGCGCTGTGGATCAGAGAGAACCAGTTGCCCGGGCTTGGGCAAGCCGCAAATCTCAGCCTTTGGTCGACGTTGACGATATGGCTTGGTCGGCCTTGACAGCCAGCTGGGAGTCCGACCCTACGGCTGCAGACGAATTCCGAGACTCAATGCAAACCGAAATGGGCGCGAAAGAGCTTTATGTCTTCACGCCGAAGGGCCGAGTGATTGGCTTGCCGGCTGGAGCAACGCCGTTAGATTTCGCCTACGCAGTGCACACCGACATTGGCCACCGCACTATGGGCGCAAAGGTGAATGGAAGGCTGACGATGCTTGAAAGCGAGCTGGTCAGCGGTGACACCGTAGAGATATTCTCGTCAAAAAATCGCGAATCGGGGCCGAGTTTGGAGTGGCTCGATCACATCAAGTCCAAGAAGGCTAAGCGCGCGATACGAAAGTGGTTCGCGCAGACGTCGCACTGACGTCACGGCTCGCTAGCGCGCAACTAAACCGATGACCTAGCGGATTCTGTTTGACACGCTGGAGATAGGGCGCTGCTTTGGCCGCCGGGGACTTGCCGGACACTGCGCCCCGAAGGTCGATGCTCGTATGGCGAAGAGGACCTAGCCGACTTGGCTAGGCGTCCTACGACTCGTTATGAGCTCATCTCGAGCCGGCCATGATTGGACCGTGAACTTTGAATCTCGCGTTCGCACATGACCCGAACCTTTCCGTCCGAAGCGCTGTCAGCGATCCGATAGACCCCTTCTCTAAGTTCGCGAAGTTCCGCCCGGCGTTCAGTTCCGAGTGGATGTCGGCCACGATCACTACGACATCGGGAGAGCCGTTCTCGGGTGTATAGAAGTTGGAGATGGAACTGTCGATTATCTAGCCAGTGTGTCACTGACTCCGATCGCTCAACGCCTGGCGGACGTCTCGGGCGATCGTCATGATCGACTCTATGCATGCGGCCGGGAGACTCGGGTGATCATGCAATCACCGCTGTCTCGCATTAAGGACACCACCATTACGGAGCTGCGTCCGACCCAGCTGGCCAGAGCAGGACGAGGCACGCGGCACACTTCGGTGTGCCGATGGCAAGCTCGAGAGGGTTCATGCAGAGAGACTAGCGAGACTCATGATCGCCCGTAACTTTTCCACAGCTGCCGAGTCGTCGCGAAGCGTTCTCGGAAATGGGCAGAACAAAATTTCCTGACGCGAATGTCGGGATCCCTTTTTGACACTTCGCGTGTTTCCAATTCCAGATCGCGCGCAAAAGGCAAGTGGGTCAGGTCGCAATAGTCCGACGAATCGTCGCCGCGACAATAGCGCGGCGATTGCGTAGGTCCCACACCTAGGTGTAAAACGGGCACGAGTCAATTTGCGTGGACCTGAGAATTGTGGTGAAGCGAACGGTAGTGGCGGTGCTGCCATTGTGGCAGCACCGCGCTCAACCCTCGTCCCTCTTGAACGCCCGGTCCAGCAGCGCCGCAGTCTCCGGGTTCACCAGCTCCCTGCGCTGGATGTAGTGCATCACCGTGACCCTCGTGTCGGTGTGTCCGAGCAGCTCTGCCGCGAGCTCCACACTGGCGTTGTCGTTGACCGCTGTTGCCACTGTGCGGCGGAACATGTGCGGGGTCACACCGGCGATCCCCGCTCCCCCGAGCACACGTCGCAACTGGCGGCGCACATTCCCGGTGGTCAGCGGCGTACCGTCCCGCGACTGGAACAGCAGCGCGTCCAGCTCGAGGCGGCCGGCATTGGCCAGACGGCGTCGGACGGCGTCGGAAGTGAACGTGGGAAGCGCCACGATTCGCCGGGACTTGGCGGTCTTGGGGTGGTCCTGCCGGAAGGTCGGCTCGCCGTTGCGGCTGACGATCGTGCCGGCCAGGCGGATGGACGGCACCGCGCTGGTGATGTCGACGTCCCGGCGTCGTATCGCGAGCACCTCCCCGATCCGGGCCGAGGTGCCGAGCATTACCTCGACGATCGCGCCGAGCTGGCCGTCGGGCAGCGGGCCGGAGACGTGGTCCGCGCCGCTCTCCCAGCGGGCGATCGCGGCACGGATCACGTTCACCTCAGGGGCTGTGAGCGCGTCGGGGATGTGCGGCTCTCGGCGAAGGCGGGAGACGTGGTCCATCGGGTTGCGATGGAGCACCTCGTGCCGCACCGCGAGCTCCAGCGCCAGCCGCAGCACCACCCGGGCCTGCTTGGCGCGGTTGTACGACCGTTTGCCCAGCTCCTTGATGAACCGGTCGCAGCGGGCGACACCGATCTCGCGCAGGGTCAGGCTGTCGAACGCCGGGGACACGAGGGTTCGCATGTTGCGCTCGTACAGGTTGCGGGTGGTGCGGGAGATACGCCCCTCCATGTCGATGTCGGCCAGCCAGTACGCCACCAGGTCGGCGAACAGGCTGTCCGGCGTCAGCGTCGTGTCCGCCGGCTGCAGCTCGGACCGCTCGACGAGCCGCGCCTTCAACGCGCGCTCGGCCGCCGCGGCGGTGGCGCCGGAGCTCTGCACCTGGCGCGTCTTGCCGTCCCAGTCGCGGTACCGGGTGCGCGCCTCGAAGCGGCCGGACGGCACCTTCCGAATGGTGATGTCGCCGACGGTGCCGATCGTCAGCCGTGGCCGCGACATCAGCTCACCGCCGGTCGGAGGCTTCGCGCTGCTCGGCCATCCAGGCCCGCACGTCGGAGACGGCGAACTTCAGGTGCTTGCCGAACCGGTAGGCAGCCGGCCCTTTGCCGTGCACCCGCCAGTCGTAGACGGTGGAGACGGGCAGGCCGAGGTAGGACGCCAGTTCGGCGACGTCCATGAGCGGTTCCAGGCCCCAAAAGTCGGTGCCTGATGAGTCGGTGGATGCGGTGGGCGGGTTCTCGTCGTGAATCTTCATACGAGCAAGGTGCGCACGGCGATCCCGGACGACCCGAGACGACCGGATGCGACGTGCCCGCTACGGGCGAAAAGCGCGTCTCACCGGCTCCGGAGAGGAATAAACGGTGGGTTTTTGATGGCCGGGTCAAATCTCTTAACCAAAAAGTCTCGGAAACCCGTGAGTT
>Ga0247810_10000553_pt1 | contig 37208 bp, 29 predicted proteins | sample UWRJL119311C1_FD_179918 | JGI IMG/M metagenome (GOLD analysis project Ga0247810, IMG submission 179918) | Plant litter microbial communities from Arlington Agricultural Research Station in Wisconsin, United States - UWRJ-L119-311C-1 | ecosystem: Environmental > Terrestrial > Plant litter >...
ATGGGCGAGGGAGAAAGCTTATTTCAACGATGCGACAGCGTCAGCTACGCGTATGGTGCTCTGTTGCTATTACCTTCTTGGAGAAGGGTAGATGTCAATTGGATGCCTCAAGCGCTGGATAACCTCGCGGGAGATATTCTTAGACGGGGGGCTCCTGCTTGCTTGCCTTTACCAGTTTTCCTCGACTATGGAAATGCTTGGAAAGGATCAGAGAAGCAGGAATGTAAGCACCTTGATGCAAAACATGATTTATTTCTGGCTTTATATTTACCTGGGCAGGCAGGCGGCCTAGATCCAAGTCATCGAGGCAACAGAGAAAGCTCCTTGCTCTACTTTTATTTACAGAATTCCAAATTCATTCTGACCATTCTGCTCATTCTGCTCATTCTCAAATTAACAAGTTGAACCCTTCCAGGTCCTTCCCTTGCCTTCCTAAACTCCTTGGATGTGTGACGATCCATGCATTCCTTCCTTTCTTACGATGATGTCCCCATAGAAACGCCGAGTTTTGAGAGTGAACGCCTGAAAATGATGCGCTAATGTACATAGTTCTTTTTTGTTGAGATTATAGAATCTTGAATGTGTCGTCTGATGTAAGTGATGATACGAATGGCAGATAGCTGAGGTGTGGGTTCAACGCCAGTTGCAGATGGTAACAGTGCCGATATGGTTGTAGACATGTATCTTTGAGGGTGATGGGTGATATCCGGCGATCGCATATTAACCAAAGGAAGGTGCGGTAACTGCACCAAACCCTCCTTGAGCAGGTGTATTTTCTGGCTGTTGCATAGTACCATTCAGCATTGGACAAAGCCTAGAAATTGATATGTTAGTAAGCTTCTCTGTAGATAACAAAAATCAAACGATCATTGGAAGAATAGCGCTACTAGGCACTACTCGAATTGCTAAGCCCTTGAACGACTACCAATCGAGTATGCCATTGGCAAGGGTCTTCCGATGGTCTCTCTGATTTACAGTTGCAGCCGTGGTAGGTTTGACATACTTCTTATTGGTCTTGATATGACCAGTTTGTCCACAGTTTGCGCACTTTCGAGTCGTGCCGGTTGGTCTCTCGGTTGATGGCAGAGGGTTTGATGATGGAGATCCAGCGTCGCCATCACCAGCTGCTGCATGTTTGCCGCCCGATTGTCGTTCTTTGGCCTTCTCACGAGCAAGTCGTCGATCCTTGTTTCGTTCAAGGCGAGCGAGCTCTTTCTTCATGCTACGGAACTTGTTAATACTTTCAATCCACGGGGGGTTTATAGCCAAGGAACTTACCGATCAGCTTCCGCCCTATCAATCTCTGCGATACCTGTGGGTGTGGTGTCGTATACACTAGTAATTATAACTTAGCTTTGTTCTCGTCAAACTATAGTTTGCACTTACCTCGTGTTTGATTGCTCCATGGTGATTCGTCGCTTGTAATATTCTTTCCAAACTCGTGGATCAGTCACAAGCTCAACGACTTCCTCGGGCTGGCCAAATTGATTATGGATCGTGCGTACAATCCGACCAATTTCGCCAGCTTGAACATGGCCCCCCATGCTGAACTGGCTAGCAGAATCATCAAACACCCCTGATGTCGGCTTGGAAATTTGGTTGTCCATGTTGTCCTCCATGATTTCGTCTTCGTCATCGTAAAGTTCCATGTCCGTCGCTTCAATTTCGGTAGGATCAGAGAGATTGGCTTTTTGCTTATCCCAGATGGTACGAATTGCACTGTTGTAGAGTTCTTCCTGTCTTTTGACGTTGTAGGTATGTCCACCATTGGCTTTCTTCTCCGCAGCCGACATTGCAGCTCCGGAGGTTGCATTAGGACCCTTGATGTCACCTTGATAACCACCCTTCATCGATACCTTGAGCATACTTATGCCTAGGCCACAACCCGTTGGATCACCTTCACCGTGTAGCATAAGCATAGCCTTGCCACTTGAAGCATCGAGGAAGGCACGAGTTGTATCCCAAGGTACTAATCGTTCCTCGATGCTCTTAGTCTTCTTGGTCTCATTTTCGTCATTGTAATCATCCTTGCCAACCTCGAAACCTGCGTCAACAACATGTTGCTCGCCGACCTGCATAGCATCAATTATGCACAGCTCTTCAGGACTAATCATTGCACGAATGACAGACTCATCCGGAACGGTATCACCGGCTTGCATCCTCCAAACTTTGTTGACCTTGTCATACTGTAGGAAATCCTTCAGTTTCTGCCTATTTTGTAAGTCCTGGGATGATGGGATGTGATACGTGACATCTCCAATTTTGAGGGCTCCATCTTTGTCATGTTTTATTTTTCTAAAGGCAATCATCTTCAGGCGGTTCTTGGCAGCATTGGTGTGCTTTCTTGCTCCTGGCAATGGGATTTCGGTCAGGGGGAACTGCTGTCCAACCACAAAGAGATTATCGATATTGCGAAGATGCCAATTAGAACCACCGACGCCAGTGGTACTACGTATAGCTAGGAAATCTGTATTCTTTGTCTCGTGTTTGTAGATCGGAGCTCGATACATCGCATTGTGAATAGCCCGAACCGTCTCTCCAGGATCCACCATTCCGAACTTTGAGAATGGTGATTGATCCTCTGGAAGTAGAACAGTAAGCTCACCAACCTTGTCCTCTATCTGAGGACGCTCGGCGTCATCAGCGTGCTTTCGTCTGTAATAGTTGATGACACGATTTCCCATACCAAAGTTCGATAGAATAGTGGGATGCTCCTCGCAGTATTCGAAGAGAGTTGCAGAAGCATAATTGTCAGCAAGAGTAAGGTGTTCGGACGCTTTGAAAACTTCTTGAGCTGTTTGGTGTCTCATAGTTTTACTCTTGCGTGCCGTCAAGAGCTTGCTGAAATAGATGTTGCTGTTCATAAATTTGTTGAACTTAAGGGCAGGTCGATGGTAAGAACGAGCTTCTTTGGCACTAAGCTTAGTTCTGTAGTATGGCCACTGCAGTCTGAGAGCAGGCATGCTATGCTCCACTGTGACATTGCCCAAAGTGGCTCGAACTTTGTGCTGATGGTTTTCTTTGAGAGCATCGTATGCCTCATCGTTAGAGTAGTTGAAACGCGACTTGTTGGAGAACTTGCCACGCTTAACAACACTATTAGATGCTCGCTGTCGCTTTGGTGCATGTAGATAATCTGACTTGTCAAGGAGCAGGTACGGATCGTTCTCGTCGAGAATTGGACGCTTAGCGATCCTAGTAATATCTTCTGCATAGTTGTCGAACGAGGGGGCAGCAAATCTAGGAATATTGAAGAAGTCAGGGTCTTCCTCTCGAGCAACCTTCCTTCGCTTCGAAGAGTATCCAAGAATCTCTCTATCCCAGTCATCCATCGGTTCTTCCTCAACGGCAACGATTTCAACTGGCTGCTTAGGCATCAAAGGGTCCCAGTCTGCGCAAATAATCTCCAAATCTGCCCAAGTGGTCCCTCCAATTTCCTCATCATCTGGGGGCAGAGAGTAGTCAAACCCCTCATCGCCACTTATTTCATTGTCTGACTCTTCAATAATTGCAATATAGCCCCTTGCCTCCGCTTCTGCTGCCCGTTTATGCTTGTTTATATGTGCTGGCCCAGCTATTCGAAAGAGCTTCTCCTGATCAGGAGCCAAGTCCAGACTCACTTTTGTTGGAGCGAGAGGCTTAGGTGCTTTAGCTGGAACCTTTGGAATATAATGCGCCGGCTTGGGTCCTAAGTACTTATTGAAGTCGAGTATAATGCCGGTCTCAAAACCTGGAAAGGCTTGCTTAATAAACTCTTCCGATGATTCAGCAGGAGCAGGAATGTTAGGGTCCTGATTTGCGAATCCATGATGTTCAGGAAAATTGAGAGCAATCAAATCCTCATCATTAGCTGCAAACTCTTCGTCCTCCTGTGTAACTTCGTTCTGTTCATGGTTACCGAATGGTGAAGAAGGCCCCTCGCCAAACAGATCATCAACCTCGTCGTCGTAATCGTGACTTGTGCCTTGGTCATCTGTGAGACCTGGATTGTCGCCGCTAGGTCCAGTTGCATCTTCTTCATCAGGTAGATCATCATCCGACACATCTTCGTAGTCCACGGCATCATCGGCCTTGTCAGCCTGGTCTACTTCTCTGTCGGCGAAAAGACCCTCATTTTCATTTAGAGGATCAAGAACAGTCAGAAGATTTTGTTCATCTTCCTTTTCCTGACGTCTCCAGTCTATATCCGTGAAATCAGGCGCGCTACCGATTGGGGGTGGTGGTGTTGCCATGATCGTGAATTTGAGATCACTCAAGGGGATGAGAAACTGAGCATGAGCTTTGTAGTCGTCCGCTGTGGGACCTTTTGATTTATGCGTACTGTGCTAGGTCTTACGTCTATCGTTCTGCGCCCAGAGCTGCTGCTCTACGGAGGGGTATGGAGGGATGACAGTAGTTAGAGATACAATAAGTGAAGTTGCGCGGACATTACTAGCGCGTAGGGGCAAGGCTGCGATCATGTGATAAACTTACTTGACATATGGTCTTGGCATGCGTGCGCTTTCGAAGCCTGGGGACGTGGAGCCTTTATACAAATGGCCCAAGATATATGGAGAAGACCGCTTCATTACAGAAGGTGGGATGGAGATGAGTCAACTTAAACCAGAATTTGTTTAGACATACATTAATGGTTAAGGAATCAGAGTACATTCATAGCAAGATCTCTTTACAAAACGGAAACAATTGCTACAGAATTATTGTTCTATCTACGATTAGTCGATTAAGTGATTGAAGAGTGACTTGGATACACGAGAAAAAGGATAAAACTTTCGAACACAATGGCAACTACATCATTCTACCCCCTTGCGGAGAAAGAGCATTTGAAAAGGCAGTTCGTGGGCAAATCCATCAAAGATGTTATTACGCCAGCAGCAGTACTCGACCTCAGCAAGGTACGAAAGAACTGTACTAAGATGCTGGAGGCATGTCAGGCATTGAATATGGGGTGGCGAGTACATATTAAAACCCACAAGGTAGAGTATTCCCTCTCTTGTCACTTCCCTTAGAGTAAATTACTCTTAGTGAACACAACTTCTGCTTCTTTAGGTGTTTCAATAAGTTCGCTGGCCATATCTTGTAAAATTTAGCTAACTCTTCAAGACTACAGAGGTTACCCGACTCCAGGTAGGGCCTGGTAATGGACCGGTCAATATCATTGTTTCCACGGTCATCGAAGCTGAGCATATAGTTCCCCTACTATTGGAGTACAAATCCCATGGCAGATCTATCAATGTTCGTCATAAGCAGATCTTCGCCTTATTCTGTAGCTAATCAAGTACCAGGTTCTGTACTCCTTTCCCGTCGCTCCCAGTGTAGTTTCTCGTCTCGCTCTTGTGGCGCAAGCTCTTGGAGACCATGGCCTGTCCATCATGATTGATCATCCAGCTCAACTGGAGCTTGTCGTTACTCTTCAGAAGTTATCAGGAGTAGTTTCGGACATTTTCCTGAAGATTGATATGGGATATCAACGTGCGGGTGTGCCAGTAGGCTCGAAAGCAGCTTCTGATCTCATCACATCTACATTAGCTCTCGCGTCCTCTGGAAGTTGCCATCTCCTAGGTCTCTATGCTCATGCCGGGCATTCATACAAGGGTGCCAACAAATCAGCTGCTTTGGATATCCTGACCGAGGAGTTCAAAGCACTTCTTGAAGCTTCCAAGCTGATCCAACCATCCCTCACATATCCCCTCGTACTGTCTGTTGGTGCTACTCCATCAACCACATCAATTAGGAACCTACTTGTGGACAATGCGGAGAGTGAGATAAAAGACTCAATATCACATTTACAATCAACAATTCAGTCTATCAGAGACATAGGCTGTTCCCTAGAAATTCATGCAGGTGTCTATGCAACTCTAGACCTTCAACAGCTCTCCACTCATGCGCTGCCATCCTCAGGCCCCCAAGCGATCACACTAGATGACATAGCATTGACAGTCGTTGTGGAAGTTGCATCGCTCTATCCGAGGCGAGGAGCGAACGATACAACGGAAGCTCTCATAGGTGCTGGAACTTTTGCACTTGGAAGAGAGCCATGCAAGTCGTACCCTGGATGGGGAATTCCCTCACCTTGGAATCGCCCTGGAGCCAAGCTTCCAACTTCACCGGAGGCACACTCTGGCTGGATTGTGGGGCGAATCAGCCAAGAGCACGGCATCATAACTTACCATTATAATGGAGAGGCTAATTCGCCAGCAAGCAGTGCTCGTAGTGAGGATGATCTTCATATTGGGCAGAAGATCAGATTGTGGCCCAACCACGCTTGTGTTGCTGGTGCTGGTTTTGGATGGTACTTGGTCGTGGATGGAAGTGATGAAATTATTGATGTATTCGTTCGTTGGCGCGGTTGGTAATTAGAACAGACCTACAAGCTGTTCTCCAATTAGCAGTTCAGCAATCAAGTTTGAAATCTGGTTAATCTATATCCAGCTTCTTAGTGGCAGCTGTCGAAAATATAAGAAAGAGCTCTAAGGCATTCATTCATTGTAATTGCTTTAATTGCAATATGAGGTATATCCACACAACACCAACGCCTGACCACCTTAACTGCAGCGAACTTTTGCTTATCCGTCCTAACCTACAAGTTTGTGTCTATTCTCTAACATTTGGTGCCTATTTGCATCGCTTCTCAACTATATTTGCGCCGTGCTCCTCATACTCAGATTTCGAGATCCACATCTGATGGAAAGTGCCCAAACTACCCAGTATACTTCCACCAATCCAACTTCCAAATCTTCGCTCAGACGTCAAACCTGCCGCCTGAATCTTGATTTTGACACCGGGAAATAATGTCGCCATCTCATTGTTCAAGCGATCAACAAATCCGTTCATTAGTGTTGTTGCGCCGGTGACCACAATGTTTGTCAGCAGATGAGGTCGGATATCCATATCTGTTGCCGCAAAAGAGTTACGTATCATCTCAACCAAAGTCTGATTGGGAGTAGGCGCTGGCTCATTAGGGACTGGTAGTGCATTCTTGTCGTGAAACATGCCTTCCGCAACAGTATACCGTTCAACACCCCACATCTGATTCGATCCATCTGGCATCTCGTATGTACGACCTGGTTGACCTTTCAGGAAGTCATAGTTTCTATAGTTTGGTGCGGTTTCCTGGTAAAGACGCCCACCGGCACCAGACCACACTTGAACTACAGATTCCTTGAATTCGGTTAAGACTCGCTCCTCTTCCAGAGCCCGAAATGAGGCGCTAGGAGGGACATCAAATTTACGATATGTTGCTTGTGCTGGAGCACCAGAATCTACAGCTGTTTTGCCAGCGATCATGAAATGTGGAACAAGATTGACTTTTGGTTCCGCGTTGTTGAAAAGGGAGCGAATTTGTGACGAAACCCAGTTTCCAGCGATTGGGGACTTCTGTATCGTCTTTTTGAGAATCAGGCCATCGTGTATACAGACCACGGATGCAGAAGTAGCTCCGACATCGATAACCATTGCTGTAGCCTTCCCTGCACCAAATGCTGCTAAGACACTGTTCCGTGCAAGCCAGAATGCTGGGCATCCCCAAGACTCCATTGCGACCTCAATCGCCTTCTCCCGGTTCTTGGTGGTATTCCAAGCAGTTTCTGTCATCAACAATGGATGCTCTTCCAAAGCCTTTTCTGCCTCCAGACCATTCATTTCAACGTCCATTCCTTCTACACTGTCATTGAGCCCATTCTTCCTGGGATCAGCCTGTTTGAAGTTTGTAAGGCGTGATGTGATTGCGTATTCCCATAATTGTGTTGCAGTATCCCAATCCTCCACTGTTCCATCCTTAGCCATGGGATTGCGGATCTCTAGGTTCGCTCCAGGGTTGTGAATTGCATCGTCTCCGAACACTAGCCGTCCATCCTGGGTAACTCCGTAATCCGAAGGCACAAAAGACTTTGGGGTGTCCTCGCCTGCGAATCCGGCGCGTACACTTGAGTATCCAGGGTCGAGAATAATAGCAGATACCTCATCTAAAGCTGGTCAGTTTGAATTGGGGTGGTTGGAGGCTGTTAATTTACCTCCACCATACACGTCAGTTGGTTGGACGGACGAGTTCAATGTTTGAGAAGCCATATTGAAGATTTTTACGCGACCTGTCCAGGCAAGGTCTAAAGGCTTCGAAAGTGTTGTTGGTCGTGCAGTGGCGGAAAACAATCGTGATTTTTGATCTTTACCATCAGCTTGACGCGAAGTTCCAAAAGGCTCCGGTGCTCAGGGACTGCCACACGTGCAGCTTTCCAGCCTTGTCGAATTCAACAACAGTCAAAGAATTTGACACAAAGCTCAACTTAATTAGTAGGTAGTGGTTCTTCGAACCTTTCAAGCTCCAATTACGCTGAATTCATAATATATATCGTGAGGGCAAAATTTACAAATAATTGTTTTTCACGTGATTCACGAATTATAGTTTCCCATTTTAGTCTGTTTCGTTGTAAAGCTCAGCATCTTTTCCATCATACTTTCAGGGGTAGAAGGTTGGACTTGGGAGGCTTAGACTGATCTATATAGGCCCCCATTGATGAGATTCCAGATCTGGTCTGCTCTCGTAAGCATAGATCCTTATCTTTTACAAGCAACCACTCAACCATAAATTTAGATATAAACATCATCTCTCTTTACCATCACTTCTATCAAACTAAAGGTTTTCAGAACATGGTCGCCCCCCAAACTCTTGAAGGACTTAGGTCTGGAAAGTACAAAGGCGTTAAGCGCTTAAAAATAGGCGGAGGATTGACAGAGTTTCCGAAGGAGATTTTGAATCTATTCAACACGTTGGAGATATTGGACCTCTCTGGGAATTCAATTTCTACCCTCCCGAAAGATATCAGCCGTCTCCATAAGCTGAAGATAGCCTTTTTCTCGGATTGTAACTTCACAACATTCCCGGCACAACTGGCACAATGTCGATCTCTAGAAATGGTTGCATTCAAGGGGAATCAGATGACTACAATTCCTCCAAACTCATTACCTCGGAAATTACGTTGGTTAATTCTGACTAACAACCATATCGCTGCTCTTCCCGCTAGTATTGGACAGTGTCATCTACTTCAGAAGTGCATGCTAGCCGGGAACAAATTGTCCAGTCTTCCAGAAGAAATGGTACGCTGCCGAAAACTGGGTCTCCTTCGTTTATCGTCAAACAACCTGGCCGCACTCCCAAACTGGTTATTTGAGCTACCTGAATTATCGTTTTTATCTTTCGCAGGAAACCCATGTACACCTGCTTCTGTTGATAATCCAATCCTGGATGAGATACATTGGTCTTCACTATCAGTACAACATTTACTTGGTGAAGGGGCTTCGGGTATAATATCCAAAGGAACGTGGGCCCTCCCTCTCGAAGAGAAACATGTAGCGATCAAGCTTTTCAAAGGAGAAGTCACCTCTGATGGATCACCATTGGATGAAATGAACGCTAGCATCGCGGCTGGACAACATGCTAACCTCATTGACCCAATCGGCAGAATACATGGACATCCGGAGAAGAAAGGTTTGGTTCTTGAGCTTATTCCTCCCCATTATACGAACTTGGGATTACCCCCAACCTTGGATACCTGTACACGGGACTCCTTTCACCCAGAAACTGTCTTTACACTTGCTCAATGCAGACGCATTCTTACTGGTGTCGCATCTGCCGCCCAACATATCCACGCACAAGGGATTGCTCATGGAGATCTATACGCACATAACATTCTGATTGATCAAAGCGGACATGCGCTATTAGGGGATTTTGGTGCCGCCACGATCTATGGAAAGAATTTTGAGCAGAAAGAGAAAATAGAGAAGATGGAAGTCTTTGCTTTTGGGCATCTCATTGAAGACCTTCTAGGTTTAGTGGAGAGGAATATTGATCAGGATGAGGATCTCATGAGTGAGAAAATGGGGTATTTTATTGAAGGCTTGAATTTGCTGCATTATCAATGCTCTAATCCCATTGTGCTTGATCGACCGTCATTTGATGAAGTTTGTGATGTGTTAGATGCTCTATAGATCACTGAAAGTTTGTGACGAGATATAGACTAGATAAGCGCTTATACGGCTAGATTTCTTAGATCATTTAAAATTAGAATAGAAGTTCTAGCTAGACTCGTTACTCTCTTAGCCAACAACCTCATTATGTTCGATGTGTTTTGCTCTATCAAAACCTGTGTCTCAAACTAGCAGTACTCACGCAGAGTTTCTCATGATTCTGCATCGTCACTCCACAACAGTCTGGTGTGTGGGTTCACGAGAGAAACACGCTCTTTCCAAACTCCGGATTTCCCTCCAACGACCCATGGATATCACCGATATAATTTTGTGCTATTACTCCCTTCTATTTGAGATAGGAGTTAGCTCTGACAGACAATCAATTCCGAGAAGACAATATACCGCGAATTTGCTATCCCACTCCCCACGGATGCCTTTGACAATCTCACTTCCTGCCAGCCACAAATTCTCTTTGGACAGCTCAAATCCTCCATGCCCAGAATGAATTGGAACTAGGTTATATTAGTAAGTGAAATAGTTTCAAAGTAGTAGACTCACTCTCTACAGGTTCACCTTGGGGTGGCTGGTCGAAATTTGATGCAGCTCGGAGAATTATAATGCGAGAAAAGTCGACTTTCTTCTGGAGAGAGCCACGGAGCAATGCCGCGAGTGTGGCAGAACTGTGTTTCGTATATGGTTAGCAATTGTTCTATTACTTGAGATACGTAGAAGAGAATTGTTTAGGTGCACGGGAAGTCTACCGCTTACTCTTCTTGCGCAGTCAATCCATAGACTGCCCTGTTCTTCGTGAAGAGTGAAAAGGTGTTCTGTACTGATTCAGAGAGGAGAGAACCGTGGAAAAATACATTGGATGATGCAACATCGGTAGTGAGGATAGCGGGCGGTGAGCTTGCCGCAGGCTTTCCATAATGAGTGCAATGCTCTGTCACAGAATCTGACTTCTGAAGACTGGCTTTTTCTGCATAGCCAACTGCTGTATCACGGAGGTTTTGATTCAACTCGAAGACCTCGGTTCCATAGAACATTTGCGGAGGTTCTGTTGGGTTGGCAGCACCTTGCGGAAAATAGCCTGTCTTCCAGCCATTTGGGATCTTCAGAGGTTAGCAGTCACAAATCTCCTATGAAATTGTTCCATTTACCTGGCGCGCATCAAGTTCGTATTGTAAATCAATCTGAATCACATATCTTGGAATCGTAACAGCCCCCAATGTACCACTAGACGGATTAATGCCAGCAACGCCAGATATCAAGAAGTAAGTTTTGGTAAGATCAAAGCCAGGGTAAGATAGGATGGCTGATATTGTCAAAGCAGCATTAACCACTGATGATAGTTTAGATAGGCGAAGACTCTCAGTACATAGTAAACTTACAGCCCATCGTAGTCGTGACCTGGCATACCTCTCCATCAAGAGTGGAGAAAACATTTGGATGCTGGCTTGACAAACCTGGCACAACAAATTTTCGAGCTCCCAAATCAAAGCCATCGCGGTCATGCCATAGTTTTTCTTCGTCTGCAAACTACATGATAGTTAGCTCAGAAATCAACAAGAGGTTTACGGTTGAACAGGGAAGGCCAGAGGAGCTTGGTTGCTGCTGCAAGCTGAAGCATTCAAGAAGCACTCATAGGAGCATTTGAATATAAACAGACTTAGTCAGTACGTACATGGGCTACAATAAAAACCTTGGGAGAGATCATTATATTTCTAAGACTATCCATCCGTTAACAGTTATGAACCTCGTATTGCAGAGAGATCTACCTTTTGAGCCTGTGAGTTTTATTGAATTGTGGATTTGATTTTGCTCGGAGTTCGGATTTTTATGTACACTACAACGGGTTATCGATAATCTGAGAACTCTTACATGAGGCAAGACGTGGTGTTGTACATACTGCACAAATAGTTGCACTGCCAAGACTCTGTGGCACCATGGCGTAGATAACAGTGGGTTAGTGCATATCAACAATATCAAAATTTGATCCGACTTTAAGGTGACATTACTCTATCGGGGGCAATGAATGACAATCAACCTTAATCTAGAACTTGGGTTGGCACCTCGCCTTTTGTATGCTTACAGGGGTTTCTGGCAAACCGAAGTAGCAGATAGAATTAAGCTTAGCAAGGGTAGTAACTAACTCGCCTCGCTCATAACACAGACGAGGGAATATAACTGGCGCATTGTGATTTTTCTGTTGCTCTCATATATATATTGGTAGGCGTCTTACCCGGAACTTTGGTGGAGCATTGATACGAAGGAGCCAATTATCATGACCATAACTGTTTGCACCAACTTATAGAGCGAATAGACGGCGAACTTCCCAAAATCCCAGAACCTAATTTCCCTGATCAAGAAAAGGTCCCTCAGACCTCAGTTTCAAAATTGAATTGAACTGCTTAACTCTGTTCACATAACCACCTGGCCGTCAGCTAATGACTGTTTCCGCATAATGGCACAATTCACACCCTTTCTTGAGAACTTGCCATGGATAATTCTTAGCCTAGTTTCGCTCTACCTAGCTCATTTTCTTGTCAAGTCCTATCAGCATCGCCGTTTTTATCATGGACTCGTAAGTAACATCTGTGCTGTGCAACATTGGAAACTAAGCAGTTGGGTAGCCTACACCACCTCACAGCATGTTGTTAGGAAATCTCAAAATTATGGGAGAAGCCATGAAGAGATACCCGTTAGATATTCACCCTCAAGCCCTCTTCGCTGATTTGGTAAAGGAGTATGGGTTTCATGGCTTATTTTATGTTGATCTATATCCCGCTTCGGAAAGCTTCCTCTTCATCTTGGACCCTGCTCTAGCGATGCAAGTCCAAGACTCTCCTCAATTCAAACGACATACATACGTCGAAGGGTATCTTCGAGGAATTGTGGGAACTAAAAGTCTTTTTTCAGTCCATGGTGCAGAGTGGAAGCGTCAGCGCTCGTGGTTTTCCCCTGCGTTTTCGATGGCGCATCTAGTTACCATAGTCCCGGGAATCGTCGAGGAGACTTTGGTGTTTAGGGAGAAATTAACGAAGCACGCTATGTCGGGCGAGATCCTGGTCACAAACGATGCTACCATGCGACTCACTATTGATGTAATTGCCCGCTCTGTTGGAAACATCCGGCTAAAGTCTCAGACCGCGAATAGTGACATATATCACCACTTCACGAAGGCGGTGAATTGGAGCGCTGGTAACCTGGCACCACTATGGCATAGGCTTTTGAGCTCAACTATGATGGACTTCCATACTAGAAAACTGGATAGGTTGCTAGGTGAAATGATCAAGGAGAAGTTTCGGAACACAACCGAAGATGGTGTTAGCAAGAGTATATTGGATCTGGCATTGAAAGGTTACTCGAAGGATAATGGTAAGGTTGGCGACAAGAAAACCACAAAGGGGGATCTGGACCCAGAATTCATGAAAGTCGCATTAGATAAGTAAGTGCTGTGCATTGAGAAACTTAGCCGTTATACTGACATAGCTATAGCGCGAAGCTCTTCATGGTTGGTGGTCATGACACAACCGCTTCTTTGATCACAGTATGTGCTTCTTGTCTAATAATATGCTATACTAATCTAGGAGTCTCAGTTCACACTTTACGAGCTGTCTATCCATCCTAACGTGTTGTCTCGAGTGCGTGCAGAGCATAATGAAGTTTTTGGCAGTACTCTGGAGTCATCTTTAGAGGCTCTTTCGACCCAGCCTGCATTAATTAACAACTTACCACTGACCCTCGCTGTCTTGAAAGAAGTCCTTCGTCTTCATCCAGCCGGATTCACAGTGCGTGAAGGGCTTCCAGGCTCAACTATTCACTTCGAAGGTCGTGATTATCCTACATATGGTCACATGATATCACCGCTGACTACCACACTGCACCGCGATGCTGCAATATGGGGGGAAAACTCTGCCGAATTTGATCCGGATCGCTTTCTCGATGCTGATAGACATGACAATGCTGCATGGCAACCATTTGAGAAGGGTCCGCGGAACTGTATCGGACAGCAGTTAGCACTGGTCGAGACGAAGGTCATTGCTGTTCTGGTCTTGCGATTCTTTGATTTCGAGGCTGCTTTTAAAGGCCATGGATTATCGGTTCCAGGTTATGGTGGACGAGCTTATCAGGAATTGAAGTTAACGGCAAAACCAAAGGATGGAATACCTATGAGGGTCAAAATTGCTGAATGATCACTTTTAGCCATTAGATGATTCAAAAGAACTTGATACGACCGCTCTTACACAAAAGATATGCATTGTATAGACTCCTACTGAATTAAAAATTAGTTGAGGAATACCTCTCGAAACTCGAATACCTCTCGAAACTCGAATACCTCTCGAAACTCGAATACCTCCATACAACTATGACAACAGTTTTCAACTGTCAATCAAGTTCACTATCATGGTATTGGCCCCTTCTCACTATCTCCCATCCCTCTAGCAAACAATCATACTGCTACCCTCTTCACCTCGACCTTCTCACATGTCGGATTTTGGGGTGGAGACGACCCCAGGACCCATGTCAAAGCCGTATATCGATATCCCGCAAAATAAGTTTTACAGATATACCACCTATAGTATGCCCTGCTATATCCCAGGACCACATCTCCAGGCTCGAGCGTATCGTCCACATAGTTTTGAATGTTCAATAATCCCTCATTATCGAAAGCCACATAAAGACTACTATCTGCAAATCCCACCTCAACCTGCGCAACATTGCTTGTGGGGGTGTAAGCTAAACCCACAGCTTGACTAACTCGCAGCGATGGAGATTCGGTGCCTCCATATTCGAGCCACCACGTAAGTATACCAGTTTGCCCGACTGTAGCATTGGCGGGGGTATCATTGCAATCAACGGGGAAGGTACCGGTGGAATTGGTATCCGTACAGACGTTGCGGGTGGTATTAAATTGGAAACTGACGTAGTTGGAGCTGTAATTGAAAGAATTATCGACAATGCAGAGTCCCTCGTGGGCAGCGCCGTTATGACACGCTCCAAGTAGACTGCCGTGAAGGGTCTCGTTACTGGATTGGATGACTAGGTTGAAATCCGCGGATTGATCGACCACTGTGGTTTGGCTGATATTCTGTGCCAATGCAGGAACTGATGCTGCTAGCAAAAATAGAGATGAAATTGTTGACCGCATCTCGAAATTGTTGAAGTAGCTTGTTTTGAAGAACAAATGCGTTTGGGATTATCTCTACGAAAATATTTTAGAAAAGGAAGGGGCATTGGCTTTTATAATCGTGCAATTGCCGCAAAACCGAAATGGTTCGTATTCAGGATCAGCTTGCGGCAATGACGAACCTCGTATTCCCACAGATTTAGACTTTCCGTTGCTGCACCCATGCGCAACGTGGTACAGTGATCATATGTTCACAAATACTGTCTCTAGCTTGCTATACAAACAGACAATCAATTGATTGACTTTCTACATACGAAAAAGAGAGTTTCTCGGATGAGCCGAGGATCATTGGCGCGCAATATCTTAGTTGGAAATGTGTATTTCTGTTTGTATTTCTTCTTTCTCCCCCACCTCCAGAGGAAACCGGTGATGGTAGTGCGGAGATGTCTTAGCGCTTGTTGACCCTGGTGAAGATCATCAGTAAGAACCAATACTGTTAACTGGTCATGTGCGGGCATTTAATAGCCTGAAATCAGTTACGCAAATCAGATAGGACGAGCACTACTAATCTTCTAAAGAAATACGAGTATGTGCGGAAGTTCCGAAAATGCAACTGCTGTCTGCTCAAATAATATTCATTTCGAACTAGTTCTCTGAAAGATTCTAAACTCTACCTCTAGATAGTTCCAAGCTGAAATGGGATTTCAGTTGCGAATTTGGCAGAGTTGGTCGACGTTATATGCAGCTTCAACAACCGCTTCCAAAATCCCTCAAATCGGCAAGCGGCACATGACGCGACCTATCGTGATGATATATTTCTCTGGTATGCTACCGTGACTGTGTTATCGTTTTTTTGAAGCGTGCATAGCGTGAACATACCCTGGAGTGGCGACGATTGGCATGGACATTTATGCACGTATATGCCATATCTTACTCCGAGCCTGCTGTCAAGCATGACATCATGGAACGATATACAAAATTATAATCAATATCAATGTCTTTAAAATGTGGCTCTTTTGAAATATTGTAAAGCCTCCTTTCTACTTTGATTAGCGGGTAGTTTCCTGAGTCAGCTACTTTCTTCTTGTCCGGCCTCCAGGAGATCTGATTGTTTTCAGGTAGACATCAAAATCTCGATAGAGCTCGGTCGAAGAATGAGCCAACTATTTGCACGGGTAGAAACCGACACCATTCAGCGCTCAAACCCAGCACCACTACCATCGGATACAGGTATCAATGCCTGGAAGTTTCTTGTTGGATCTTTCCTGATTGAGGCTATCATTTGGGGTAGCTTGATTATTTCCCATTGATAACGCTGAACTGACTGTTTGCCAGGGTTTAATATATGCTTTGGTGTTTTCCAAGAGCATTATAGTCGTCTTCCCCAATTTCAAGAAAATCCCAACATTGCTGTCATTGGAACTGTTGCAACGAGCATAATCTTTCTCGGTAGTCCCTTCGCTACACCTCTTGTCAAGAAGTTCAACGCATGGCGACAATCTATGGTCATAGCTGGGTGTGCCATATGTGCCATATCCTTACTATGGGCTTCATTCGCCAATTCTATTGCGGAACTCATTGCCAGTCAGGGAGTTCTCTACGGGACTGGTGTCCTAATAGTGTACGCACCCCTTGTAAGCATGTTGAACGAGTGGTTCGTAGAGCGACGAGGTCTGGCGTATGGGGTCGTGTTTGCCGGAGGGGGGTTCAGCGGTGTCGGCTTGCCGTTCCTTATGGAATGGCTTCTTGCAACATATGGATATCGAACAGCTCTAAGAGTTATAGCTGTCGCTCAAGTGATCCTACTAGCTCCTGTTTTACCATTAGTTAAAGGAAGGCTTTCATCTGGCCGGCATGAGAAAGCCAGTTTGGATTTCGATTTCTTGCGCAACCCTCAATTTTGGGTTCTCTCACTCTCTAATCTTTTGCAAGGCTTTGCCATCTACGTACCTTCTATATATCTGCCAACCTTTGCAACTCTTCTGGGCCACTCAGCTCGGACAGGGGCACTGCTTTTGGCAGCACTCAATATTGCTTCTACACTTGGTCAGGTGGTGTTTGGTCATCTTTCTGATCGCTTCAACAACATTTTCATACTAGTCTTTGTTACAACATTTGTCTCCGCCGTTGCTTCTTTCTGCATGTGGGGCTTTGCTCAATCTTTGGCCCCACTGCTTACTTATGCTATTGTTTTTGGTTTTTTTGCTGGAGCTTATGTGGTATTCTGGCCGAAGTTTGCTTTGTTATCGAAAGATCCTCTTCTTTTGTACGGCATCATGGCCTTTGGTAAAGGTATTGGAAATTTCGCTGCTGGCCCTATCACAGCAAGACTACTACTTCTACCTTCTTCGTCTAAATATGGGCTAGGGACCTACAAAAACATAATTGTTTATACTGGTACTCTTCTCCTAGCATCCTCAATTGGTATAATTGGATGGCCTATGAAGATTATCGCCATTCGAAGGGCATCCAGGAACGAGAATCTATTAAGATGAAAGTAAATGGTCGATGTTGCGAGGCACGCATGGTATGAATCATCTGGTTATCATCAGATTTATGAGGCAATGTTCTGTTAGAGCTAATGGCAATCAGTGCTTTTCGGTGCGAATTGAATTTATTGCGTCTCTGAATAGCCGAACTAGGTTGATAAATGCAAGCAACATATAGCACATGGACGATATCAATGTGTAACGTAACACACAAAGTATTTGAGAGAGAGGAAAAACTTAGATTACATAGCAATGTTTTCTCTGAGGTATTAAGCGGTAACCTTGCAACTCACTCAAAATAGTAGTCAACCAAATACGCAACTTGCACTGCCTCTTGGTTGCATTTGTCACCGGCACTGGGCACTGCCCACTCAATTCAGCTTTCTGAACTGGTCGTTTCCTACCTTCATGGTTATCCTCTGTTAATGTTTTAATCCTTCATCGAACTCAAGTCTACAATTTTCTATATTTGTGTCCGAAAATCCGCTGGATGTTTCATTCATTGTTCTCCTCTATATGTAAAAGGTCATAGTATAACGAACCCGTAGCCCCAAGCGCATCAGTATGAAGAGCGAATGATACATTAAAAGACCACGAAATGAATTATCACTGAAAATTATAATAAGAATAACCTAGTTTCCTAGTAGTCCTAGCGAGTTCAAGCGTTTGCTCTTCCTCTTGGCGGGAGTATATGACAATCTGATGAACAGATGCTCAGTTTGGGAACATGGAATATTTGACATGGAAGTCGGCTCCACGAACAACACGATTCCCAATGTATGCATTGAAAAGAAAATGATAAGCCACCATTGTAGTATAACAAGCCTCCAGGGAGCAAAAGATTGAGTCGTCGCCTGAGGGAAAGGTTGCATCAAACGATCTATACATATATACTTTTCTTGTAGCAGTCAGTCCTCCGCTAATTTCAGGTTTCTAGGGGTTTGACGGCTACGTAGTGTGACCTGGAGAATCGACCGTAAACGAGCTAACGAAAACGGATCCACCGAGAGCCTTCGTAGCATGGTTGAAGATAGCATATCTATACCCCATAAAAAACTGCCATGCTTGGTTCATTGTCAAGCTTCCAAGCTTTGTGAACTGATTCCCATCAGTGCTGTAGTAAAAGCTACCTTGCCTACCAACACCTGGATGAATATCGGCATATATTCTTAGCCAGATTTTACCTCCTGATACTTTTGCGCTAGCGGTCTCAGCTCCTGTATTTGCGGTGGACCAAGTCGAAGTCATTGTTAATCCTGACCACATGGAGACAGTAAAAGCTCCACCGGTATTTCGAATTCCTATCCAAGCGCTCACATCTCTAAAGAGGGCGAGACCAGCCCGATCACCATCTTTCATGTTACTATAGGTGAGAACAATGGTAGCCGAAGAGGTAGGTCCAAGGATTCGGTGAGTTAGGGTATTGCGAGCAGCATATAGATCATCCGTGACTGTGACCGCAGATAGTGTCAGGCCGTTGTTGACGGAGAATTTTCTCGTGTCGGGGTTGTGATTCCATTCCCATTGGGGACTCAAGTAAGTACCTGGGAAGGAATCGGTGCCAGTGTGGTTCTGCAGAAGACGAGGTGTCACTGGGTAGTCATAAGAAGCCCCCCATCCACCGTTCACAGTAGTGATCGATGGAAAGCCATCACTACCCCATGTAATAGGTGCAAGAACTGGGGTACGGCCTCCAGGGTAGTTGTCGATAAATGCCATATAATACCAAGCACCATTTTGCGTCTGCACCATGCCACCCTGATGAGGAACGCCCGCTCCGGAAATTGGAGTTGGGATATCCAAAAGTAGCTTTTTGATAGTGTAAGGACCAAAAGGACCGCTGGTTGATCTCAGAACGTATTGCCCGTTTGCAGGCTTAGTGACGAAAATGTAGTGAGCACCGTTGATTTTGTACATGCGAGAGCCTTCGATGTATCCAATATCAGAAGGACTAGTGTAGACAGCACGAGCCGAGACTTGGCTTAGTCCGTCCTTGGACAATTGAGCGACAGATATCGTGCCCGCTCCGTAGGCGACATACATCGTATCATCGTCATCAATGAGCATTCCAGCATCGTAATAGCAGGTATTAAGTGTGGCTTTCTTCGTCCATGGCCCTGATGCAGCAGGGGCTGTATAAATATAGGTAGTCTTAGACTCTGTGCAACCGAGCCAGTAAAATAGGCCATTGCTGGCTCGGTATCTCATGGTCGAGGCCCAAATGCCTTTAACGTATGCATTTTGGCCATTTGTTAGATCATATTTCGACCCCCAATCTAGCGTGGGGACTGAATGACTGCCAGAAAGCCCCTGGTGATTAGCTGTGTAACAAATGAAGAAAAGAAGTTATAATGTCAAATTCTATCATTACCCAATGTATTCCCAATTCACAAGATCGTAGGACCTGAGTACGGGAGCCCCCGGAGAATATGCCATGGTTGACGCAGAGTAATAATAGACATCATTTACTCGGAAGACATCAAGATCAGCAAGATCCTCCCAGAGCACCGGATTGTTGAACGTTGCGGCCATTGCGGTCAATGGCATCAGCGCATAAGAGAAGATGGACAATAGCAACTTCATGGTAATGTCAGTCTATTTGAACAAGGCAAGACTGCTGGACAATTACAAAAATGAAGATGTGGAAGTCATTACGTCTTTTATATACCAATGGGCTACCAAAAGCACACATCAAAATCACCACGTCGGCATTTTGGAGAAACTCAGTCCGACCAACCTTGCCGATCCGAATACATAGATGGAGACCAATAGTCTTGGAAAACAAAATAGGAGTTATTCTAAAGCCGCTCCACTTAAATCAGCGGGATGCTAAAGGCGGAGTACGAGGTTGTGTTGACGGAAAATTAGAAAGTACTTCTCCACGATATCTCGGCATCTCGCTTAAGCCTGAATTGAGCAGGGTACAAAGTAGCTAAAGTTATACATCATCACTCAAAACTATACTCTTTTTTGTGTTACTTGATGACGGAAAACTTTATGGCTGAAGGTGAGAAAATGAAAACTAGCTACAGTTGTAAGAGTTAATAATCCAACGTGACCTTCAGTTCTGCTCTTTCCGTTGTTACTTGACAGAACTGAGGCGAGAATTTCTATTCTGAACAATCATCTCTATCTGTTTCAGGAACTTCCCTAATAATTCTTCGAGTCTGATCCATCACGAAATGCTGAACTATGATCACTCGATACGGATTCTGGGTATAACACTTAGTGGAGCGAATTTGTTTGAGAAATTCCTCTAGCCACTAGGACCAAAAGTTGAAGCTTGATGCAGCATCTGATTGAAGTTTCGGCTAAGTCTGATGAGCAATGTGTATGTTTACCAATGTCAATACAAGCGGCGCGCGAGTAGTTGACATCACTAAGCTGGGGCATTTTAGGAGTTCTAAAGTGGGAAACGAAATCTTCAATAATCAAATTCAATAACACGTCATGAAGATGGGAAGTGAAGCCACAACATTAAATGCAAGGTCTCTACGCTATTAATTGTAGCATATTGAGCGTTACGAGGGCGAACTGACTAACCAATACGTTGTATGTTCGCATCTTTTGTTAGGCGCGCTAAGCCCCATGTTCTCGCTACACCTAAACCGTAGTGATGTTGTACAACGGTACGTAGCGGGCGCTAAAACACTTTAGACAATGCTTGAAGCGCCGCGCCCAGCGTCAGGCATGACGCGCCAGGATTCACTCTATCCCAGCCAACAATACTCCCAACATCTACGATGTCTGATGCTGTTACCACGGAGGAAAATACCAAGGGCAATCCTTTAGTGGCGCAAGGACTCCCCGATTTGAGACGACCTCTGCGAATATCATGATCTCTACAATACAAAGCTAGATGTACTCGAGAACTCCCTACAAAGTTGTGTTTGCGGGTTTGGTCTTCACTGCCGTAGCATTCATCCTCTTCATTCCAGGCAGGATTTCTCACGGAATACTTCCCTACTTCCCAAATCCATCCATCGGCTCGAAAGTGGCCGTGATAGTCGACAATCGAGCAGATTCAAGACTCGTTCCAGTCATCCTCCATTTCTCCTCCATCCTTGGACCCGACTGGCCTATACTCCTCTTCACCACATCTACCTTTGGGACCGTATCGAGGACTTTCGATCGAAAGATCACAGATGGTTCTATCCAGCTTCGCAACCTATCAAGCGCTATTGGCTTCGAGAAACATACGGATGTCTCGGCCTTTATGACAACCCCTTGGCTATGGGAACAGCTCGCTCCAGCAAAGCATGTCTTGCTCTTTCAGTTGGATAGCATTCTCTGCTCAAATTCTCCCTTCGAAATAAACGACTATTTACAGTACGATTTCATTGGTGCGCCCATACAAGATTTAGCAGGCTGGGGATTGGGATTCAACGGGGGATTGTCATTGAGAAATCTAGACAAGACACTGCAAATCGTGCGGAACAACAACTGGGTGGCTGAAGTAAATGATTCCAAGGAGAAGGGGCTGGACGGCGTGCCTATATTATCAACAGGGACTAGTGATATCGACGTTATATTTCCTGGTTATAGCAATTCGCCAAGGATTCAGTATGAGGACCAATGGTTCTTCAAAAAGTTTATGGAGCTTCCAGGTGCAGTTTTACCGCCGCTGAATGTCTCGAAAACATTTTCTGTTGAGTCGTTGCCATATGACACCCCCTTCGGCGTAAGTTTGATTCCCAACTGCTGAGTGAAAAGGCACTAGCTGACAATCGTAGTATCACAAACCAAGCTATATTACGCCGGAGCAAAAAAAGCACTTGGATGAATACTGTCCAGAGTATATCCTAGCAACTAGTCAGTCGATTATTGATGCATGAGTGTTGTAACATTTTGAACGAGATGCTTTACGCTCAGATGGGATATTTTGTATGTTTGAAGTATGGCGCCTACATCATTGAGATCTTCTCTTGATGTGATGTAACAATTAAGTAGTGTGATTGTGTGAGATTTATTTGAAGAATAAGCCGACTCTATTAACTTTACTGTTTCGTATTTTACATGGTCTTGTATAAGATATAGAAGCTAAATAAGCGGCCAAGCAGACTAACACTCTATTGTAGATATATAGTATTAAATCAAATCATTGATTGGCTCTTGATAATTAGCATTCAGTAAGCCGTTGCAAAAGAGAATTTAATGATATAGAGGGAACACACTTTGAGTTAACTACTGACTGTCAATTACACAAGGGAGAATTGAAAAAGATTAACATCTGTACAAATGATTTACTAGGTAGATACGGAAAGCCATATGCTTATTTAGGGGCTTAAGCGAGCTACTCGGTTCACCGCCTGCAAACCTCGGCTTACCGCCTTCCAATTTGGCTCATTACATAATACTTTGACTAAATACAGTCTGATTTATAATGGAAAGTGGATCGGCCCCGTCATGTCAATAGTGAAATGTACAAGGGTGGTGAATCCTCCTGGGCCGTCGAGGTGGGCTACCCCACGATTACCATAAGAAAAATATAACTACTCCCGCTTGTGAAAGTATTACATATATTAGTTGACGTGTATTGCGAACCTCTCCTTTCGTTACATTATTTAGCAGATATCCTCCACCGACGGCGCTTGACAAGCTGAGGGTGCTTGACAGTACTGCAATTTACGAAAGCCATGATCAATCAGAGTGGTACCGAAAATGATACGTCTAATATGACATCGGAGGAAAAAGTTGCAGTAGCAACTTTCAACCCTTCAAACTCGAGCGAGCAGAACAGCGCAGTGACAAGTGACGAACCTACCGTTTCGCAGGATGTCGCAACTAAATCCGCAGATCCAGAGGCATCGCGCACGAAACTACAGACTGCTGTTATTATGGCCTCTCTCTGTGCCTCGGTTTTCCTTGCTGCCATAGATGTCTCAATAGTTACCACTGCTCTTCCAACAATTAGCGCGCATTTTGGTTCAAATGCTGGATACACATGGATAGGGTCTGCGTACTTGCTGGCGAATGCTGCCTCTACACCATCATGGGGAAAGTTTTCGGATATCTGGGGCAGGAAGCCAATTTTACTATGCGCCTCCTTTGTCTTCTTCGTAGGCAGTCTACTTGCCGCAGTGAGTGTGACTATTGGAATGCTGATTGTGGCTCGTGCCATTCAGGGAATTGGAGGTGGTGGCTTGATTATCCTGGTTAACATTTGCATCAGCGATCTATTCAGTATGCGAAACAGGGGACAGTATTTTGCAATGATCGGGATGGTGTGGGCTTTTTCTAGCGCAATTGGACCAGTCTTGGGAGGAGTTTTCACAGAAAAGGTTTCATGGAGGTGGTGTTTCTATATCAACTGTAAGTACTTTGCTCCATAACGCTCTATGTGCTAACCTCTCGCAGTACCGATCACTGGTACCGTCACTGCACTTCTTTTCTTCTTCCTCCATCTCGATACTCCAAAAACACCGGTATGGGATGGCCTCAAAGCTGTAGATTGGGCTGGCAGTCTTCTCATCATTGGCGGTACTCTTATGCTGCTGCTTGGGCTTGAATTTGGAGGCGTCACATATCCATGGGGCTCTGCTACGGTGATTTGCTTAATCGTATTCGGTATCATTGTAGCTGGTCTCTTCGTCATCAATGAGTGGAGATTCGCACGCTACCCGATCATGCCCACGAGGCTCTTCAACAATGTCTCAAGCATTGCCGCATTTGGTGTTTGTTTTTGTCACGGGTTCGCCTTTATGGCAGGCACCTATTATCTGCCCTTATATTTCCAAGCGGTTCTTGGTGCTTCACCTTTACTCTCTGGGGTTTATCTCATTCCATTTGCTCTCTCCCTTTCTCTCGTGTCGGGTGTGACTGGCGTCTATATTAAAAAGACGGGCAAATATCTACCTCCGATTTGGTTCGGAATGACGGTATTGACTCTGGGAATGGGACTATTTATTGATCTAGGAGTCAATCGTAGCTGGGCTAAGATTGTTCTTATTCAAATTGTCGCGGGCATCGGAGTAGGACCTAATTTTCAATCTCCTCTCCTTGCAATACAAAGCAATATTGCACCGCAAGATATCGCAACTGCAACTGCAACTTTTGGATTTGTACGCAATTTATCGACCTCTATCTCAGTTGTATTAGGAAGTGTAGTCTTCCAAAATGAAATGAACAAGAAGTCTGCGAGGTTGATTGCTAGTCTAGGCCCCGAGATCGCTAGCCGTTTGTCTGGCGGATCTGCTGGAGCCAATGTTGATATCGTGCGTGGACTTCCAGCTGTCCAGCGGGTTGTTGCACGGCAAGCCTTTTATGAGAGTTTACAAACCATGTGGATCTTGTACGTCTGTTTTGCGGCATTTGGGATGATCATTAGCATTTTTGTTGGGAACCATGTTCTCAATAAAGAGCACCAAGTAACGAAGACCGGACTAGAGGCCGAAGAAGCCAACAGAAAGGCAATGCAAGAGAAGAAGCTAGAAACAAAGGAAGCTCTAAAAGCCACCCAAGATAAGAGACGAGAGGAAAACAAGGAGGTTCTGTCAAAGGAAGATGTATAAAAGCCAACATTGCATTTTACGAGGTTGTTTTGTTTAGGAGTTTGGATACCACTGCATCAGTACACACGGTAATATACATAACCATGGGGAAATATAAAGCCTTCCTGCATATACGCAGAATATCGTAATGTACATAGAAAATAATTGTATCATATATCATACCATGAACTCACGTCCTTGTGGCGCTGGTTTACATTATTTCTGGAAATTATTCTTCTCACGCGTCTTATCTGTCTACATCCTAAAACCAGATAGGAAACAATGTATTTCTCTCTCTCAATTCCTTCACCTCCAAACTCTTCCGTGTAAGGTCATCCGCACGCTACAGACCATGCCTCTTCACAAGCGTTGGCTTGCAGAATGCCCTAGCATGCATGTCATTCTCCTCTATTTTGCAGGTAGAACTTAGGTTTTTACTGTTAATCTGAAGAGAAAAAAGAAAGATGTAGACATTCGCTAAAAGGAAAAAGAAGGCCGTGTTTCCTTCAATAGAATTTATTTTCTCCTCGCTAGACAGAGAAGATGGACAATTAGGAGTGTGCTGCCTGCTCTCGCGATCTTTAGAGTAAAATGACTTATTTCTAGAACCTAACGAGTTGGGATGTAACTCATGTTCTCAAGACCGACCCCACCGGTCTGTTTCAAGGATGTCAACATGCCATTTCAATGTACTGGGAAACTTCTAACAAGGCTAGTTCAACAGATCCAAGGCAATGAGTGACGTTTCATTTCTCTCTCGCAACTAAACACTACATTGAATGAGGCTCCAGCCCACTGCCTCTGATGGTACTGCATAATGAAAAAAATGAATAACGCCAACAAGAAAGCCTGTGTTATCATATGGTATCTTCCCAAAAACTTACATACCACCTCCACCTCCACCACATCCTCCTCCTCCTCCTCCGGAGCCCCCACTGCTTCCACAGCCACCGCCACCGCCGCCGCCACTGCCACCGTCGGCTCCTCCCTATAACACGGAACGTTAGTGCTTTTCTTGGCCACTAAGGTTCAAAGATAAATCTAAGAGCCCGCAGAGTGTGGTTTCGCTCTCCAAACATCGTGAGAAAGAAAGCATTCAGCTAGGAAGTTTCTGCTTGATGTTTGAAGAGCTGCTTCTAGAATGGAGATAACGTTGACTCTTGATTGCTACTTACTGATCCACACCCTCCACCAGAACCGCATCCTCCTGGTCCTCCACAACCTCCATTTGCTACCCCTCCCGAGCAAGTTCCCGCAGCGCAGGCACCAGAACTACCAGCCCCGACGTTCATAGCACACGGATCACCTGCATAATACATACCTCCATACATAGGAACGGCCATAAAAGGTCCGTACATTAAGTATGGGTATCCCCAGGGGCCATAATAGTACTCATCTCGTGGAGGTGGTTTGCGGCCTTTCTTCTCCGCCCTTTTGCAGGCCTTTTCATATGCCGCTTCTAACTCCATCTTTCGCCTCATTTGCATTCGTTCAAGAGTTAGGGCTCTGACAGCCGACTCCTCGACACGAACAGCATTATGGGAACTAATGTGAGCAGAATTATCTGGTGGGCACATTTTTGCTGCACCAGAATTGTGAAAGCTGTCGCTAAGTTTCCCGTGCTTCGAAGAACCTAGTAATTTCCCAATGCCAGACTGGTGTTTGCTTCGAATTGCTTCACAGTACCAGCTGTAAACGAGTTAGCATGATGAGCATTTGAATGCAACAAACGCAGGAACGTTCCCAGAAACGCTCATATTCTAAAAAGTATGTTGGAATGGCTTCTGAGACAGCCTATAGATCCCAACCCAATTTTCAGGAGTGTCTTGTGGCCTATTTATGTGACTTACCATGTGCATTCTGAGTATATTTCTCCAAAAAGCTTTTCGTATATCTTAGAAGTCCACTCAAAACCCGTAGAGAGTGCATCTTCGCCTATCTTATCGTCGTGATCAATAAACTTCTTACAATTCTTAAACGTATATTGGAAGTATGGACTAGGTGATAATTGATGGGTGTGCCACGCAAGATCAACATCTAGCGTGGGGACTGCTGTGTCCCATTGATTCTGAGCAATGATCGTGATAAATCTGGAGTATTTTATCAAGAGCCGGTCCATCGTACTTCGAGCAGCAGGGCTATGAAGCCAGTCTATGCTATGCATCTTGTCGACAAATATGCCTTGTCGAATGACAGCTCCACCAAGTTCAAGAGCAAATATGGATGTATTCTCCCAATACCTTGACATCATTTTTCGAATCGAGAGACCCTCTAGTCGTGACATGCCTGGGCCAGCAACACCTGTGCCGTTAACTTTCCTAATGACCGACCTGACTTTAATAGAATCCTCGATGAGAATCTTGACGTCGTTCATCGTTGGATTGTTGCGGGAATGGGGAGCAATCATATCCAATATTTTCCCGCGCAACTCCATTCCGATGAGCCTATTTGGAAAAGTGCTGTGATGTCTAGACCAATGCTTATTATCCGGTCCTTCAGGGGTACCTGTAGTTGGTTCCAAGATGGTACCGCCAAGTGGCCAATCCTTCATGATCAAGTTCTCGGTGTCTTTTTTGAATTTTGCAACACGAAGAAGATCATGATTGATTTCGCCTCCGCATTTGTGACAAATGAATAACAAGTTTCTGTCGCCATAGCCGTTTCCAAACAGTTCAGTATATCTATGAATGTTAGCAGTGCAAAGAATTGAGCTATATCCTTACTCTCTCAGTGTTGGCAACTTATCATCACAACAGGTTGTCCAAGGGATTTCTAACTGATGGGTGCATCGAGGACAATGAAGCATTTTTTTAAGAGAATCATCAGAATTACTCCAATTGTGCCCGGTCTGTGCTACGAATTCCGCCTTGCCACTATCTGGGATATCGTAGTTAAAGGAGGTGTCGATAGCAGCATTGATAGCATGCCAGGGGAATCCCGTCGCCCATAAATTCTTCAAATTGAACCGGATACAATCCTCAAGGTAACTCCGAGGATTGAGAGTGAATGCATGCCACACCATAAGAACGTCTATATCTGTTAAAGCTGTCGCATCAAGTAGGGGATGTGCATACATACCGAGCGGAGGCAGCATTGTCGTGGTCCACTTCTGTACTGTGCCCTTATACATGAACTCGGTGAACATGACATTGCCTGCATGCATTTCTTTTCCCTCTAATCTCCTGCCATCCTCTCGTCGACATAGGACGTTGACCCACCACTCTTCAAACCTCTCAACTGCTCTTGCAATAAATAGTAACCATCTCTTCTCTCTGGCTTTGGACAGTGCTTTGTCTCTTTCTATACCCTCAACGCTATGAGCCTCAATCCCTGAGTCCCATATTCCAAAAATCCCGTCGGTATAGCCGACGTCTTCTTTCAGAGCATGAAATGCGTTGAGAAGCTTCAGATGGGCGAGACAATGATTTGCCGATGGAAACTCTGGCGCGCTTTCAGAAATATCCAGATGCGCAAATCCAGCATTCATGTCTTCTATGGACGGACCATCATTGGCTGGATCTGCGCTGGCATAATTTGGGGGAGCTTCCTTCGAAGGGACGGGCTGGGCCATGTCCCCCTTTATTCCAGATGGGCCGGTCTATCAAAGTAATATAAGAAAGGAAAGTTCAACGAGGTATGGCTACTTACGTTGGTCTTCTTGGTGGCAAGGGACCCGTCATCAAGCCCGTGAGGCATGTTCAGATAGTCTTTAGATTAGTCGGATAGATCACAGGTTTTCAAAGTGAGCATGTAAGACTCGCGAGTTGTCTGCGTAAATCAGTAGACTTGTGCGACTTATTCGACTTGTACAAGGACAATGCGTGAGGTAGGGGAGAGGGAAGTCACCACCCTGTCTCAAGTGCAATTCGATGATGTGAATGTGAGTATGAATTTAAAATTGAACAGCAAAGGTGAAGCGTGAAATGGCTCATTCTTAAGTATGGCAGAGCTTATCGTAATTCACGCAATAATGTGGTCAGGATGCATCGTCGTTAGGCAGACTTAAGTGACTGCTGGACAGAGCCGAGGGGCTGTGCACGCACTTTCGCGGAGAGACGGCAGAAGGCGCACACTAGAAGAATTTAGTTGATTGACGGACAAGTACGAGGTTCAGGGTTTTGAATGGAGGAGCTGCCGGAAGAAGGGATACGGTAGGAAACGCTTTATATTAAGCTTTGATGGACCGAGGCAGCCGCATTTGGCTGAAGCTTATTGGTGTAGGCACCACTGGGCGTTCCTCAGCTGATTGAATTGTTGACGCTGATCGTGATACTGTGGGGAAGAAGGGGAAGAAGTGGAAGAAAAAGAAGAAGAAGACGAAGAAGCTGTGCAGCAGATCTTGTCTAAGACGCTAACTGGATTCGTGGATTATGTTGTATTGATTACGATGATGTGTAAAGTGCTACCATAGCCTCAAAAACTACGGGTAGAATCAGCTTCACGTCCGTTGCCAATGAGCGACTTCGTATACAATCGAGGATACGGATCAAGTATCGTAAACAACTCAAAGTAGGCAGACTAATCGGAAATAACTAATTCTAAGATCATGCTACTGGGGTCAATATCAGACTTTATTTTCTATGTTGGTGTGTCGTTATGGTTATCGGAACGCTTGATAATATGAGATTCTTGTGTGCAACTAACAAGAGAAAGCAGGTATCTGACGTATTTACTAGCGTCAGAGGATGGAAAGACAGAAAAGAGGGTATTTGATGAGCACAATGAGAAAAGTTTGTCCCGAAACTAAACACAAACCTACCTATCCAAACTCTTGAGCAGCAGAAGTATATATCATGCATCACCAGCTCGTTTAACAAATAGGGGCCTCCTTTTCCACCCGCCAGCCCCAAAATAGCCCTCACGTGCTAATAAGCAAGGCCAATCTCAAATATCGCGACAAGGTCTCAGCTCTAAAAAATAATTCAATAACCATCCTTTCTTTCTGCATAACCTGTGCGCGTTTTAAATGAAGTCCTTCTCATGTTTTTATTATACCTGATCCGTTATGCGCTGTATATTTCTGTACCAATTTCTATAATTCTTACCTCTTATCTGTACCTCTATCCTGTCTTCCACCTCTGCGCGTTTCCAACACCTGAGCTTAACGCCAGATCTGCGTATACAAATACCCTTTGGCAGCATGCCCTACCCTCGCGATATAATGCTTCCAAAGCAGCACCATTTCGTCTGCTAGCATTGGGGGATCCACAGCTGGAAGGGGACTCATCGATAGACTTCGTGAACTCGGTCAATCTGCCACACTTCTGGAGTCTCTGGGAAAACATCCGGACTCGAACGCAAAGCCCCCTTCAACGTTTACGACATGGTCTACATGATCTTGTAGACTTCTATCTGGACGACATCCCCAAAGCTCTCAATGTCTATCGCAAACGTCTCGATCATGTAGGTAATGATTACTATCTTGGACATATTTATCGAACTATGCATTGGTGGACAGATCCTACCCACGTCACAGCGCTAGGGGACTTGGTGGGAAGCCAGTGGATTGACGATAAGGAATTTGAGAACCGAGGGCGGAGATTCTGGAACAGAGTATTCAAGCACGGCGAGCGTGTTCCTGATGAGGTCGCCTTGAGTTCAGGTGGTCAAGATATACTTAGGCTAGGGGATGATCCGGCAGCCTGGAAACGTAGGATTATAAACGTTGCCGGGAACCATGATATTGGTTATGCTGGGGATATATCTAGGGATCGACTGGATCGATTTGAGAGGGTTTTTGGAAAACCGAACTACGAACTCCGATTTCAACTCCCAATAAACTATACAGGTGGCGCTGAAGAGAATGTGGACGTTGCGGTGGATAAGCCAGTGCCAGAGCTGAGGATTATTGTAATTAACGATATGAACCTCGACACGCCGGTTTCTTCTCAAGAGCTACAAACCGAGACCTACGAGTTCCTCAACAAGATCATTACAACGTCTCAAGAGGTTACTCGGCCGGCTCATTTCACGTTAGTTCTTACTCATATACCCATGCACAAACAGGCTGGTATTTGTGTTGATGCGCCATTCTTCGATTTCTTTACCGACCAATTTAACAACGGGGTTAAAGAGCAGAACCACCTGTCCGTCTCTGCTTCAAAGGGCTTTTTAGAAGGCGTTTTTGGCATGAGTGGCGATAACAACGTTGCTGGGAAAGGGCTGGGAAGATACGGCACCATATTGACAGGTCATGATCACGAAGGTTGTGACATATACCACTATATCAATCAATCTGCTCCGTTGGAGCGGTATTGGGAGGCGAAGCGTTGGGGCGATGTGGAGTCGTCCAAAATTCTCGACGCGGATGATATCCCAGGCATGAGGGAAATCACCGTAAGAAGCATGATGGGAGATTTTGCTGGAAATGCAGGTCTGATGAGCTTATGGTTTGACGAGGAGATTTGGGACTGGAAGTTTGATTTTGTCAACTGCAGCCTTGGAACACAACACATCTGGTGGACAGTTCATATCTGGGTCCTTGTCAACGTCATTCTCATCATTGTTTATGTCGTTCTAGCTACCGCTCTCAGATTCCGGCTTGTAGGGAAAGCTAAGAAAGTTCTTGCAAGTTTGCAGTCGTCGAATATAGCAGCTGGGGTGAAGGTATCTCACGTCGCAACACATGGTGGAGAAAAGGGACCGAACGTAGGACCAAATACTGATCCGCGCAAGGACGAAATAATAGCGGGTACTAATTTAGAAGTTCCTGGCGCAGGGTAGAAGCCTTTGAGGAAGACAGAAAGCGAGCAATTAATTGAAAGAAGTGTAAATCACTCAATTGTATAACTGCCATAAAAAGAAATACTCTGTACTATGTAGTACTTTATACCCAAGAATGCGCACGAATTTTCTTTTCTTCTGAATATCAGGACTACTAACATCGATATTGCTCCAGGATTTGGCTTCTTACTTGAATAGTGTTTGTATATTGTGGTGTTATGGAAAGTCTACTTTACGTTCTCAAGGTCTTCGTGAACCACTACCTAGCGAGCCTAATCTCGCTTAGCTCCATCCCCATATAAAAAGTCTCTGTCCGATTTCCATTCTTTCTTTCTTCCTCACCGATTCACGCAACAACTTTCCGCGACGTGTCTCCTTCCGCAAGCTATCTGTTCAATGGAATTCACTCTCCATAGAACGGATTTGCGAACCTACAGTATGTTTTAACCCCTCTCTCTCCGCGGTGAAATCCTACCTCCCAGTCTTTTATGATGAGCAACATTGGTCCGTGTTACTGAGCGGCGTCAAGAACCGTGATATGACGATCACCATTGCATTCATTTGCATCTCTGAACTCAAGACTACTCCCTGTCAAGCTAGATGATCGTGTTGGGATGTAAGCTGACTTGGAAACAGATATTTTTATATAGCTTTCAGACCGTTGATATTGGCAAATGAGAGGAACAATAATTGTTAAATCTGAATTTAGCTTCGGTCACTACTCTTTTGGAAAAATATAGTTCTTAATGTCACTTTCTACTTTACTAGTTCTTAATATATGTGTCTCCATTACTCTGAATTGGTCTGTTCCATCATAAGTCTCATATATATATATACATGTGAAAAGTAACATTTGCAAATAATGTTTACTGGCAAGCCAAGGAAAAAGAACTTTAAACATCTGAACATAAGTGAATTGATATTAACTTATAGTTCGAATATCATAAGGGTGCTTGCTTTTGGAAGGCCAATATAATTATACCTCGGTGATTTAACGTGTATGGAGAAGGTCGTGTTGATTGATTGTGCAGGTGCTGACGAAGCAAGAGGCAAGGCTGGGCCAGACCGTGGAATTTGTAAATGGCCCGCCCCGCCAACACCAACCCAAAGCATATTGGAAATCAACATTTCACTAGAACGTTCCTCTCCCACCTACTTCCCTCAGATATTTACTACACCGGCTCGCAGGCTTCTCAAATACAAATATCCTTCCTCTGCCCTTTCACCAAAACCCGCGAATAACGCCCAAGACGTTTTCCTCTACTCTCAAAAGAACTTTGCGCTCGAGTGCTAGTGGGATCTCAATCGCAGCTGCAGCAAGCATTCAGCAGAAGCCAGTGCAACAGAACAAAAGCGCCAGTCTCCTAATCAGGAGCGCGGAGAGAAAGATGCATAGCAAGGTTGTTAGTAAGTTTTCCCACCATGAAGGAGTCAGGCTTGCAGATGTCCAGTTGGAATGTTACCCTTGCGAAGTGATTACCTGCTAACAGTTGTTCAGTTATTGGCTCCGGCCCTGCAGCACATACAGCTGCTGTATACCTGTCTCGCGCAGAATTGAAACGTAGGTGACACTTTCGAATTATCTTGAATGTTCGCTAAAATATCACAGCTGTTCTCTATGAAGGTTTTCTAGCAAACGGAATTGCTGCTGGTGGCCAATTGACAACGACAACAGATGTTGAGAACTATCCTGGTTTCCCAGATGGAATTGGCGGATCTGAATTGATGGTTTGTCCTCCTTGAATCCCACCAAGGGCAAAAGCTGACTTTGCTAGGACGCTATGCGAAAACAATCCGAGAAGTTTGGCACAGAAATTATCACCGAAACAGTTGGCAAGGTGGATCTATCTTCACGACCCTTCAAATTTTGGGTAGAAAATAAGGAAGGCAAGGAGCCACAAACTGCAGACGCTATCATTATTGCAACTGGTGCTTCAGCTCGTCGTCTTAACCTTCCAGGAGAAGACAAATACTGGCAAAACGGTATCTCGGCATGTGCTGTATGCGACGGGGCTGTTCCCATCTTCAGAAACAAGCCTTTGGTTGTCATTGGTGGTGGTGATTCCGCCGCTGAGGAAGCCATTTTCTTGACTAAATACGGAAGCCATGTCACAGTCTTGGTACGAAAGGACGCATTAAGAGCAAGCAAGACCATGGCGAAAAGGCTGTTGGCCCACAAGAAGGTCACTGTTCGGTTCAATACTGTTGGAGGTGAAATTACAGGAGACTCGAGGGGCTTGATGAGCCATATGGTGTTCAAGGATGTCAAGACTGGAAGCGAAGAGAAGGTTGAGGCAAATGGCTTGTTCTATGCTGTTGGTCACGATCCTGCGACTGCCTTGTTCAAGAATCAGATTGACACCGATGACGAGGGTTACATCATTACGAAACCCGGAACAAGCTACACCAATATTGAGGGTGTCTTTGCTGCTGGAGATGTCCAAGATAAGAGATATAGACAAGCCATTACCAGTGCAGGTATGTTCACTCCTGTCTTGTATTTCTTCCTCACTCACTAATTCGTAAATAGGCTCCGGATGTATAGCAGCACTTGAAGCTGAGAAATATCTTGCTGAGAAAGAAGATGTTGCAAATCCATTAGAGGATGAGAGCAAGGCAGAAAAGGGAAGCAGCGTTGTGGTACCAGAATATAAACATAATCCTCTTCTATAATGTAGAATGATTTGGGCATGAACTAAGATGAGATAGAAAAAAAAGAATCATGTATGATGATAGAACTATTTACTAAGCATCGACACGGAAAATTCAAATATTATGCTCAACCCATTTCCTCATCAGGTAGATATTTAGGACCAGCTTTACTTCGTTCTGGGTCAACTTCATCGGGTCTCTGTACGCACCAGCACATGAAACGTGCCCAATTTCTCCGAAATGACTGCGCTGACTCAAATTGTTTTAGCCCCTTGATCTGCTATGTCGAGTCTACGTCCGCGTATATATATATTATGCCAAGTAGAGCTAGACTTGCTTTCAGGCCATAACTTGTAGATCTGGGCGACTGATGGAGGCGCTGTGAAAAGCCATCCGTCACAGTTATATGACAAGGGGCCCGGGATCCACCACATCAGCCTCATTCGCGGAAACATACAATTGCCGATGTCGACACCCGAAAACATGTACTCCGGAGAACATTACAGTTCCCTATGCAGTCTCTGTACAACGCATCTAGTCCGTCGCTACAAGCTCACGACATGGCATGCCAAGAACGGAAATCAGCTGTAATGATGCGCAACGGGACTTCTCATTTGCGTAATATTTAAATAACTCATCTCGGGCTTACTATATACACAGAAAATAGAGCATCAAGCATAACGTCCTCCATATCCACCACTAGTCAAGCACACTTTCAGAAACCCTACCACAATAGCTATCTCTGCCAACAATCTACCTGACAAAACCCAGCCATAATAGCGATCTCTTGCCAGTAGTTGATTTAACTGACAGTGATTGATGAAGAGCCGCTGCTGAAGTAACCCTCGGTAGCAACGATCTGGTAATCGTGGTTGCCCAAGTTCAATCCAACATTCTTCCATGCTTGGAAATGGGTGCCGACGTTGACAGAGCCGCCGGTACGCTTGTTCTGGCGGACAGACCAGTATTGTTGGAAGGTAGCGGTACCGATGATCGATGGCTGGTTGGTACGAGTGCTGACCAAGATATCGTAGGTTGAGCCATCGGAGGTAACGCTTCCCTTTCTCTGGGCTCCACTGGATGGGTTGTAGGTGCCGAAGTTCTCAACAATGTAGTACTCGACGAGAGGGTTCTTAGTCCAACCGTACACAGCTAGATAACTGTTTCCGTTGGGGCTGTAGGTACCACTGTAGTTGATGACCCTAGAATTCTAATTAATAACCATACCGAACGTCCAAATCGGGAATTTCTGACCTGGTGTTAGATCCTGGGTTCCATCCCTTTCCTCCTACCAAGTTTCCATTGCCAGACCATTGGACGCTGTATTGACCAGCTGCTCCGTTGGTGTATGTGGCTTGTGCCTGGTTATCAGTCCACCACGAGTAGTAGAATCCATTGTGTGTTCCAGTGGAACTTGGGGTTCCACCACGAGGAGCAAGACTGAAACCTTGACGAGTAGACTCCTCAACTGGGGCCGCGAAGACACCAGCGGCAGTAGAGAGTGCAACGATGAGTGAAGAGAAGGCAACCATTTTGAATATATCGATGCTTGAGATGTTGGATGATACTTCATAAAAGAGCGTGGGTTGGGCCACCTCTTTATACTTGTTACTATTTTGCCGCCGCCCATCGTAGCTAAATCTTGGTTGTTGATTATCTTCTTGATACAGCCTGTGAACATCCGTCCTCCGAATTCTGCTCCACAGCGCCCCTGGCATCGATATTGACCATTTTATTTTTTGTAGCTTCCGAGATTCTTTCATGCACATGACCGCCATTTACACAGAACAAATCATGGATTCGGGTCTTGGTAGACTGCACCCCACAGAGTCGTTTGCATGGTTTGTTTTATCCCGAATCTGCCTAATTGGAGAGTTTCGAGGTGGTTGTGCTGTTCCTTGAAGCGAGGTTAACGCACCAATGAGGGCTGCTGGCTAAAAACAATTTCATTTACACGGCACTCTACGAGAAACTACCGTTCATCAAATTGGATTCGACGTTATGCAACTATATCGTGCGTGTTATAATCTCCTTCCCCACAACGCCACAAGGCTTAACAGGGTCTTTGCTTTAGGCACTTCAAGCCCCCTTCAGGCGGAAAGTAAGCCACATAGGTAAGTGAACATGATCTGAACTTCCCACGCTAGAGGAGTTTAAAGTCGATGAATAGAGTTTATTTATATCGATATTCATAGGGCAGGGCACGGGAAGCTGCGAGCAGATCTCTGGTATTGCCCCGCCGTCTACTATAAGATATGAGATCTTCATCACCAGGAGTTTGGAAGTCCAAATGCAAATAGAAAAAGTAATAGCTTGGGCGCTTGCTTTCCAACCATCGATTTCAGTTCAATCCATGTGATGGACCCTTCGGCTCAATGGACAAGAAGCAAGTAGTAGGTAGAATGATTCGAACTTGGCAAGTCTTGGGGATTTTCAGGTCAAATGGAAGTCAAGTAGAAGTTAGATCGCATGATGCGATTGGGTAACCACGATCTTATTAGCTTGATCTAAGGGTTCAACGCAAGCTATTCGGAGCATTACTCCGTAACACCCGTTAATACCCCTGTGGATTGTCAAATAGTTTAAAGATATCCTGGAGATGGTATGGGCGGTTATTTGATGTGATCTTATCATTAGGGTTTCTACCCCAGATTTAATGGCCTAAAAGGCAGTTTAAGTAATTGAAATGAAGGACCTGGGTCACATTGGCTGTAAGGCGTCATTCAATGTGATAGATAGTGATCAAGTTCTTCAAAAATAGGT
>Ga0247810_10000554_pt1 | contig 37159 bp, 33 predicted proteins | sample UWRJL119311C1_FD_179918 | JGI IMG/M metagenome (GOLD analysis project Ga0247810, IMG submission 179918) | Plant litter microbial communities from Arlington Agricultural Research Station in Wisconsin, United States - UWRJ-L119-311C-1 | ecosystem: Environmental > Terrestrial > Plant litter >...
CGGGTCTGGCAGTATGTCGTCGCGCAGGTGCTCGGTGGCGTCGTGGCCTCGAGCATCCTGTACCTCATCGCGACCGGCGGGCCGAAGGGCTATGCCAAGGAGGTCGCCGAGGGTGGCTTCGCGAGCAACGGCTTCGGGGACCAGTCGCCGGCCGGCTTCACGCTGCTCGCCGTCATCATCACCGAGGTCGTGCTGACCGCGGTGTTCCTGTTCGTCATCCTGTCCGTGACCGACGTGCGCAACACCACCTCGCTGTCGCCGCTCGTCATCGGCTTCACCCTCACGGTGATCCACCTCGTGGCCATCCCGATCAGCAACGCCTCGGTCAACCCGGCCCGCTCGATCGCGACCGCCATCTACGGCGGGCCGGACGCGCTCGCTCAGCTCGTGGTCTTCCTCCTCGCCCCGGCGCTCGGTGCGGCGATCGCCGGCGTCACCTACAAGCTCCTCTTCGCCCGCGACAAGGTAGCCGTCGCCTCCTAGCCCAATGCTGCGCGCTGCTGAGCGCGCGGAGGTTTGTCGAGCGCGCTGTGGTTCATACCGCAGCGCGCTCGTCGTTTCGCCGCGCGCTCAGCGACGCTCAGCATTGAGCAACCCGAGGGCAGTGGGGGTCAGCCGGCGGTGAGGCGGGTGGCGCCGGCCTCGAACTCGTCGAGGTCGCCGGTCACACCGCGGCGGTGGGCACGCCCGCCGAGGATCCACTGGTAGGCGAGGAAGATCGCGAGCGCGATCGTGCCGATCCCGATCTTGATCGGCCATGGCCAGTCCTGACGGGTGACGAAACCCTCGACGATTCCGGAGAGGAACAGGGCGAGCGTCACCCCGACCGCAGCGGTGAACAGCGACCGGCCTCCGGCCGCGAGCGCCTGGCCGCGCGTCCGTGCCCCGGGTGCCACCCACGACCAGAAGATCGCCAGGCCCGCCGCGCCCGCCACGAAGATCGCGTAGAGCTCGAGCTGGCCGTGGGGGGAGATGTAGAGGAAGAAGGTGTCGAGCGCGTCCTGCTCGGCCATGACGGCCGCCGACATGCCCAGCCCCTGCGCGTTCTGGAACAGGATGTAGGGCGTGTACACGCCGAGGATGCCGAAGGCGATGCACTGCGTCGCGATCCACGCGTTGTTCGTCCAGACCATGGTGCCGAACGAGGTGCCGGAGTACTCCGAGTAGTAGTCGACGAAGCCCTCGTTGGCGTACTGCTCGCGCTCCGCCGCCGGCATGAGTGCGTCAAGGGTGTCCCCCTGCAGCGCCCAAGCGAAGAACAACGCGGCCACGGCGACCACGGCGAGCGCGACGACGATCGACGCCCAGCGGATCCGATAGAGGGCGGCCGGCACCTGACGGAGGAAGAAGTCGGGGATGCGCTCGAGCACATTCGTCCCGGTGCCCGTGAATCGCAGACGCGCGCGCGACAAATACAGGGACACCCGCTCCCCCTGGCGCGTGTGCCCGGCAGAGCTGCGGATCACGGAGAGATCGGTCGCGGCCGACTGATACCGGTCGATGAGCTCGTCGGCCTCGGCGCCCGTGAACCGTGAGCGACGGGAGAGCTGCTGGAGCCGCTCCCACTCGTCCCGGTGCGCAGCGGTGTAGGCGTCGAGATCCATCAGCCCCAGTCTTGCACGCGATGGCAGAATGAGGCCATGGCCGAACTGCCGCCCACCCACGTCGTGACCGACTACGAGGAGCTCGCCGACACCGAGCTCATGACGGGTGAGGCCGTCGCGCTCGATCTGCGTCCCACCGGCTTCGTGCTGCGCGCCGCGGGCTCGGCGATCGATTTCGTCCTCTACTTCGGCGGCTACATCGCCGGCATGGTGATCTTCCTCCAGGCCACCGCCTCCGTCGGGCTCGACGAGGCGCTCACCGCGTCGGTCGCCATCGTCGGGCTCGTCCTGTTCCTCCTCGTCGTGCCGGTCGCCGTCGAGACGATCAGCCGGGGCAAGTCGCTCGGCCGCCTCGCCGTCGGCGCCCGCATCGTGCGGGACGACGGAGGCGCGATCGGCTTCCGGCACTCGTTCGTCCGCGGTCTCGTGGGGGTCTTCGAGATCTTCATGACCTTCGGCGGGACGGCCCTCATCGTCGGTCTCCTCAACCCGCGTGCGAAGCGCCTGGGCGACCTGCTCGCCGGCACGTACAGCCAGCACGAGCGCGTGCCCGCGCTCGTCGCCCCGGTCTACGGTGTGCCGCTCCCGCTGCTGGAGTGGTCGCGTACGGCCGACGTCGCCCGCATGCCGGACGCGCTGTCGCGCCGCATCGCGCAGTTCCTCGCCCAGGCGAACGGGATGGGGCCGGACACCCGCATCCGCCTGGCGCGGAGTCTGGCCACGGAGGCATCCGTGTACGTCTCACCGCTGCCCGAGTATCCGGACGCCGAGTACTTCCTCGCGGCGGTCGCCGCGCTCCGCCGTGATCGCGAGATGGCGGCGCTCACGCTCGAACAGCGGCGGCTCGAGTCGCTGCGGCCCGTGCTGCAGGGTCTCCCCCACGGCTTCCCGCAGCGCTAGATCGCGCTACGCGCGGATCAGCCCAAGCACGCGATCGCGGACGCGCTCCATCTCGGCCCGCGAGCCGGCCTCGACGTTGAGTCGCAGCAGCGGCTCGGTGTTGGACGGGCGCACGTTGAACCACCAGAACGGCTCGTCCTGACCGACCACGCCGGTGACGGTGAGACCGTCGAGTTCGTCGAACTCGCCCACACCCTGGTATGCCTCGACGATGCGCGCGTAGGCGGCAGGGACGTCCGTGACGGTCGAGTTGATCTCCCCGGAGAGGAAGTACGGGTCGAACCGCGCCGCGAACGCCGAGAGCGGCTCCGACTGGTGCCCGAACTCCGCCAGGAGGTGCATGGCGGCGAGCATGCCGTTGTCCGCACCCCAGAAGTCGCGGAAGTAGTAGTGCGCCGAGTGCTCCCCGCCGAAGACCGCGCCGGTCTCGCGCATCACGTCCTTGATGAGGGAGTGCCCCACGTTCGTGCGTACGGCCGTCGCGCCCGCGGCCTCGATGGTCTCGGGCACGATGCGCGAGGTGATGAGGTTGTGGAGGACGATGACGTCCTGCTCGCCCGCGTCACGGACGCGGGCGATCTCGCGCAGCGCGACGATCGCGGCGACGGCGGACGGCGTGACCGGCTGGCCGAGTTCGTCGACGACGAAGCAGCGGTCGGCGTCACCGTCGAAGGCGAGACCGAGGTCGGCGCCGTGGGCGACGACCGCCTCCTGCAGGTCCACGAGGTTGGCGGGCTCGAGCGGGTTGGCCTCATGGTTCGGGAAGGTGCCGTCGAGCTCGAAGTACATCGGGATGATCTCGATCGGCAGCGCGGCCAGCCCGGCAGCTGTGCCGAGCACCGCGGGGACGGTCATCCCCCCCATGCCGTTGCCCGCGTCGACGACGACGCGGAGCGGGCGGATGCCGGTGAGGTCCACGAGCGACCGGAGGTGGGACGCATAGTCCGCGAGCACGTCCAGGTCCCGGTAACCGCCCTGGTCGGTGACCGCGGGGACCCCGTCGCGCAGGTAGGCGATCGCGCGGTCACGGATGGCGGCGAGGCCGGTGTCGAGGCTGATGCCCTGCGCACCCGCACGACTGAACTTGATGCCGTTGTAGGTGGCGGGGTTGTGCGAGGCCGTGAACATCGCGGCGGGTGCGGAAAGGGCGCCGGAGGCGAAGTAGGTCTCGTCCGTCGAGCAGAGCCCGATCGAGACCACGTTGCCACCGCGGGCCTGAGCGCCGCGGGCGAACGCTGCCGCGAACTCCGGAGACGAATCGCGCATGTCGTGGCCGACCACGACATCCTGTCCGGCCGCCTCGACCTCGTCGACGAAGGCGGCGGCGAGCGCCTCCACGACCGAGGCCGTCAACTGGCTGCCGACCAGCCCGCGGACATCGTAGGTCTTGACGAACTGGGTGAGATCGGAGGGGGTCGGCGGGTTCACGACCCCAAAACTACATGACGGATGACCTGCCACCCCTGGGGTGCGGAGAGCCGCTCGGCATGCCGCGGGCAGAGGTCATAGCTGTGCGGCTCGGCGCGCCCACTGAGGGGCCCGAGTACCGCCATCGAGTCCTCGTAGACGTACGTGAGGGTCGCCACGGCGTCGGCGTTGCACGCCACCTTGCTGCAGGGTCGTCCGCTCATCGCCCCCAGCCTACGTCCGCGTGCCGACAGCGCCGCGAATAGACTCGCTTCCATGCCTCGCCCCCGTCGTTCGACCCCCGCGCCGTCCGCGCGCGGTGGGTGGCGCGATCGTCACGGGCGCGGTAGCCGGGCCGCCGTCACCGGGCCCCACCTCCCCCTCCTGCGCACCCGGGTCGACGTGTTCGACTCCGTCGTCGCGGCGACCGCCGACTACCTCCGGGAGCTCTGGCCGGTCGAGTTGCAGCGCACCCGCTTCGAGGTGGCCGGGTTGCCGATGCGCAACACGGACAGTGACGGTCTCGACCGGTGGGCGGCCGACTCCGCGGGCGACCGCGTCGTGCTCTACCGCGTGCCGATCGAGCGTCTCGCCCACCTGCACCGCGACGACGAGCACCACCGGCGCATGCTCATCGAGTCCTGTGTGTTCCGCGCCGTCGGCGAGCTCCTCGGCAAGGATCCATGGGAGTTGGCGCCGGACCGCTTCCGGCACCTCTAGTCAGTCGAGGTAGACATGGACGTCGGGTTCGACCCCGGCCGTCGCCGCGATCGGATAGCCGCCGATGGCCGCCTCCCCGGTGAAGACCACGCTGCCGTGGAGGCCGTCCGTGCCGCTCAGCGTGTAGCGGGAGCCGCCCGCCACCGACACCGCCGCCACTGCTCCTGGGGCGACGGTCACCTGCTCCGAGGCGCCCGTCGCGCTCGTCACCGTGACCGTCGACTCCGTTGTCCCGGTATTGGCCAGCTGCAGGGAGGGCGACGGCCCGTCCGCGACGGCGATGACAGCGGAGTCGGAGAGCGCGGTCGCCGGGGTGGACCAGGCGAGGTCGACGACCCCGTCCGCGACCGCGGAGGCTCGGATCGCGGCGATCACCGGTTCGTCCGTCTCGACGATCGCCGTGTAGATGCCGTCAGGCAGTTCCTCGAGGCCGATCTCGCTGACGACGCCCGCATCGAGGCGGATGGCAAAGGATCCTCCGGCGACGGCGGGATCGCTGGAGAGCAGCCGGACCGTTCCCGTCGCCGGCACCTCGCCGGGGACATAGGCGCGGAGGATCGTCGCGAGGTCCTCGAACCCTTCCTCGCCCAGCAGCGTCCCGGCCTCCTCGGCACCCTGGATGACGACGCCGGGGATGACGGTGGTGGTCGTCGGCGTCCCTGCTGCGCCGACGATGTCGAGACCGCCCGCGTCGATTCCGCGGACGACCGATTGCTGCAGGGTCGCCGCGACGGGACCACCGGAACTCGTCACCCGGATCGCGAAGCTCTCGACGCCGGGGGCGAACCCGGCGAGGGAGAGGACCCGCTGCGAGCGCGCCGGCACGACGATGCCGCTCGATCCGGTCGCCTCGATGACACCGTCCGGGCCGATCAGCTCGAGGGCGACGGTGGAGATGACGGTGCCCGGGTTGGCGAGGGCGAGCAATGCGGTGCGACCGGTGGCCGTCGACCCCCCGACGATCCAGGTGTCGCTGCTGGGGCGGGTGCAGTCCGCGGCGGCGAAGCCGGCGACCTCTCCCGCGTCGACGGTCTGCGCCTGGGCAGCCGCGACCGTCACCGTCCCGTCGTCGTCCGCCTCGGGCACCGCGATGATGGCCGGAGATGCCGCTTCGGAGGCGTCCCCGGCGGCGAGCGGCGTGCGCACCACGTCCCCGCTCGTCGCACCGGCGACGGAGCGCGGGCTGCCGATCGGACGCGCGCTCGACGCGTTCGCCCCGCTCTCGTCACCGAGTCGCAGGACCGCGCCGGGGCAGACGAGCTGTTGACCGAGCGGCACCGGGGTCACGCTCACGGGTGCCCGGCTCGTGGTGAGCGACGGGAGCGGCGCAACGGACGCGACGATGATCGCGGCTGCGGCCACACCGATCCCGAGGATGCCACTCGCGGTGCGGGCACCGGCGAGGAGGCCTCGACGCTGCGACTCAGGCATTCTCGTCCTCCTCGAAGGTGTCGGCCGGGTTCTCCTCGCCCTCCGGTGCCGCGACCGGGCGGCGACGGCCACCCGTCGGCACAGCGATGAGAAGTGCGAGGCCGAAGGCGATCGCGAGCAGCGCCCGGTCCAGGGTGGTGGCGAAGGGTGTCGTCGGCTCGGCCGGAAGGGCGTCCTCGTTGAAGCCGTCGAGGCGCCAGAGGTAACCGTCCGCCGTCTGGCCGACGGCGACGAGCTCCGGCGTGGAGTCCAGGGCGTCCGCGGCACGGGTCCGCGCGGTCGCGGCCGCCCCCTCGCGGGCGTCCGCCACGACCACGAAACCGATCCCGGCCTCCTGCAACGCCTCGCCGGCGGCGAACCCGCTCCGGGCGGACAGGTTGCCCGCCAGATCGACGATCTCCTCTCGGGTGGCAGCAGTGCCCTCGACCGCGGCCAGGGTGGACTGCTCGTCGAGCGTGGTCCCGACCCCGCGGTGGAGGCGGGCGAGGATCGAGCCGTCCTGCTGCGGAACGAGCTCGAGAGTGCCCGTGCGCGGCGTCGTCTCGGCCTCGGCCGTGACCAGCGCCGGGAGTACGCGGCCCGTGCCGGCCTCGACGACCGAGGTGCCGGTGAGCGGGGCGATCACGAGCGGGGTCGCGACGACCAGCGCCGCAAGGATCGCCGGAAGCGCGACCGCGGCCGCGCGGCGACGCAGCGCCTCGATCACGGCGACGGCGGCGATCACGATCCCGAGCCAGTAGACGCTGAGCGCGGATCCCGGCCAGACCGCCACGGGGACAGGTCCGGTCGTCGTCACGGTGAGGTTCGCCACGAGCACCGCGATGACGAATGCGACGAGCGAGACGGACAGCGCCGGGATGACCCGCGCGACCCCGGGCAGGAAGAGGGCGAGCAGCGCCATCAGGGCAACGGGAGCCAGGAGGACCGCGACGAGGATCACGGCGCCCTCCGTCGGCAGCCCCACGGCGCCCGCGAGCGCCGTCCAGCCGAGCATGCCGGGCTCGACCGCGCCGAGCGCGAGCTGCCACGCCGGAGCCGCCGTCCCCACGACGGCAGGGCCCGGGTCGGCCAGGAGACCGGGCAGCGTCGCCGAGGCGGCCCGCTGCAGGATGAGTGGAACGAAGAGGACGGTCACCGGGACGAGGACCACCAGCAGGCGGTGGATGGACCGGGGGTTCGCCACCATCCACGCCACGAGGGCAGGCAGGAGGACGAGCAGGAGCACCGGCGCACTGGCCGCCACGAGCGCGAACAGGACGGCAGCGGCACCGGCAGCCGGCCAACTCCGCGCCGCATTCACCAGCGCGAGACCCAGGAAGGGCAGCAGGATGTGCGCGACGACGGCGCCGATGCGCCCCTCCGCCAGAGCGGCGAGGAACGGCGGCGCGAGCGCCCAGAGCACGGCGGCGACCGCGGGGGCCCAACCACGCGCGGCGAACCGGGCGGCGAAGGCCCACGCCGAGATCCCGGCGATCGGGAGCGCGAGCGTCCAGAGGCCGACGATGGCACTCGACGGCGCCCAGAAGGCGAGCGTGCCGAGCACGGCGAGAACGAGTGTGAAGGGGTCGGCCGCGCCCGCGAAACCGGGCCCGGCGTCCCGCCAGCCGTAGCCGACGTTCGACCACAGGGAGGCCAGGTCGGGGCTCAAAGGAAGCAGCCCGCCACCCTCAAGGGCCGCCGCGCCGAGGAAGGGCAGGTGCGCGATCGTCCCGATCCCGAGGAGCGCGATGGCCACCCAGGCGCCACCGGCCGTGAAGAAGCCCGGTCGCGCGATCTCCACGACCTCGGTGCGTTCCCGTCGACCGTCGACCGGCTCTCGCCGCGCGAGCAGGTCGCGGGCCTCCCGGGAGGGCACCCGCAGGGGCGCGACGGACCTCCAGCCGAGCATGCGGTTGCGTCCGAGCATGCGACGGGCAGCCGGCACCCCGCCCCCGAAGGCGGTCGCGAAGGCTGCCCCGAACTCACCGGGGATCGCCCAGGCGCGCTTGGCGGCGACGTGGAGGAGGGAGCGGAGCAGGGCGAGCGGGACGAGCGAGAGCCAGTGGAGCGGGAGCGCGAGGGGCGGCGACCAGACGAGACGGCGATGCAGCTGCGCCGCGCGCCGGTGACGGGCGCGCAGCCCCCGGGTGAGCTGTGCGCGCCCGAAGTGCTCGGGGCCACTCAGCGTCGCCACGCGCGCCTCGGGAACGGTCACGACGCGGTGGCCGGCGAGGCGGATCCTGACGCAGAGATCGAGGGCGGCGTCGACGTCGGGCAACCCGGGGTCGAATCCGCCGACGGCGGAGAAGACCCGGCGTCGGACGAGCATGCCACCGGCAGCCACGGCCATCAGGTCACTGCGGCGATCGTGCTGCGCCTGGTCCAGTTCGTCCGTCACGAGCTGGACGGAGGCGCCGAAGGGCGTGATCGATTCACCGAAGGACTCGATGACGTCGGGCTGTTCCCAGCGCATGAGCTTGGGTCCGGCCACCGCAACGGACGGGGCGATCTCCACCGCTCCCAGCAGGGCGGCGAGTGCGCCAGGAGCCGGGGCGTTGTCGTGGGCGAGGAGCCAGAGCCACTCGTCATCAGACTCGGCCGGAGAAATGGAGCCGAGAGCCTCCCCCACGGCCGTGCCGAAGTGACGGGCCCGCGCGGAGACGAAGGTGGTGGGTTGCGCATCGGCGAGCATCGCGGCCGACGCGTCGGTCGATCCGGCATCGACGAGGACGAGGGTGTCGGGTCGTCGCGTCTGGGCCCGGATCCCCGCGAGGGTGCTCTCCAGGAACGCGGCCCCGTTGCGGGCGACGACTATCGCTGTGACCCTGGCGTGCATCTATTCGATGCTAGGCGCGCTTGCGGAGCTTTCTACGCTCCCGCTCGGAGAGTCCGCCCCAAATACCGAAACGCTCATCGTTCTCGAGGGCGTACTCGAGGCACTGGGCCCGCACCTCGCAGGAGGTGCAGATCTTCTTGGCGTCGCGGGTCGAGCCGCCCTTCTCGGGGAAGAACGCCTCGGGGTCGGTCTGCGCGCACAGGGAGTCGGCCTGCCAGGAGAGGGGGTTCTCCTCCACGTCCGGACGACGGACGCCGGGAACACCCAGCTGGACCGGATCGACGAACCAGTCGTCGGGGACGCGGCTCTCACTCCCGGTCACCGGGGCGACCCGTGGTGCAGCGGGGTTCGACCGGAACTCGCCGTTCGTCATATCGCAACCCCTCCACGATCGACGCCCGACCGGCCGACTCGTTTCCATAATTACACCCGTGTAACTCCGGCGAGTCAAGTTGTGGATGATATGCCGGGCGTGGCGAACTCAGGCCGAGGCGGACGCCCGGCGTGTCGCCTCCCACGCGGAGCCGACCATCTGGTCGAGCGTGTGGCGCATCGCCCAGTCGAGATCGCGGGCCGCGAGGTCGCCGGCGGCGACGATCTGCGCAGGGTCGCCCGCGCGCCGAGGGCCGATCTCCGGGGTGAAGTCGATCCCGGTCACCGAGGACATGGCGGTCATGATCTCGCGGAGGGAGGACCCGGTACCGCTGCCGAGGTTGTAGACCGGCTCGACCGGCTCGCCCGCGTCGAGGCGGCGGGCGGCGGAGACGTGCGAGGCGGCCAGGTCGGCGACGTGGATGTAGTCGCGCACCGGGGTGCCGTCCGGCGTCGGGTAGTCGTCGCCGTTCATGCGCGGCGTGCGACCCTCGATGAGCGCCTGGAAGACGAGTGGGAAGAGGTTGTGCGGGCTCGCGTCGTAGACGTCCTCGTAGCCCGACCCGACCACGTTGAAGTAGCGCAGGCTGGTGTGGCGGAGGCCGGCAGCGACCGCCTGGTCGCGCAGCAGCCACTCGCCGATGAGCTTCGACTCGCCGTAGGGCGACTCCGGGCCGGTGGGGGTCTGCTCGGTGACGAGGTCGGTGTCCGGGGTGCCGTAGACGGCGGCGGAGGAGGAGAAGACGAGGCGATCGACGCCGCGGTCCTGCATCGCGCCGAGCAGCACGGCCGTGCCGGTCACGTTCTGCGCGTAGGTGTGCAGCGGGCGCTGCACCGAGACGCCCGCGTACTTGAAGCCGGCGACGTGGATGACACCCGTCACATCGTGTTCGTCGATCGTGTCGAGCAGGAGCTTCCCGTCGAGGATCGAGCCCCGCACGAAGGGGACGTCCCGCACGAAGTGCTCGAAGCCACTCGACAGGTCGTCGAGGACGACCGCACCGATGCCCTCCGCGACGAGGGAACGCACGACATGCGTTCCGATGTATCCAGCGCCTCCGGTGACAAGCCAAGTCATGGGTCCCACGCTATCGGTCCCGCAGGGCTGGCAGAAACGCGATGTTTTGCGCATTGCTGCCAGCGATGGCAGAATCAGCGCACGCGCACAATTCCTGCCAAGGAGCACTCCCATGCTGAAGAAGGTCGTCCTTCTCGCCCTGCCGGGCATCGCCCCCTTCGAGTTCGGGGTCATCTGCGAGGTCTTCGGCGTCGACCGGTCGGACATGGGCGGGCCGCGCTTCGATCTCGTGATCGCGACCGCGGACCCGGGGCCCGTCCGCACCAGCCTCGGATTCACCATGGACATCACCCACGGTCTCGAGGCCGCCGCGGACGCCGACCTCGTGGCCGTGCCCGCTCACGAGATCACCGGCATCGACGAGCGTTTCCTCCAGGTGATCCGGGAGGCCGAGGCGCGTGGCGCGTGGGTCCTCAGCGTCTGCAGCGGCGCCTTCGCGCTCGCCGAGGCCGGCATCCTCCGCGGCCGCCGCGCCACCACCCACTGGATGCACACCGACGCGCTCGCCGAGCGCTTCCCGGAGACCACCGTCGACCCGGACGTCCTCTTCGTCGAGGACCGCCGGGTCGTCACGAGCGCCGGCACCGCCTCCGGCATCGACGCCGCGCTCCACATCGTCCGCCGCGAGCACGGTGCCGCCGCGACCAACGTCATCGCCCGGCGCATGGTCGTGCCGCCGCAGCGGGACGGCGGGCAGTCGCAGTACATCCAGACCCCCGTCCAGGAATGCACGAGCGACTCCTTCGCGATCGTCTCCGACTGGATGCTGGAGAACCTCGACAAGGACCTCACGGTCGACCAGCTCGCCCGCAAGGCCCTCATGAGCTCTCGCACCTTCGCCCGCCGCTTCCGCGCCGAGATGGGGACCACCCCGGCCGCCTGGCTCAACCGTCAGCGGATGATCCGGGCGCAGCAACTCCTCGAGGAGACGAACTCGGGCCTGGAGATGATCGCCCAGGAGACCGGCTTCGGCACGGCCGCCGTCATGCGGCACCACTTCCTCAAGGTGCTGCAGACGACGCCCACCGCCTACCGCCGCGCCTTCGGCGACCGCGCGAGCGCCTGACCCTGCTCAGACGTCTATGGTCTCCGCCACCGCGGCGACCGCGGCAGCGGCCGCTCCCGACGCCACGGGATCCAGGTCGGCGAATCCCAGGAATGTGATCGACACCACGGTGTGATCGACGAGAGCGAGGACGACTCCGGTCGCGGGATCGACGAATGCCTCGTCCGCTCCCGGGACGCTCGCTGGGACCAGTCCGGCTACGGACACCTCGTCGTCCCACGACCACCCCGATCCCGGGACGAATCGGACGCTGATGAGCGATCCCGGCCCGTCCGCGGGAAACCAGGAGCAACCGATCGCGTGCTGGGACGTCGCAGCGGCGGCGTGGATCGCGGAGGCGGAGGCCAGGTCGCCGTGCGTCCCGAAGGACGGCTCACCTCCTGCCGTCCAGCCGACCGCGGAAAACACCGCAGTCATGTCGAGGCCAGGGGCACACCCCGACTCGTCTGCCACCAGCGTTCCCGACGCCGGGGACACCCATGCAGCTGGCGGAGCACCGAGTGTCGCAACGCGCTCGTCGATGGAAGCCGCGAGCGCCGCGAAGCCCGTAGCGACAGTTCCGCCGTAGTCGAGGGACGCGTTCTCGGCCGAGAAGTCGGGGCGGAGCGATATCTCGATCCAATAGCCGTCGCGGAGGAACGAGATCTGGCAGTAGGCGGGCGCGCAGTCCTGGAACGAGTCCTCACCCGGCTCCGGCGAGAACGGCTGATCCGGCGGTGGCGCGTGCGGCTTCGAAGGCGGGCGTGCCGTCCGCGAGCACACCGACCGCGAGGGATCCGGCGCCCGACCATACGCACTCGTCCGCACCGGACTGCAGCAGTTGCGGGGTGACGGGGCCCTCGAGCAGGGTCGCACCCGGCACCAGTGCCTCGACGAGAGTCACGTCGACCTGCGCCGCACATCCTCCGGGAACGCGCTGTTCGGGGGCGAGGGGAGCAGTGATCGTCGCCGTGGCACTGGGGCTCGATTCCGGCAAGACGGAATCTGCCGGTTCCGCGGCGCAGCCGCCCAGGACGGCGACGAACGCGATCACACCGACAGCGACGGCCCTCATGCGAGGCTCCGATGGTTCGACATCATGACCATCACCGTAGGCGCGATCAGCCGGACATCACGTCATCCCTCCGATGTAATCCGAGGAGGACTCGACACCTCTTCGGGTGTCACCAGCTGAGGATCCTGGCCCTGTCGTCCTCGGCCACCGCCGACAGCACCGGTTCGATCGCCTCCGGCCGCACCACGACGCAGACCCCGGGGTCGGCCTCGAGTGCCTGCGCGACGGCCGCGGGGAGTCGCTCGGGCGGGGTCTGAAGGCCGCCGCCCCAGAGCTCGCGGGTCAGCTCGGCGCTCCCCGTGGTCCAGGTCCCCGACAGGGCCATCGACCACTGGGCGGCGGGTAGCGAGGCGAGGTCCCCCGTGTCATCGATGAGCACGGGCTGGGCGCAGCCGCCCCCTGAGACCGCCGCCGCCGCGAGCACCCGGGTGGCGGCGGGCTCGAACTGGTGGGCGGACGCGACGAAGGCCGTACGGAAATCGATCCCGGAGCGGATCGCCTTGTCGAGCGGGGTGCCCGTCTCGATGTCGGCGATCGACCCCACGACCGGCGCCGCAGCGACGAGGGTGACCACGGCGAACGGAAACCACGATCCGAGGACCCTCCGCCGACGCGCCTCGGCCCCCGCGGTCGCATAGCGCACGAACGTCTCCGCCGACCACACGGCCCCCAGGACCACGAGAAGGACGGCGAACACGAGGAACAGCCCGTTGAGCAGTTTGAACTGGAAGTAGGAGAGTTCGCCGACCCGGGCCAGCTGGACCCCAATGACGGTACCCGCCACGACCAGAGCGGCCACGCCGGCCACGAGCGGGACGGCACCAGCGCCCAGCACGATCCTGCTGCTGCGCGGGCGACGGATGACGAGCATCGCCGAGACCACCGTCACCACGAGGACGACGGCGACCGACATCCACGGCGGGGCCGCCATGACACCACCGGGAGTCTCGAGCGCCTCCTGTGGTGAACCGGAGGCGCTCGTCCCGCGCCACACGAGTACAGCGGCGTAGACGGCGCCGGCGGTGGTCACGACGGTGACCAGAACGGGAGGGACAAGCCGCCAGGGATGACGGTGCACCGGCGCCCGCGGTAGCGAGGCGAGCATGACCAGAAAGGCGGCGGCCGCGACCGGTGCGATGAGCGCCCAGGAGTGCCCGACGACGACGGCGAGGGCGCCGGCGGCGGCGATCTCAACGGTCCCCTCCTTGACCCGGCCGAGCGCCAGCACCACGGCGGTCGCGGTCGCGATGACGGCGAGGAGAAAGCTCGGGAAGCCGTAGGTCAGGGCCGTCGCCCCGAATCCGAGGAGGAGAGTCGCCGGCACCCCGAGGGCCGCGGCCGTCGCGTGGATCGGGCGCACCCGGAGGACCGGCACCGAGGCGATCGCCGCGACGAGTACGATGAGGGCCGCACCCAGGACGATCGCGGTTCCGACGCAGAACAGGGCGACCTCGGTACCGGGGTCGGCCGGGGCCACCCCGACCAGTGCCTCGATCACGAATGCGACGAGGGCGTGGAAATGCTGCGGGTACACGTCGTAGGCGAATGGGGACCCGTCTGGCGAGGCACCCCACCACGGACCCGATGCCCCGTGCGAGCGGATCATCTCGACCATGGAGAAGTGCGCGACGTTGTCGTTGCCGAAGCCGCCCAGGACCGAGGCGAGCGTCCGGGCGCCGGGCTGAGCGGCCAGCAACGGGGCGAAGAACCAGATCGCGAAGGCCGCCATCCCCACCGGGAGCACGTCGACGACGGCCGGCCTACTGATGAGGAGTCCGGCGGACGACCGGGACCAGAGCGCGGTGGTCACCATAACCCCGATCGCAACGGCCACGACGAGGACGGCACGACCGGCGCCGCCCACGGTGGGGAGCGGCATCCAGTAGAGCATCGGGACGAGACCCAGGCCGATGGCACCGTTGACGGCCAGTCGGCGTGCGGCAAGGCGCGCGGACGGGAGACCCGACCAGGCAAGGAGCCCGAGGACGATCAGCGGGGCCCGGCGAGCACCCCTCCCGCGCCGAGGGACACGACGATCACGGCGGCCAGGGCCCCCACGCCGACGGCGAGAAGCGGTCGGGGCCCGCCCGCCCGCCGGGTCACGGCTGGCTCGACGCCAGGAACAGCTCGCCCTCTCCCGTCACAGCGAGGTGGGGCTCGTCGCGGGCGAAGAGCGCGTCGCCGCGAGCGATGCGCGTTCCGTTGACCTCGAAGGAGCCCGCCGTGCAGAGCAGGATCGCGTCACCCGCCACGGACACCGATCCGTCGCCGGTCACGTGCACGAGTTGGAAGTCACGGACCGCAGGACGGAACACGTCGACGGTGTCGCCGTCGACGATCGGCCGCAGGTAGGGCACCGGCAATGCCGTGAAGTCGAGCACCGACAGCAGTTCGGCGACGTCCACGTGCTTCGGGGTGAGCCCGCCGCGCAGCACGTTGTCCGACGCGGCCATGAGCTCGATGCCGAGGCCTTCGACGTAGGCGTGGATGTTGCCCGCCGGCAGGTACAGCACCTCCCCCGGCTCCAATTCGGCCAGGTTCAACAGGAGGCTGATGGCGATGCCGGGGTCACCCGGGTAGGCGGCAGCGAGTTCCGTCACCAGCGTCGAGTACGACCCGTCGACGAGCGGGGCCGCGGCGACGAGGGCCTCGACGACCTCGGCGACGCCGGGCCCACGCGAGATGAGCCACTCGAAGACGGGGCGGATGTCCTCGTCACTGCCGAGGCGATCGAGCAGACCGTTGAGCGGGGCGTTGCCCGGGGAGGCCGCGATGAGGCGTTCGAGCGTCGCACCGGTCTCGGTGACGGGACGGAACCCGCACAGCGCCCGGAACGGGGTGAGAGCGAAGATGAGCTCCGGCTTGTGTCGGTCGTCCTTGTAGTTGCGGTGCGCGGCGTCGATCGGCACGCCGGCCGCCTCCTCGCGGGCGAAGCCGGCGACGGCTTCCGCGGTCGTCGGATGCGCCTGCAGCGACAGCGGCGACCCGGCCGCGAGCACCTTGAGCAGGAAGGGCAGCTGGGCGACGTCGGAGAGCAGGCCGTCAGGGGTGCGCGCGGGCGAGCCCGCGTGGGTGCCGAGCCAGAGCTCCGCCTCGGGCCCGCCGGACGCTTCCGTGCCGAGCAGGTCCGCGATCGCCGTGGTCGACCCCCACGCGTAATCGCGCGGGGTATTGGTGATCGGTACAAACATGGGAGGGCTCCTTCGTGTCCGGCTTAGACCAAAGCACCAATACCCTCGCTACCGCAAACGCACCGCCCTAGGCTTTCGGAGGATTCCGACAAGCAATGGAGCAGATCGATATGACCTTCGAGCAACTCGCCAGCGACTTCTACGGCTTCGAGAACGGCCTGACCGACCAGGAGAAGGCGCACCTCGCCCAGCTGCGGGAGTACCTCGAGACCGAGGTCAAGCCGATCGTCAACGACCACTGGAACCGCGCCGAGTTCCCGCGCGAGATCGTGGCCGGGCTCGCGAAGCACGGTGCGACCGGTCTCGCCTGGGAGGAGACGCGCCCCTTCGAGAACTCGGCCGTGTTCCGCGGCTGGGTCGCCGTCGAGCTCGGACGCATCGACGCGAGCGTCAGCACCTACATCGGCGTGCAGAACGGCCTGGCCATGGGCGCCATCGCCGCCTGCGGCAGCGCCGAGCAGCGCGCCGAGTGGCTGCCGAAGCTCAACAGCGGCGAGCTCATCGGCGCCTTCGGACTCACCGAGCCGCTGAGCGGCAGCGACAGCGCGCAGGGGCTCCGGACGACAGCGAAGCGCGAGGGCGACACCTGGGTGCTCAACGGCTCGAAGCGTTGGATCGGCAACGCCACCTTCAGCGACATCGTCGTCATCTGGGCGAAGGACGTCGAGGACGGCCACGTGAAGGGCTTCGTGGTCCCCACTTCCACCCCCGGCTACACGGCCACCAAGATCGAGAACAAGATCGCGCTCCGGATCGTGCAGAACGCCGACATCACGCTCGAGAACGTCGTCGTCCCGCACGCGAACAAGCTGGAGAACGCGAACAGCTTCAAGGACACGGCGAAGGTGCTGCGCGCGACCCGCTCCGAGGTCGCGTGGGGCGCGGTGGCGACCGCGATCGGTGCCTATGAGGCCGCCGTGAAGTACACCGCCGAGCGCGTGCAGTTCGGAAAAACGATCGACAGCCACCAACTCATCCAGGACCTCCTGGCGCGCAGCCTCGGCAACATCACCGCCTCGCTGGCCCTCTGCACCCGCGTGTCCGAGATGGGCGACGAGGGCGTGCAGGGCGACCAGCACTCGGCGCTGGCGAAGATGTTCGCGACCGAGAAGATGCGCGAGACGGTCGCCTGGTGCCGGGAGGCGCTCGGCGGCAACGGCATCGTCGTCGACTACGACGTCGCCCGCTTCTTCGCGGACGCGGAGGCGCTGTACAGCTACGAGGGCACCCGCGAGATGAACGCGCTCATCGTGGGCCGCGCGATCACCGGCAAGAGCGCCTTCGTATAGGTCGCCCCGACTATCCTTGGGCGCATGAAGCTCCTCGACAGCTCGCGCGTCCGTGTCGGGGTCGCCTCGTTCATCCTCGTCATCGCGCTGGCCGGCGAGTTCCCCCGCAACCTGCTGACCTGGTGGGGATGGGGTGTCTTCGCCGCGGTCGTCGTGGCCCTCGGCATCGCGCTCCTCGTGCACGCGCGCCGGTCCATCACCGCGAGCACGATCCCGATCCCGCTCGTCGCCTTCCTGGGGCTCGCCGTGCTGTCGATCGCCTGGTCCCACTATCCGGGCGCCTCCGCCCTCGGCGTCGGCCTGACGATCGCCACCAGCCTCGCGGCGGCCGGCATCGCCCTCGCTCTCGGCTGGGAGGAGTTGCTGCGCTCGCTCGGCTGGGCGCTCCGAATCATCCTCGGCCTCTCCCTCCTGTTCGAGTTCATCGTCTCCGCGTTCATCCGCCAGCCGATCTACCCGGTGTGGGTGGTGCCGGGCGATTACGTGAACCCGGACGCCAAGCTGCTGCTCTGGTCGCGCAACCTGCTGTTCGACGGCGGCAAGATCCAGGGCGTCGTCGGCAACTCGAGCCTGCTCGCGATGCTCGCCCTTCTCGGAGTCATCGTCTTCGCCATCCAGCTCGCGTCCAAGCGCGTGACGCCGGTGCGCGGGTCGCTCTGGTTGGCGCTCGCCCTCGGGCTGTTGCTCCTCACCCGATCGGCGACGATCTTCGCCGCACTCGGCGCCGTCGTGATCGTGACCCTCGCGGTGATCGCGGTCCGTCGCTCCGCGACGATGCGCCGCGGCGGGCTGGTGCGCCTCGGCGTGCTGGTCGCCGCGATCGGCGCCGTCGTCGCCGCCATCGCCCTGCGCGGGCCCCTGCTGGGCCTGCTCGGCAAGAGCTCGGACTTCACCGGCCGTTTCGACATCTGGGCGGCCGTCGGTGCGCTCGCCGAGCAGCGCCCGGTCGCGGGCTGGGGCTGGGTCGGCTACTGGGCACCGTGGGCCGACCCCTTCGACACCCTCATCGTCAAGGGCGGCGTGCAGGTGCTGCACGCCCACAACGCCTGGATCGACGTCTGGTTCCAGCTCGGCGCGATCGGCGTGGTCGTGTTCGCGGCGCTCGTCCTCTCCACGACCGTCCGGTCCTGGCTGTTCGCCGTCGACCGCACCATCCTCATCCCCGGTGAGCGCGGAACCCACGACTGGCTCGGACTCCTGCCGGTCCTCATCGTGACCGCGCAGCTGGTGCAGTCGATCGCCGAGAGCCGTCTGCTCATCGAGGGCGGGCTCCTGCTCTTCCTCATCGTCGCGATCGCCACCAAGCGCAGCAACCAGGTCGGGTCGACGGGCAACGCATGACGCGAGCGGATGTCGCGGCGGGTCTGAAGGGATTCTTCGGTTCCGCGCGCCTCACGTCGGTCCTGGCCACGACCGGCGTCGGGCTGGCGATCCTGTCCTGGGCCATCCACAGCACCATCGGATGGGCCGGACTCATCGCGATGCTCGCGACACTACTCCTGCTCTGCGGAGCCTCCGTCTGGGCGCGTCGGGACACCCTCGACCGCACCGGGCTGTTGCCGATCTCCCTGCTGGTCTTCTCCGGCTGGGCCGTCATCTCGGTGCTGTGGAGCCAGTATCAGTGGGTCACGATCGGCGGCATCGCCTACTCGGCGGCCTTCGCGGGCATCGGCGTGTACATCGCGCTGGTCCGCGACACCATCCAGGTGATCCGCGGCGTCGGTGACGTCCTGCGGGTCGTCCTCATCGCCTCCCTCGCCATCGAGCTCCTGTCCGGCCTCCTCATCGACACCCCGATCGCCTTCCTCCGGGTCGACGCGCACCTCGCCGACGGCGGCCCTATCTCCGGGTTGCTGGGCAACCGCAACGAGCTCGGACTGCTAGCCGTCATCGGCGGGGTCAGTTTCGCGATCGAGTGGCGCACGCGGTCGATCGAACGGGGACTCGCGATCGGGTCCCTCGCCCTTGCCCTCCTCACGCTCGTGTTCACGAAGTCGCCGATCGCGTACGGGACGGCCGTGGTCGCGGTCATCGTCCTCGCGGTCCTCTACGGCATCCGTCGTCTGACGCCGGGACGACGGCCCGTGCTCCAGTTCTCGGTCCTCGGTGTCGCGCTGGTGGGCGCCCTAGTCACCTGGCAGCTCCGCACGCCGATCATCAACGCGCTCAACGCGTCGGGCGAGCTCGAGTTCCGGCTCCGCCTGTGGCGGCAGATGTGGGGGCTCTACCAGTTCCGGCCGCTCGAGGGGTGGGGATGGATGGGACAGTGGAACACCGAGGTCCCGCCATATACGTCGTTCGGCATCTCCAGCGCACGAGAATCGACGTCGGCTCTGAACGGCTACCTCGACGTGCTGTTCCAGTTGGGCATCATCGGCCTGTTCCTATTCCTCGGCCTCGCGGGGCTCGCCTTCGTACGGTCCTGGCTGCTCGCCTCTCGCATGCGGAGCGTCGTCTTCACCTGGCCCGCCGTCGTCCTGGCAGCGCTCCTGACCGCCTCGTTGGCGGAGAGCAGCATCCTGTTCGAATTCGGGTGGATGCTTCTCGTTATCTGCACCGTGAAGGCTTCGCAGAGCCTCAGTTGGCGCAACGCTTTCCAGAGACCCCTCGAGCAGGAGCCCTTCGAAGGCTGAGGTCAGTCGCTGTCAGTCGATCGCTGGTCACGCTCGATCTTGAGGAGGGTGACCTCTTCAGCGAGACTGCGCATCTGCGCCTCGATCTTCGTGAGCTCGGAGCTGTGCTGGATGCAGACCAGCACGAGGACCGCGATGCTCACGAAGTAGACGAGATTGGCCCCGAGGTTGAACCCGAGGACGATCGTCGCCCAGGCCAATGTCTGCGGGAAGACACTCACGATGAGCGCAAGGACGCCAGCGCCCAACCACCAGATTGCGTGGCGCTCGCGAAGACGCCCCTGGCGCAGCATCCAGAGCACCATCGCCAGTGTGGCGACAGCGGCGATGATAGCGAAGACGTAGGTGACGGGGCTGGTGATCATGCCGCCTTCTCCTGATACGAGGACGGCGGTCGCAGAAGTGCGAATACGAGCGAGAGCGTCACCCGGCCGAGATACACGGCGGCCTTAACCGGGTTGTGCGATGGCACTCCCGCCGTCCGCGCGTTCATCGCCACGGGCACCTGCACGAGACGGCAGCCCTTGCGGGCGGCGATCACGAGCGCCTCGATGGTGTCACCGAGATACTCGGCCGGATAGTTTTCGGCGAAGATGCGGATCGCACGTGGCCCACAGGCCCGGAAGCCCGAGGTGGTGTCGGTGAGGCGGGTACCGGCAACCCTGCTGATGACGGCCGAGAGCAGTCGCATCGCCCATCGACGTGGGCCGCGCGCTTCGTAGGACCCCACCCCCGCGAAGCGGGCCCCGATCACGATATCGGCGTCGGCGAGCGCTTCGAGGAGACGGGGAGCGTCGCTGGGGCTGTGCTGCCCATCGGAGTCGATCTGGACGACCTGCTGAAAGCCGTGTGCGCGCGCATACTTGAAGCCGAGACGCATCGCCCCGCCCACGCCGAGGTTGAAGGGGAGGCTTGCCACGATGGCGCCCGCCTCGCGAGCGACCCGGGCCGTGTTGTCCGCCGACCCGTCGTCGACCACCAGGCAGGAGACCCCAGGGAGCGCTGCGTAGACGTCTGCGACAACCGCGGCGACGGAGTTCTCCTCATTCCACGCGGGCATCACGATGAGTGTCTTCGTGTAGTCGCCTGGCACCCGCCCATAGTATCGGCAACCGGGTGCCGCCGATGCGGCCGGGCTCTCGGCGCGCAGCTACGATTGCCAGCGGACCGACGGAAGGCGGGTAATCGTGGGCGGCACGAGATCATGGCTGCGCAGCGGGCGCGATCACTACCGGAATCACGGCTCGGCTGTCGTTCGCATCGGCATCATCAGCGCCGTGGGAATCCTCGCCTCCTTCGCCTTCCAGATCGTCACCGCCCGGTGGCTGGGGCCCGTGAACCTGGGCATCATGTCTTCGTTCTTCGCCATCGTCAGCATGGCGGCGATCGGTAGTTCCTCGCTGCAGAACGCCGTGGCCGCTCAGACGGCGCGTCTGTTGGTGGCCGGCGCCGCGCCGACCCCGCGTCGACTTGACGGCTTCACCATTGAGGCACTCGTCCTCGGCGGCGCAGGGGCTCTCGCCGTGGTCTGTTTCAGCCCGCTCATCGCAACCAGCCTGGCGACTGAGACCTATGTGCCCTTGCTGGCCGCGGTGTCGATCCTCCTCAGCTTTCTCTTCGCACGTATCGTCGGTTCGATCCAAGGCACCGGGGATTCCCAGGGCGCCGTGTGGTGGAGCACCGTCTCCCTCGTGCTCCGCGTCGCGCTCGTCGGGGCGGTGTTGCTAGCCGGCCTCGGCCTCATCGGAGCTCTGGTATCGGTGCTCCTGGCCAGCGCGGTGGCGTGCGTCGGCGCCTTCGTCTACGCACGCCGCTCCACGATCCCGTTGCACCACCGCCCCTTCGGCGCCGACGGCGTCGTGGTGATCGCCATGTCGATCGCTTTCGCATGGTTGACCAACATCGACCTCATCCTCGTCCGCGCCGAGGCCGACGAGTACACGGCTGGTGTGTATGCGGCGGCGGCGCAGCTCGTGAAGTCGGGATTCCTCATTCCCGCCACGCTCTCCCTCTACCTCCTCCCCCGGTTCGTCCGCCAATCGGGCAATACCGCGATGACTCGCCTGGGGGTGCGCTTCACCCTCGGCGTGACAGCCGCTGGCGCTGCGCTCATGGTCGCCTTCTTCGGGATCGCGGGCAGCTTCGTGATGTCCGTGTTGTTCGGCACGGACTACGCGACCGAGAACTGGCTGCTCGTGGGGCTCTCCGTCGCCTACCTCCCATGGATCATGGCTCAGGGCCAGTTGATCCGGATGAACGCTCTCGCTTCGCGCACTGCCCTCGCGGTGCTGATCTTCCTGATGCTCGCGCAGTTCCTCGCGGCCACCTTCGCGCTCCCGAACATCGCCTACCTCCTCGTGGTGATCGGGGCCACCGGCACCGTCGCGCTGGTCGTGTTCCTCATCATCGACTCCCGGGCCGCGCGCCATGCACGTGCCACACATGCCTCCACCACGCCGGGAACGGAGCCCGCGGGTCACTAGGGTGGATGCGGGCTGCGCTCGGCAGCAGGCATTCAAGGGATTCGGACAGCGGTTATGAACATCAGGGACGGCATCTGCGCCTACGTGGCAGGCGGCCTCGGCAACCAACTCTTCATCCTCGCGGCCGCCTGGGAGCAGTCCGTTCGACTCGGGGTGCCCCTGTATCTGGATTCCTCATTCGGTACGGTGCGTGGCACCCGTCCGTTCGAGCTCGATACGTTGGTCTCTCCCGGCACGATCATGCGCGACGACAGCCCCTGGCGTTCCGTACGTCTGAGCAAGAGTCGGGTGATCCCCATCCCTCGCATGGGCAGGGCGGTGACTCGATCGGTGTTCCTCGAGAAGAACGGCGACTTCTTCGACCCCACCATCAACACCATCCGACCCGGAACGACCCTATTCGGGTATTTCCAGTCGCCGATGTACTTCCCCTCTGTGCGAGAGCAGATGCGCGCTGTGATCGAGAGCGCCCCGGAGACCCCTGAGGAGACGGACCTCATCGCCCGGTTGACGGCCGACCGCCGCGTGACGGTGCACCTGCGTCGCGGCGACTACCTTGACGCCCCGCCGGAGCGCCAGGTGCTCGCCTCGACCGCTTACGCCACCCGGGCGGCTGCGCTGCTGCGATCCATGGGCATGGACAAGCCTCTCCGCATCTTCACCGACTCCCCTGAACTCGTGCGCTCCGAACTGGGAGGGACCGGTGAGGACGTGGAGATCATCGGCGACGATGGAAGGCTGAGCCCAATCAACACCCTCAAGGTGATGGCGTCAGGCGAGTCCTTCATCATGAGCAATTCCAGCTTCAGCTGGTGGGCGGCATGGCTCATGCAGGAACGGCGAGGGGACGACACAGTCGTCATCGCTCCCCGCCCGTGGAACGAATCGGGAACGGCGAAGGCGGACCTGCTCCAGCGTGATTGGATCTCGCTGGACACCCGCTAAGAGTTCTGTCGCTTGACCTCGGCGATTACGTGATGCGAGGGGACGATCGACCGGCGCTCGACATCGGCGTCGGCCACGCCGGTGACCAGGTCGACGAAATGATCGAACTGGGACGCCAGCGGTTCACGCGACGAGGCGATCTCGGGGATCTCGATCACAGTCTCGTACTTGTACCCGCGGCCATCATCGTTCGCAGGCTGGTCCGACACGTTGTGGTAGACGGTCACGTCGCGGCGCAGAAGATCGATCTCGACGAGCTTGTCCACGTCGTGGACGCTCATGGAGCGGACCTTGCGCTGACCGATCCGGCTGGCGGACAAATGGGCCACCTGCCCACCCGAGAATCGAAGGACCACCTCGGCGACGTCCTCGGCGCCCTTGAGCGACCGCGGGTCGTAGCGTCCCAGGAGGCCGGAGACCGAGGTCGGCTCTCCCCCGAGGAAAGTCACCGCCAGATCCACATCGTGCACGAGAAGGTCCCAGGACACGCCGGTCGCGATCCGGGGGGCGTACGGGGAATGACGAGTAGCAGTCACGTGGACGGGCTCATCCACCAGCTCTCGGGCCGTCATGATGGCGGGATTGAAGCGCTCCAAAAGCCCGCACATCACGGGGATCGAGCCTCGCTCCGCTGCCGCGATGAGAGACAACGTCTGTTCAATGCCATCCGCCATGGGTTTCTCGACGAGAACCGGGATCCCCTCGCCGATAACGCGAGAGGCGAGCTCGAAATGCGCCTCCGTCGCGGCAGCGATCACCACCGCATCGATCCCTGATAGCGACCCCAACGCCGGAGCCCAGAAAGCACCGAACCGCTCGGCCACACCACCGCCGACATCCTCCCGAGGATCGACCACGGTTGCCAGGGTGGCGCGTCCCGACTGGGCAATCACACGGGCGTGTCGTGCGCCCATGGCTCCCGCGCCGACGAGGAGCACTCGGGGTGTCGCGTTCACGGTCAGCTCGCGCGCGCGGCGATCGCCACGCTCTCCACGATCTTCGCGAGATCGTCGGAGGTCAGGGAGGGATGGACCGGAAGGGAGACGACCTGGTCGACGACCCGGGCGGCAACCGGGAAGTCGCCGATGCGGACGTCGTTACGGTCGCGATAGGGGGGGTAGTCGAACACCATTTTGGGGTAGTAGACCCCACATCCGACACCCTGCTCCTGGAGTCGCGATACAAACTCGTCGCGATCGACTCCGGCTTCCTGCGTCACCCGGATCGTGTACTGGTGCCAGACATGGCTGCGGTCTGCATGGTGAAGGGGAGGGACGATTCCTGGGATGTCCGCCAAGGCGGCCGTCAGGATCTCGGCGTTGCTCTGGCGCGCTTCGAGCACTCCGGCGTAGCGATCGAGCTGCGGGAGCACGATGGCAGCCTGCAGGTCGGTCATCCGGTAGTTGTGACCCGCCACCTCGTACTGGTATCGAGCCCTCATGCCCTGGTTGCGGAGGAGTCGGAGCCGATCCGCGATCTCGTCGTCATTCGTCGTGATGATGCCCCCCTCGCCCGTGGTTAGGTTCTTGGTGGCGTAGAAGGAGAAAGAACCGAGGTCGAAGGACCCGGCGGTCCGCGCGCCCTGTCTCGCCCCGTGGGCCTGGGCTGCGTCCTCGACGACACGGAGGCCCGACTCCGTGGCTATCGCGGCGAGCGCGTCCATGTCCGCCATTTGGCCGTACAGGTGGACCGGCATGAGAACGCGCGTGCGGTCAGTGACGGCAGCCCGAACGGCGTCCGGGCGGACGGTGAAATCGTCCTCGGAGATGTCAGCGAACACCGCGGTCGCGCCGGCTTCGAGGATGGCGTTGAGTGTGGCGACGAAGGTGAACGGGCTCGTGATGACCTCATCACCGGGAGCCAGGTCGAGCACCTCGAGCGAGGCGACAAGAGAAGTCGTGCCGTTGTTGACGGCGATTGCGTGGGCAACGCCGCTTAGTTCCGCGAATCTCGCCTCGAACTCCGCGACGCGAGCGCCCTGCGCGAGGTTTCCGGAGCGGAGGACTTCGAGAACAAGGCGCTCGACCTCTTCGCCGAATTCGACAACCGTGATCGGTATCATCTGTAGCTGCTCAATCCGTTCCCGTGATGCGGGGCACCCCGCCTACGATTGGTCCATGCCGTCGCATGGCAACTCCCAAGGAGCTTATCGCCGATGAACTCGATCCATCCGACCGCGGTAGTGGCGCCAGACGCCCGTCTCGGCGCGCGCAATGTCATCGGCCCATTCGTGGTCATCGCCGGCGGAGTCGTCCTCGGGGACGACAACTGGATCGGCGCTGGTGCGATCATCGGAACACCGCCGGAGGTTCGGAGCTTCAACCATGGGGACTCCTGGCTGGAGGGGCCGACGTCGGGCGGCGTGACCATCGGCGACCGCAATGTGATTCGAGAGGCGTCGCAGATCCATGCCGGGTGGGCCGACCGCACTCGCATCGGCAACGACGTCTTCGTGATGAACTCTGTATACATCGCCCACGATTGCGTGCTCGGCGACGAGGTCACCCTCGCGGCGAAGGTCTCACTGGGCGGTCATGTCGTGGTGAGGACCGGTGCCACCCTCGGGATGGCGGTGACCGTTCACCAGCGTCGCATCGTCGGCGATCACGCAATGGTGGGAATGTCCTCGGCAGTCACCGGGGATGTGGAGCCGTTCAGCAAGGTCTACGGGGTGCCCGCCAGACCGCACGGGATCAACACCGTGGGCATGAGCCGTGCCGGGTTCAGCGACGCGGAGATCGCCTGGGTGACGGCCGGACGGAATGCGAGCACGTCACCGGCGAGTGCTGCGATCGCCGCCGTGTTCTCGGCATACGACTCTGCCCGAACAACCTGAACCCATCATCACGTCGACGCCGGGATCACCATGCCGCGTGAGGTGAGGTCCTCGATGATGATGTCCGACGGGGACTGCGCGGGTCGATTCACCGGTCGACGGTACGCGGCGTGATCGCGCAAGAAGTCCGTGAGCCGATCGATCCGCCATTCGGAAAGAACGATGTTCTCCCCGATCCCCTCGCGCTGCTCCGTCGCCTTGCGGTGAATGAGGGTCGGCGTTCCGAGCAAGGCTGCCTCGGCCTGAATCCCGCCCGAATCGGTGACCACGAACTGCGCATTGCGGAGGGTGGTGATGAATTCCTCGTGAGACAACTTCCCCTGCACCTGGAGCTTGTCAGAACTGTCCCGGGGCGCGGCTGCGACGATGGCCTCCTTGGCGAACTCGTCGACGAAGAAGCGGACGGGGTAGGGGCTCGCCTCGGCCAATGCGGCGAGCGTCTGCTCGACCAGCGTCTTATTGGAGATGAACTCGAAGCGGTGGAGGAGAACGATCCCCCACTGCTCCCCGCCGTCGACAGTCGTGTCCGTCTGGTCGAGGACGGCGTCGATAGCCGTGTTCCCGTGGGTGTGGACAACATTCGGTCGGCCTGCGAGGTGCTCGACCGCCTCGTGGGACGGGGCGTAGTGGATGGACGCCAGCTTGCCGACCGCTCTACGATCCAGCTCTTCTGGGAATGGATGACGCCAGTTTCCGGAACGGAGCCCCGCTTCAATATGTGCGCTGGGGACGCCCAGCCGCCGGGCAATCCACGCACCCAGCACCGTCGTCAACGTGTCGCCGTGGACGATGACGACCGATCCAGGGGGCAGCGATCGACGAAGTTCCTTGCGGTTGCGTCGCAGCCAGCCCAGGCCAGAGAGGAGCCACGGAATGACGTCGAACGAGCTGCGAAGCGGTCGCCCGTTGCGACCATCCGCGATGACCCGGTCGGGCTGGCGGAGGCCGAGCGAGGGCAGGATCTTCCGCAGCGCCTTGGTGTGCTGGAAGGTGAGCCACTGCTCATAAGGGACACCGAGCGCATCGAGTCGGCGGGCGACAGGCGCGACCTTGATGGCCTCAGCGGTTGTGCCGTAGATGAAGACGATCACGTCATACCTTTTCTGTTGACTGCCGGCGGGTCCGGAAGGAGCGACGGTGCACGACGATGCCCCGCACTAGCCCCAGCCAGAAGACCGCGCCGAACGGGATGATGTAGAGGAGGTAGCCCGCCACCGCGCGTGGCGGGCATCGGCGGGCGCCCGCGAGCAGCGCCGGCGCGATGATGACGAGCACGGCCACGATGGGGACTCCGACCACGAGCCACCATAGGCGGGCGGCCGCTGCGGCAGCGATCACCCCGAGTGCGACCGGGACAGACAGGGCAAGACCCAGGAGGACCAGGTCGCGGGTTGCGCTCGTGCCCGCATAGCTGTCCACAAAGAGCGTGCCCCGCGTCCGGGAATGATCGAGGAACGCCCTGACCGAGGTGCGCGGCCGGTACACGGCCTGGAATCCGGGATCCAGGACGATGGGCGTCCTGCCTGCGATGTATCGCAGCAGCTTCGTGTCGTCGGAGGTCAGGCGCGGGTCGCCCTCCGGCCAGACGGCACGGCACGCCTCCTCGAATAGAGCTGTCTCGAGCAGGAAGCAGGTGGTGCCTTTGGGCACGCGGTCGAAGTTCTGCGGCTCGATCCGCGTCGGCCGGGGGTCACCGAGGTAGGCGCCCCAGAAAACGTAAGTGGGAACCTCCCAGAAGCGCCCCACCAGAGGTGCGCACGGATCGGTGTCGGTGTGGGCGTTCCAGGCGACCGCGCTCGGGTCGGCCGCAACCCCTCGAGCGACGTACGCAAGGGAATCGGCTCCGATGAGCACCCGTGAGTCGATGAGCAGTGTGTAACGGCCCGAGGCGCGCTGGATACCCTCCCACCGTGCAAGGAAGCGCCCGCGGTTCTCCTGGTGGACGGCGATGAGCTCGACCGGGAAGCTGGGCGCGAGCGCAGCGAGGACGTCGCGGGTGGAGTCGGTGGACCCGTCGTCGATGACGATCACCTCGGCGGTCCACCCGGACCGATCTACCGCGACAGCGAGTGCCTCAAGGGTCGACGGCAACCATTCGGCTCCGTTGTAGCTCGGGATCACGACCGACAGGTCGACTCTTCCCGGTTCACTGCGTGCCAAGTGCACTCCTCAGGTGTCCGGTGGCCTACGAACGACAACCTCCCGATTATCCCATGACGAGGAAGTCGCCTCGCGGTGTCGACGATAGGGTTGATCGATTCCGTCCTAGCCTTGGAGGAGCCGTCAATGACGCCTCGGTTGCCTGCCCCCCGGGGGCCTGTTCTCAGCATCATCGCTCCGTTGGCCCTCCTGGTCGCCTTCATCGCTTGGGCTTTCGCTTCGCCGGTCGCGTCTTCGCCCGATGAGGACTACCACCTGACGAGCATCTGGTGCGCGCAGGGCGAGCGCGAGGGCATCTGCCTCGACGGGCCCACCGCCGACACCCGGATGGTCTGGGATGAGCTCGTGTCGACTCACCCCTGCTACGCCTTCTCCGAGGCGGAGAGCGCCGCCTGCTCGGACGCACCTCACCGCATGGTCGAGTCCGACCGAGGCAACTTCACCGGTGCCTACCCGCCTGTCTACTACGTTGCGATGAGCGTATTCGCCAGCGAGAACATCGAGTCGTCGGTCATCGCCATGCGGATCACTAACGCCGTGATCTTCGTGGGCCTGGGGTCAGCGCTCTTCTTCCTTCTCCGCGGGGCGAGCCGGGGGCCACTGGTCTGGGGCGCCCTGATCTCCGTCGTGCCGCTTGGCATGTTCCTCATCCCGAGCCTCAACCCGAGCTCGTGGGCGATCACTGCAGCCGTGCTCCTGTGGATCTCGCTGTATTCGTTCCTTACCGAGACCGAGCTTCGGCGAAGAATCCTCTTCGGCGTCATCGCCGGACTGGCGACCGTGATGGCGTCTGGGGCGCGAGCCGATGCCGCCATCTACAGCGGCCTCGCCGCAGTCCTCGCCGTGATCCTGTCCTTCCGACGGACGAAGAACTTCCTCTTTCTTGCCATCCTGCCGGTGGCGCTGTCGATCGTGGCGTTCCTCTTCTTCCGCGCAACGGGGCAGTCGGCGATCGTCGACCCTGGTTCATCTCCGGGCACCGCCAACTCGGCTGAACAGACCCAGCACATCCTCGAACTCAACCTCGTCAGACTTCCGGCGCTCTGGTCGGGCTCTCTCGGCACCTCCGGCCTTGGTTGGCTCGACACCCCGCTCCCGCCGTTGACCTGGGTCGCAGCCATGTCGATCTTCTTCGCCGTGGTCTTTTGGGGGCTCCAGCGCATGGACGTGCGCAAGGGGCTCGCACTCGCCGTCGTGGGATTCGGGCTGATCGCCATCCCGCTCTACATCCTCACCCACGACCAGGTCCTCCTCCCCCAGTACGTGCAGCCGCGATACGTCTTCCCGCTGCTCATCGTCTTGGCGGGGGTCGCACTGCTCGGATTCCGCAGGAATGACTTCGACCTCGGCCGAACCCAGATCTGGGTGATGGCGGCGTTGCTTGCCATCGCGAACGCCGCTGCACTCCACACGAATCTCCGTCGCTACGTGTCCGGTTCGGACCGCAACGGCTTCAACCTCAACGAGGGCGCGGAATGGTGGTGGGACATCCCTCGCGGCCCCATGGCCATGTGGCTGATCGGCACCCTGGCCTTCAGCGTCGCTCTCGTCGCGATCGTGGTTTGGAGTCGGATCCCCGTCGCGCTCGTCACGGACGTTGCCGATGACGAGAACGCGGATGCGGACTCGACCGCCGCCCGCGCCTAGGCCGCCGGACCGGTGGGATAGGTGTTGGCGAACCGCGGGAGCACGGTGAGGAAACCGGCTCCACCGCTCAGCTGCTGGTAGCGGGCCATCGTGCCGATCGGGCGCTTTTGGCCGGCGACGAGCTGGAAGATGGAGCCGTCCGGGGTCCGGATGAACGAGGTGGCGTCGACACCCTTCGGGATCTGCTGGCAGCTGAAGGAGTCGAGGGCGAGGTACGTAAACGGGTACAAGGCCTCGAGCGCGGGCGCCACGTAGTGGACAGAGCCCCCCGCGGCCACGTACTTGTCAACGCCGCAGGAGAATCCGAACGTCATCAGGTTGGTATCGAGCGGGTACGCCTGGATGATCGCATCCGTCGAGTAGACGAGCTTGGTGATGCCTGCCTCTGACGTGAACTCGAACGACGACAGCGCTATACGACTTGTCACGCCATTCACGTAGTAGACCGTGGCGTTCGCGGGGGACCGAACGAGAGTACCGGCGGTGAGGGCGACGGGGCCGAACGTGAAGCGTGCCACGAGCGCGTCGGGGATCACCACGATCTTCGGGTTGCCGTCAGGGGTGAGGGCGAGCAGCGCGTCCCATCCCGCGATCGGACGGACATCGTTCGGCATGACCACGTAGACGTCCGCGCGCGTCGGGGACTTGACGAAGGTCCCGGGTGCGATTGTCCCCAGGTCGGGATAGCCGTCGACGAACGCCTGAGGGACGGTCACCGCTGGGAGGGCCGACAGGCCCCCGCCGGAGATCGTGTAGCGGCCCGCAGAGGTGAGCACGACGGGAGAACCACCGGTCGTGACGACCCCGGCGAAGGATGCGGTCGCGGCGGGGATCTTGGCGATGCTGGCGTCCCACAGACGCCCGGCAATCCGGTCTGTCGCGCCGACCGCGGCGGCATCTGACCCTGCGACGGTGTGGCGTTGGCCCGATGCCAACAGCGACACGGACGAGGTGCCCCGGGTGCCCGCGAATACACCGTCCCGGACGATGGGCGCGGCGACGGCGAGGTCGGCGACGGCGTTCTCGGTAAGCACGTTCATGCCGCCCATCGGGATGCCGGCCGCCAGCTGGGACTGCTCATCGAGAATCTCCGCGCGGGTACCGTTCTTCACGTAGTAGCGGGCACCATCGACGGTTCCGAGAACGTTGCTCAAGGTCGGACCGGTGACGAAGGACGCCGCCTGGATGTCGGTCAGCTGCACATAGCCGCTGGCTTCACAGGACGCGCCGTAGTCGATCGCCTGCGCGCACGACGTGAAGGGCAGTTTGATGCCGGAGTCGTAGAAGTAGATGGTGCCGGAGCTGTCTCGGATGCTGCGGCCCACAGTGTGACCCGTCGAGAGGGTGTTGAGGTACTGCTGCGAGACGTAGCCCACCTTCCCGAGAGGGGACAGCGCGGCGAAGACGGCCGAGCTCGAGATGGGGTACTTGTTGTCGCCGGACACCAGGTAGACGCTCGCATTGTCCGGCGTCCGAAGCAGGCTCGACGCCTCGATCGGGGAGCCGAACCAGTCGCTGAAGATGCGCCAGAAATTGCGGTTGCCGTAGGAGCTGCAGCCGTCGCCGGTGCCGTAGAGGTTTCCGAGTGCGGCGCCGTTCGGCTGGTAGGGCGTGTAGATGTAGAGGGCCGCCGTCGCCTTGTTCTGGATGTAGACGTTGCCGCGGCCGCACGCAGCGTTCGGGTTGTACAGGATGCTGTTGACGCGTCCGGCCTGGTAGTTCCAGCGGGTCGGGTTCACCGAGTAGTTCTGGAACTGCCGGGCGGCATAGTAGACCTGGTAGAAGAAGCCCGAGAAGGTCGTATCGCACGGGGCCGTGTCCGGGCACCCGAAGCCGGTGGCGGCGGCATAACGCCCGGCCCCGGGGTTGCGCATCGTGACGAGGCTCTGCTCTTTCTCGAGCAGTACCAGGAGGACCTTGGGGTTGATGTTGCAGGCCGCTCCCACCTTGGCGATGATGTCGGCGGCACGCTCGCCCGACGAGCCCGCATACGCCGAGCACAGGGAGTTCGCGGCCATCGAGGGGGTCGCCTGGCGATAATCCTTGAGGCAGGTGAACCCTGCCGAACAGGAGGACACTTTCCCATTGAGGAAGGTCTGGACGGTACCAGCGTCGATCGAGCCGCCGTCGTAGAAGACGGCGTCGCTGATGATGTAGCCCGGGTTGAAGTTGGCGGCGCTGGCCGCCTCGGCCGGCGGCGCCGCCGGGGTCATCACGCTCAGCAACGGTGCGAGGAGGGCGATGACCGCCACGGCGATGAGGGGGCGCTTCATGGGATCTCCAACGGGAAGGGCTGGGAGGCTGCCTCGACAGCCGCCGAGGAGTAGATGAGTTGAACCGTCCATGCTCCACGCGTGAACCGGTCGATGGAGATCGTCTGGGTGCCGCACGACGTCGACGTGACGTTCGCGATGCCCTCAGACTCGATGTCGAAGGTCCCAGCGGTCGCCGACGAGATCACGAAAGTGCACTCGCCGCCGTCCTCGGCCAACTCCGGCACATAGCCCGCGACGGTCACGGTGAGTCCGTCGACGTCTACTGCGGCGATCGTAACCTCAGCGTCGCGGTCGGGAGCAGCCTCGGGCGTGGGGACGCCGGTGGTGGGCACTGACGTCGGAGACGACGTCAGTGTCGGCACGGGTGCCGCGTCGAGGGGAAGGAGCGCACAGCCGGCGAGGACGAGAAGCGCGCATGCGAGAGACACATGGGCGATCGTCCGGGCGATCGCGGGCCCCCTGTCCGCGCTGTGCACCTGCTCAGGGTACCGGGTGGACTCTCGATTGCCGCGCTCATCATGTTCCGCCGGTCTTGCGGACTCCGTCCTTGATATCGGGCAAGATGGTACGTCGACACACGTCGAGGACAGAACGGACGAGATAGCCATGACCGCCACAGAGAAGCCCCGCGCCTTCATCACCGGAATCACGGGGCAGGACGGCAGCTACCTGGCCGAACTCCTGCTGTCGAAGGGGTATGAGGTCCACGGCCTCATCCGCCGCGCCTCCACCTTCAACACGTCGCGGATTGACCACCTGTTCTCCGACCCGCATGAAGAAGGGAACCTCACCCTTCACTACGGGGACCTGACCGACGGTTCACGCCTCGTCACCCTGCTCGGCGAAATCCAGCCGCACGAGGTCTACAACCTCGCGGCACAGTCGCACGTGCGCGTGAGCTTCGACGAGCCCGAGTACACGGCGGACACCACGGGTGTCGGCACGATGCGACTTCTCGAGGCGGTACGGGTCAGCGGCCTGGAGACGCGCTTCTATCAGGCCAGCAGCTCGGAGATGTTCGGCGCGACGCCTCCCCCGCAGAACGAGGAGACGCCCTTCTGGCCGCGGTCGCCCTACGGCGTGGCGAAGGTCTACTCCTACTGGGCCACACGCAACTACCGCGAGGCATACGGGATGTTTGCGGTCAACGGTATCCTCTTCAATCACGAGTCGCCGCGCCGAGGCGAGACCTTTGTCACCCGCAAGATCTCTCGCGCGGTCGCGCGGATCGCTGCCGGCACCCAGGACAAGCTCTACATGGGCAACCTCGACGCCGTGCGCGACTGGGGGTACGCACCCGAGTACGTCGAGGCCATGTGGCTGATGCTCCAGCACGACGAACCCAACGACTACGTCCTCGCCACCGGCGCACCGTACACCGTGGAGGACTTCCTGCAGCTCTCATTCTCGTACGTCGACCTCGACTGGCACGACTACGTCGAGTTCGACGAGCGCTACCTGCGCCCGACCGAGGTCGACTCGCTCATCGGCGACTCCGCCTTCGCGCGGGAGACGCTCAACTGGCAGCCGAGTGTCTTGACACCCGAACTCGCGCGGATCATGGTGCAGGCGGACATCGATCGCCTCTCGAGCGAGGGCAACGCCTGGATCGACCGGGTCGCGCCCCGGATCTAACGGGCGAGTCCCTCGACCAGGTCGGCCACCCGCTGCAGCTCGACCGACACATCGGTGTGGTGATTGCCGATGAACAGTCCATCAAAGTGGATGCGGTCTGCTGCGGGCAAGGTCGCGGGGACGTCCGCCTCCAGCCGCGCCATGACGGGATTACGAGTGAAGTTGCCTGCGACGATGGGGCGTGACTCGACGGAGTTCTCCGACAGCAGATGGACGAGTTCTGCACGGCGACCGGCGAACTCGGGCTTGAGCACCATGGCGAAGCCGAACCAGCTGCTCTCCCCCGTCTCGCGCTGGATGTCCACGACCTCACTGCCGGAGAACGCCTCGGTGAACACGGCGGCGTTCGCGCGGCGACCGGCGATGAGACCGGGGAGCTTGCGCAGCTGCTCGCTCCCGATCGCTCCCGACATCTCGACGGGCCGGACGTTGTAGCCGGGGAGGACGAACCGGAAGAGGTCCTCGAAGGGGTCATCGCTCTTGGGGTGGATGAGGTTGTCGTCAGCCAGCTCACGCGTCCACCCGTGGGCACGCAGCGATCGGCTCGCCTGCTCGAGGTAGGGGCTGTCCGTGACGATGACGCCGCCCTCCATCGTGGAGATGTGGTGGGAGAAGAACGTCGAGTGGGCTCCGAAGAGGCCGAAGGTACCCGCTTGACGTCCGTCGAAGGTGGCACCGAGTGACTCGCAGTTGTCCTCGAAGAACACGAGGCCGTTCCGGTCGCAGATGGCCGCCAACTCCGTGAAGTCGACGGGGTTGCCGAGGAGGTTGACCGCGAAGACGGCACGCGTGCGCGGGCTGATCCGCTCCTCCACCTGGGCGAGGTCTAGGTTCAGCGTGGCGGGGTCGATGTCGACGAAGCGCAGCTTGAGACCGAGCTGAGTGATCGGGTAGTACGTGGTCGCCCACGACACAGCTGGCACGATCACCTCGTCGCCGGGGTTCAGGTCGATGTCGGGGTCATGGACCGCCGCGGCGATGCCGATGAGGTTCGCGCTGCTGCCGGAGTTCACCATGACTGCGAAACGGGAGCCGAGGTGTGCCGCGAACTCCTCCTCGAATGCACGGACTGCCGGCCCCATGGTGAAGCGTCCCCCGGTGGTGACGGCCGCGATCGCGTCGTACTCCGCCTGGTCCCAGGTGGTCGTGGCCAGCGGGAGACCGGTGTGGGGGGTGGCTGCCATGAGGTTACTTTCCGGTTCGAGCGGCGAGGAAGGCGTCGTAAGCGATACGCATGCCGTCCTCAAGGGTAGTAGACGGTGACCACCCGAAGGTCGCGGCGACGCTGGAGTCCATGAGCTTCTGGTGCATCCCCGCGGGACGATCGGGCTGCAGGTCGAACTCCCCCGCCCACCCCGTGGCGCGGGCCGCGAGCTGGTAGAAATCGAGGACGGAGTGGTCGTGGCCGGCACCGACGTTCATGAGGGCTGGCCAGTCGTGCATGCCTGCCGCGGACGACGCGATCCACTGCGCGACATCCTCCACGAAGGTGAACTCGCGGCGGGCGGTCCCGTCCCCCCATACCTCGACGGCGGCGGATCCGGCCTCGCGGGCCGCATGGGTCTTGGCGATCGCCGCAGCCACCAGGTGGCTGGTTCCCGATGCGTAGTCGTCGCCCGGACCGTAGAGGTTGGAGGGGATGATCACGCGGTAGTCGAAACCGAGTTGGTCGGAGGCGTACTCGCAATATTTGGCAGCGACGATCTTGGCGAGTGCATAGCCCTCATTGGTCGGCTCGAGGGGCGCGGCAAGGATGTCGCCTTCGACGAGAGGCTGGCGGTAGTCCCGCGGGTACATGCAGGAGCTCCCGATGTAGAGAACTCGGCCGAGCCCCAGGTCGGTAGCCGCCCGCAGCACACTCGAGTCGATGAGGATGTTGTCCATGAGGAAGGCGGTCGGGTCGGCCATGTTGGCCGCGATCCCTCCCACCTTGGCAGCGGCATGGATGAGCAGGTCAGGGCGGACCCGCTCGAGCATCGCCCGCGTCGCGGCGGCGTCCGTCAGGTCGGCATCGGCCCTGGTGAGCCGGATCACCTCGTCGGACGGGTGGGTCTCCGACCACGCCCGTGCGATCGCAGAGGAGAGCATTCCATTTCCACCGGTTAATGCGACGCGCATGAGCACCCTTCGATCCTGCGCCCGCGGCGCACTCCAGCAACCGCCAAGCTTAGGCGCTGGAGGGGAGCGCGCGCCGATGGGACCGCCGGTCGCCTAAGCTAGTTTCTTGCCCTGTCACAGGAGAGAGCACGGTATGACGACGGCAAGTCCCGATGAAAGGTCCCTGCGCGTAGCAGCGGAGCCCCTGGTCCTCGCCGGCGCGACCCCCGGCTTCTTCCGCGGCACCATCGGGTCCCTCCGCCAGATCTGGGAGCGACGCGAACTGCTGGGCCTCCTCGTCAAGCGTGAGCTCACCGCCCGCTACAAGGACAGCTCACTCGGGGTCGTCTGGAGCCTGTTCCGGCCCCTCGCGCAGCTGCTCATCTACTATTTCGCGATCGGTGTCGTCCTCGGCGCCTCCCGCGGCGTTCCCGACTTCGCCATCTTCGTGTTCATCGGGCTCACCAGCTGGGGTCTCTTCGCGGAGATCCTGTCGCTTTCGACCACGTCGATCGTCACGAACGCCGGCATTATCAAGAAGGTCTACCTGCCGGGCGAGGTCTTCCCGTTGGCGGCGGTCGGCAGCGCCCTGTTCAACTTCGGCGTCCAGTTCGTGATCCTCATCGCCGCCACCATCGTGTTCCGGGTACCGCCCCTGACGCCCGATCTGGCCTACGCCCCCCTCGCCTTCCTCGTCCTCCTCGTGTTCGGAACGGCCGTCGGCATGCTGCTCGCGGCGCTGAACGTCTATTTCCGTGATGTCCAGCACATCATCGAGGTCATCATCGTGATGCTCTTCTGGGCCTCGCCGATCGTCTACTCCTACACCTACGTCCACGCCGCCGTCGGCGGCACCGTGCTCGAGCAGATCTATCTCGCCAACCCGATCACGATCGCGATCATCGGGATGCAGAAGGCCTTCTGGGTGAGCGGTTCGACGGCTACCGGCGACATGGCGCAGTACTTCCCGCCCAACCTCCTCCCGTTGCTGCTCATCGCCCTCGCGGTGAGCATCGTCCTCCTCTGGCTGAGCCAGCGCGTGTTCACGCGCCTCCAGAAGAACTTCGCCCAGGAGCTGTGACCGTGACCACCGGACCCGTGATCGCCCGTATCGACGACGTGTCGAAGCGCTTCATCATCCGCAAGGACAAGTCGGTGAAGGAGCGTCTCGTCAACTTCAGGGCGTCCAACCGCCACAAGGACGACTTCTGGGCCCTCCGCGATGTGAGTCTCGACCTCCACCTCGGCAGCACCGTCGGCCTCATCGGCCACAACGGCTCGGGCAAGAGCACGCTCCTCAAGACCATCGGTGGCATCATCCAGCCCACCTCCGGGCGCATCACCCGCCGGGGGAAGCTGGCGGCCCTCCTCGAGCTCGGTGCCGGATTCCACCCGGACCTGACCGGGCGGGACAACGTCTACCTCAACGCATCGATCCTGGGGTTGACGCGCAAGGAGACCGACAAGCACTTCGACGCGATCGTCGCCTTCTCAGGCATCGAGGACTTCATCGACACGCA